>JACCDV010852663.1_pt1 | contig 23338 bp, 24 predicted proteins | sample 7446131 | NCBI WGS metagenome assembly JACCDV01 (sample SAMN15323448, study PRJNA562643) | freshwater metagenome | isolation source: river surface water | place: USA:Blue River Watershed | collected 2017-08-17
CTTCGTAAATCATGCTTGTCTCCTTGTGCAAATTGAATGAGCGGTGCGCGTCTGAATCGCGCACTCACACAGGCTTTGCAATTGCAGTGCCACAGCTGGTAAACCCTTGAAATTCAGTCTTCATTGCCTGTGTTTAAGGGTTTTCCTGAGCGTGATTTATCCCCGAATGGCGTCCGCTGTTCGCGGACAGTTGTGACAAGGTGTCACACTTTGGAACAGTTGACGGCTCAGTGCGTGAGATGGCTGTTTGGCAGCCTGAAAACTTCATAAACTGATTCGCAGCCTCGCACCACAACAGACGAGGCAATTTAGGAGACAGACCCATGCGGCAGCATCACATCTTGCCCGCGCCACAAATTCGTTTGGCGCGCTCCCAGTTGATGGAAAACGGTACGACCTCTGTGCAAGGACTGGACGTGGGTGTGTCCCGTTCATGGCATCGAAGCTTGGCCGCTGGCTTATCGCCCGTGGGGCGCATCAGCGCAATTGATAACTTGTCTAGCTTTGAGCTGCAGCGCATGCGCTCGCTCAACCACGACTTGATCAGTCACTCGCAACCGGTGATGGAGTATTTGCTGGACCAAGTGAGCAACACACAAAGCATGGTGATCTTGTCAGACCACCAAGGCGTCTTGATGCACACCATGGGCGATTTGGCCTTCTTAACCAAGGCCGAAAGGGTAGCCCTGATGTGTGGTGCCTCTTGGCACGAAACACAAAGAGGTACCAACGCCATTGGCACCGCTTTGGCCGAGATGTGTGATGTGGAGATTCATGGGGGTGAGCATTTCTTGGAGCGCAACGGGTTCCTGACCTGTGCCGCCGCACCCATCATGTCGGCCTCTGGGGGGTTGATGGGGGTTTTGGATATTTCGGGGGACCACCGTAGCCGACACCCTCACACCTTGGGCTTGGTGTCCACGGCGGCTCGTATGATTGAAAACAGTCTGGTGCAAGCCACCAGCCGAGACAATGTGCTGCTGATGTTGCATGCTCGACCTGAAGGCATTGGCACGATTGCCCAAGGCTTGTTGGTGTTTTCTCATGATGGCTGGTTGATAGGTGCCAACCGCCGTGGCTTAGAGCAAATGCACATCACGCCTGCGCAAATTGGCGCATCCACTTGGGCGCAGTTGTTTCAAAGTGAATGGGTTGACCTGCTTGAGCGCGAGTCGCGCAGCAGCGAGCGAGCGTTTGCGTTGCAAACGCAGACCCATCACACACTCTTTGCACGTGTGCGTGGACGTGCCCAAACGCGCATCCATTCCCCTGCTGCGCAAGCGTCAACACAAGCCATTCGATCCTTGGATACGGGGGACGCGAAATGGCGATTGGCTGCAGAAAAAGCACTCAAGGTCTGCGACAAAGACATCCCCATCTTGGTCATGGGTGAGTCGGGGGTGGGCAAAGAGGTGTTTGCCCGCGCGATTCATCAAAGCTCAAAGCGCAGCGATAAACCCTTTGTCGCGTTGAACTGTGCGGCCATTCCCGAGCATTTGATTGAGTCCGAGTTGTTTGGCTATGTGCCAGGGGCCTTCACGGGGGCATCGAAGAACGGCTCTGAAGGACGCTTTCGCGAAGTTAAAGGCGGCACATTGTTTCTCGATGAGATCGGGGATATGCCGCTGGGCCTGCAAACGCGATTGCTGCGTGTGCTGCAAGAAAAGCGCGTCACGCCCGTAGGCAGTGGCGAGTCCGTGGCGGTGGATTTTTCGTTGATTTGTGCCACCCACCAACAACTCAAACAAGCGATGGAGCAAGGCCGTTTTCGAGCAGATTTGTTTTACCGCATCAACGGTTTGTCATTGCAGCTGCCGGCCTTGCGTGACAGGCAAGACTTTGAGGCCCTGACGCAACGTGTGTTGACATCGATGGGCGGCGCAGATGGCTGTGAGATTGCCCCCGACTTGTTTCAAGCCATGTCGGCGTATCCGTGGCCGGGCAATTTGCGTCAACTCAGCCATGTGCTCAAAACCGCGTTGGCTTTGTTGGAGCCGCATCAAACGCGCATCGGATGGCAGCACATGCCCGATGATTTGGTGGAGGAGTTGCGTCAGCTAGAGGTGCCTCAACATGTCAGCGCACAGCCCACGCCTCAGAACTTGGATGAGCTTTCCATGAAAGCGATTCACATGGCCTTAGAAAGTTGCCGGGGCAATGTCTCGGCAGCGGCAAAACAGCTGGGTATCAGCCGTCAAACGTTGTACCGCCGTCTCAAGCAAAAATAGGGGGATGGTCACCCCCGCTCGCATCGAAGTCCTATCCTCTCGCGTTCACGGCAAAGGCGTGTTCGCCTTGTGTCACATGGCTGCAGGCGAGAGGGTCATTGAATACGTGGGCGAAATCATTTCCATGGCCGAGGCGCAGCGCCGCCATCCGCACGACCCCAGCAACCCAGAACACACGTTTTACTTTCACATCGACGACACGCGGGTGATTGACGGTTTGCACGGCGGCAATGCGTCACGCTGGATCAACCATTCGTGCCGGCCCAACTGCGAACCTGTCGAGGTGGATGGACGCATCTTCATCCACACCCGTCGGCAAGTTTGGCGTGGTGAAGAGTTGACCTTCAACTATGGGCTCGTGAGCGATGAGCCTCTGACGGATGAGCTCAAAGCCAAATACGTGTGCCGATGCGGGGCCAAAAAGTGCAAAGGATCGATGCTCGGGTGATTAGCGCACAGCCCCGTACGGGCAGTAATTAGGACGTGGCCCAACCTGTGGGTGTAGGCGGCAGGTGTTGGGGCGCTTGTCATACACGGTGCAACGCCGTGTTTTGGCATCTAGGTTTTGGCAGTCGCCGTTGGCGCGACGTGCCAGCGTGAAGATGCTGTATTTGAAATTGAAATGCTCAATCAGGCCCATCTTTTGTAGCCGCTTGGCAATTTGTTTGGGCTCTTCATGTTCGGCCTCAAATGGGTCAACCAACTCCAAACGCACCAAGTCCGCCATTTTGACTTCCACCGGCATGGTGCAGCAGTTGGCCGCGCAGCTGTTGCACAGGCCGCTGCGGTAGCGGGTCCACGTGTCGCAGTTGTCGACATCAACAATAGAAATGTGAGAGCGCATGGTGGGTAGACACAAATTGACTAAGGAAATTGAAAGCCGCAGAGAATTCTAAAAAGGACATGTATGAATAGTTTTTTTGATCCGGCCATTCTCTTTTTCTTACTTGGTATTTTTGCAGGCTTAGTCCGTTCAAATTTAGAAATTCCGCATCAGGTCGCCAGATTTTTGGCGCTTTACTTGCTTATGGCACTGGGGCTCAAGGGTGGCTTTGCGTTGGCGAAGACTGGCTTGACCGTGGAGGTGGTGGAGGGTTTATGTGTGGCCATTTTCTTGGCCACCTTGATTCCATATGTGGGCTACCAAATTCTCAAACGGCTGGTGTCAAAGTTTGACGCAGCGGCGATTGCGGCCACCTACGGCTCTGTCAGTGCGGTGACTTTCATCACCACCGTGCAGTACCTCGATACGCATGGCATCGCTTACTCCGGACACATGGCTGCGGCCATGGCCTTGATGGAATCCCCCGCGATCATCATGGCTGTGTTGTTTGCCAATGCGGCACGGCGAGAGTCTCAGACCACGCAAACGTCAAACAACAGTTCCATCATGCATGTCTTGCATGAGTCGTTCACCGATGGCGCACAGCTTTTGCTTTTGGGGGCGATGTTGGTGGGCTATTTGTCTGGCGAAACAGGCAAGTCCATGATGGCTCCGTTTTCGATTGACTTGTTCAAAGGCATGTTGGCCTTTTTCTTGTTGGATATGGGCTTGTCGACAGCCAAAAACCTTAGTCACCTCAAAGGCACTTCCCCCTTGTTGATTGCCTATGGTGTGGTGGGCCCTTTGTTTCATGCGGCTATCGCTTGGGTGTTGTGCGGTGCATTGGGCCTGTCTCAGGGCGATACGGCCTTGCTCATGGTGCTGGCAGCCAGTGCTTCTTATATTGCTGTGCCCGCCGTGGTGCGCTATGCCATTCCCGAGGCCAAAGCCAGTCTGTATTTCGGTTTGTCGTTGGGGGTGACTTTCCCGCTCAACATTATTTTTGGTATCCCGTTTTACGTGGACATGGCCAGCCGCTGGTGAGGTGACAGCGTCAAAGTGCGGGCATTTGATACGCCAGCACTTTGAGTGAGCGTTCGGGTGACACATCGGCAAACACCGCTGGATTGGCCACGCGCTGCACAAATTGGAGTTCGGGCGCGAGCTCTTGCATTTGGTCGCGTAAAAAGTCTAGCCCTAGCTCGGGGGCATTCAGACACAACAGCGCATACCCGCCGGGGGCGAGCAGTTCCGGCAAACGGCGCATCAGACGGGCGTAGTCTTTGGTGGCGACAAAGCTGCCTTTTTGGTAGCTCGGTGGGTCGACGATGACCAAGCTGTATGGCCCGCTGCGTGTGATCTTGCCCCACGTTTTGAAGATGTCGTGCATCAAAAAAGTTGCACCGGTGGTGATGCCGTTGAGCGGGTGGTTTTGTTGGCCAATGGCCATCGCCCCGTGGCTCATGTCCACATTCACCACCTGTTTGGCTCCGGCTTGCAAGGCCACCACCGAGAACGCACAGGTGTAGGCAAACAAGTTCAGCACCTTCAGGCGAGGCTGGTCTGCACCGTAGTTGCGCACAAACTGACGCACCCAGGCGCGGCCCTCGGCCATGTCCAAAAACAAACCGTGGTTTTGGCCTTTGAGCACATGCACCCGAAAGCGGCTGCCGTTTTCTGTCACCACATGTGGGTCGGGTACAGCGCCAGACATCAGGCGTGTTTCAAGGTGGCCCTCGGCGCGGCATTGAAACACCCAATTCAGAGGCTGGTCTGGGGCAATCTGTTTCCAACGCTCCGACAGGGCCGCGCCGACCGCGGCCAATTCGTCCTCCGTCACCGCTTGAAAGCAGGTCAACACCATGACGGGTGGAAACGCATCCAAGGCCCATTGCTCGCACCCTGGGTGCAAACCGCCGCGGCCATGGAACACGCGCTGCGCATCGGTGGGCAGGGGCATGGCAGCAATGGCATTGAGCAGGGCTTGCATGTGGGCTGAGTGAGGCAAAGTGGTTGGAAAGTGGATAAGTGTAGGCACTTGCCCATTCGGGGCTAGGGGAAAGGGTGGCGCGGTAGGATAGAAGCCTTTTTCAAAAACAAGTTTCGGAAATTTCATGACCCCAGCAGAGCAAGAATTACGCGCCGCCGCACTTGAATACCATCGCTCGCCCAGCAAGGGCAAGATTCGTGTGGAACCCACGCATCCGCTGGATAACCAGCACGATTTGAGCTTGGCCTATTCACCCGGCGTGGCGTACCCCTGCTTGGAGATTGAGAAAGACCCACAAACCTCTTACGAGTACACCAGCCGTGGCAACTTGGTGGGCGTCATCACCAACGGCACAGCCGTGCTGGGCTTGGGCGACATTGGTGCCTTGGCCGGCAAACCTGTGATGGAAGGCAAAGGCTGCTTGTTCAAGAAGTTCTCTGGCATTGACGTGTTTGACATCGAACTCGACGAACACGACGCCGACAAACTGGTCGACATCATTGCCGCCATGGAGCCGACTTTTGGGGGCATCAACCTCGAAGACATCAAAGCCCCCGAGTGTTTCTACATCGAGAAAAAACTCAGCGAGCGCATGAGCATTCCCGTGTTCCACGACGACCAACACGGCACCGCCATCATCTCGGCTGCGGCCATGTTGAACGGCCTGGAGTTGGCTGGCAAAGACATTCACACCATCAAAGTGGCGGTGTCAGGTGCAGGCGCTGCCGCCCTGGCCTGCTTGGGCGTGTTTGTGGGCTTGGGCGTGAAGACCGAGAACATTTATGTGTGCGACTCAAAAGGCATCATTTACGAAGGCCGCCCCGGTGGCTACGACGATTCCAAAGCCCGCTTCGCCCAAAAGACTGAACTGCGTACTTTGGCCGATGCCGTCAACGGCGCAGACGTGTTCTTGGGTTGCTCTGCCCCTGGCGTGTTGACGCAAGACATGGTCAAGACCATGGCTGACAAGCCGCTCATCTTGGCCTTGGCTAACCCTGAGCCGGAAATTCGCCCCGAGTTGGCCAAAGCCGTGCGCCCCGATTGCATCATTGCCACCGGTCGCTCGGACTACCCCAATCAAGTCAACAACGTGCTGTGCTTCCCGTACATCTTCCGTGGCGCTTTGGATTGCGGTGCAACCAAAATCACCGATGCGATGAAGATTGCCTGCGTGCGCGAAATCGCCGACTTGGCCAAGTTGGAAGTGACCGCCGAAGTGCAAGCCGCTTACCCCGGTTTGGATTTGGCATTTGGTGTGGACAACATCATTCCCAAGCCATTCGATTCACGCCTGATTCAACGCATTGCACCTGCGGTGGCACGTGCGGCCGAAGCCTCAGGTGTGGCCAAACGCCCCATCAAAGACTTTGACGCCTACGCCAAAACATTGGCGGCTTGGATCAAGTAAAGCCTTGGGCGCTCGCAGCAGCCTCAGCGCTGCGGCGTGAGCGCTAGTTTTTCCACCTCAAAGTGTTGCGCTTTCAGGCGCTCCAGCAAAGCCGTGTACGCCTTGTCGTTCACCTGTGGTGTGCGTGACAGCACCCACAGGTACTCACGCTTGGCATCGCTCACGGCAGCGAGTTGGTAGTTGGCATCGAGGTCAATCACCCAATAGTCGCCCCACACCATGGGCAACCATCCAAGCCATGCGGGTGCGAAGCGCACTTCTAGTTTCGGGGATGTCTCTCCCCCCACTTGCTGGGCCAAACCCAGCGCATCGATGACGCTGCCATCCGCCGTTTCGCAACTGTTGAGCACCTGCAGGGTGGTGCTGGTTTGTGCCAAGTAGCGAGCGCGTGTATTGGCGACGCACTTGGCTTGAAAACGGTTAGGAAATTTCGCAATTTCGTACCACGTTCCCATGTAGCGAGGCACATCCAACGACGCCACGGTGGCCACGGCAGGCAGTGCCTGCGCTTGTGCGGGCTGAGTCGCGAAGCACGCAGCGTACAGACTGATGGCGATGATCGTGTGTCGCATACCGGTCCTTAAAGCATCAACTCGGTACGCACGCCATGCAGCACGATCTCACCAATTTGAATCAGTAAGAGCACGGCGATGGGAGACAAGTCCACGCCACCCATGCGAGGCAATACGCGGCGGATTGGCTCTAGCAAGGGCTCTACCAATTGCGCCAAAAAGTACGCGGCATCAGAGGCAGTGCGCATCCATGACATCAACACGTAAATCAGCACCAGCCACATCAAGCCCGACATCACCACACTCACCAGCTCAAGCGCAGCCTTGGGCAAGAGCAACAGCGGTTCGGTGTTCGCGCCGACCACCAGCCACACCAGGGCGTGTTTGATCACAAGCACAGCATAAGCTGCGAGCAAGCTGGCCGTGTCCAAGCGGCCGATGGCGGGCACAAATCGACGCAGCGGCAACACCAGCCAGTCGGTGATGGCAAAGACGAACGGGGCCAGTGGGTTGCCACTGCTGCGAGAAAGATTCACACGCATGGCTTGCATGTACAAGCGAAGCAAGCAAGTGCCCGCGATGAGGCCCACAGCGAAGTGAAGGATCAAAGAGAAAATTTGTAAGAGCATGGGCAGAGTTTAGGCGTGCTCAGGCAAAATTTAGTATCTTCTTCTGAAAACCCCTAGCTGCCATGACCCAACCCCCACGTTTGCCTCGATTCATTTTCGCCAGCCGTTGTTTGCAGCTGCCTTTGTATTTGGGCCTCATCTTGGCGCAATGCATGTACGTGTTTCACTTCTGGGTCGAGTTGGTCCACTTGATTGAGGCCGCCTTTGGCAACCAACATGCGTTGGATGCCTTGGTCACCAGCATTGGCTACAAAAACGGCATGGTGGTCGACAAGCTCAGCGAGTCCATCACCATGTTGGTGGTCTTGGGTTTGATTGATGTGGTCATGATCTCTAACCTACTGATCATGGTCATCGTGGGCGGCTATGAAACTTTTGTCTCGCGCATGTATTTGGAAGATCACCCCGACCAACCCGAGTGGCTGAGCCATGTCAACGCATCGGTGTTGAAGGTGAAGTTGGGCATGGCCATCATTGGCATCTCGTCCATCCATTTGCTCAAAACCTTCATCAACGCGGCCAACTACGATGAGAAAGTGTTGATGTGGCAAACCATCATCCACATCACTTTCTTGCTCAGCGCCTTGGCCATTGCGTTGACCGACAAAATTGCGCATGCAGCCCAGGCATCGCACGCGCCTTCTTCGCATTAAATAGCCAGCACTAACAGCCCTCACTCAGCAGCACACCACGTTCATGCAAGCACGTCACCCCATTCATCGCACCGCTTTGGTTTTGTTCTCGGGCGGTCAAGATTCCACCACTTGTCTGGCTCACGCTTTGGCGCAATACGAGCGCGTAGAAACCTTGGCGTTTGACTATCGTCAACGCCACCTCGTGGAACTAGAAGCCCGCATGCAAGTGCTGGCGCAAGTGCGTGCGCAGTTCCCCGAATGGGGTGCCAAGTTGGGCGAAGACCACCTGCTTGATTTGGGTGTGCTGGGGCAGGTGAGCGAAACCTCGCTCACGCGCGACATGGCGTTTCAAATGGAAAGTTCTGGCCTGCCCAATACCTTTGTGCCGGGTCGCAACCTGTTGTTTCTCACACTCGCGGCGGCGCTGGCGTATCGCCGTGGTTTAGATGTGATCGTCACCGGTGTGTGTGAAACCGATTTTTCAGGCTACCCCGACTGCCGCGACGACACCATGAAAGCCATGCAAATTGCCTTGTCGCTGGGCATGGACCGCCGCTTGCTGATTGAAACGCCGCTCATGTGGATCGACAAAGCGCAAACCTGGCAGCTGGCGTACGACCTTGGCCAAAAAGCCCACGTCACGGGCGGCGATCGGTTGGTCGACCTCATCGTGGAACACACCCACACTTGCTACATGGGCGACCGCACACACCGCCACTATTGGGGCTACGGCTGCGGTACATGCCCTGCATGCGATTTGCGGGCGAAGGGCTGGGTGCGCTGGAAGGCGTGAGCGCTTAGCGCCTTTATTCCGTCACCAGCACGAACTTCGCGGAACTGCCTTCAGGCGCAGGTTCAAACTGCCACGTGCTGTCGTGGTAGTTGGCCACGCTGGCGCGGTGGGCGATGGACACCAAGCCGCCGCCTTCTTCACGAACCAAGGTATGCAGTTTTTCGTAGAGCACTTTTTCTGTCGCTTCGTCCAAAGCGCTGGTGGCTTCGTCGGCAAACACCCAGCGAGGGCGCTTGAGCAGTACACGTGCCAAGGCCAAGCGTTGTTGTTCGCCGCCTGAGAGTTGTTGCGTCCATTGGCCGGCGGTGTCGAGCTCGTCCACCAAGTGCGGCAGCAGGGCGTCGTACAGCGCGTTGGTCAGGGCTTCGTCGCTGTAGAGCTCGGCACTGTCGGGGTAAGCCAGCGCTTGGCGTAATGTGCCCTGCGGAAAGTACGGGCGTTGTGGCATGAACATGCTGCGATCGGGCAACACGACGGGCCCGTAGGTGATGGGCTCGCCACGGCGGTCGTGCGTGGGTGCGCTCACATGCGGCCAAATGCCTGCCAGCACGCGCAACAAGGTGGACTTGCCGCAACCCGAAGGGCCGCGAATCAGCACCGTGTCGCCCGCTGCTGCATTGAGCGAGGTCTCGGCCAGCAGCACCTCGCCGTTGGGCAGCGAGATGGTGAGAGGCGTGGTGTGCAGCAGATTGATGTCGGCGGGCGAAGGTGCAAACGATGGCCCATCACTGTTGCCGTTTGTTTGAATCGCATTCATCTGATCTTGGAACGAGGTCAAACGCAGCGTGGTGGCTTGCCACGACGCCAAGCGGCTGTAGTTGCTGATGAACCAACTCAGTGACTCTTGTACCTGCCCAAATGCGGATGAAATTTGCATCAGCTCCCCGAGCTGAATCGCGCCGCTGAAATAGCGTGGTGACGCCACCAACATGGGGAACACCACCGCCGCTTGGCCGTAGCCCGAGTTGAACCAGGTGTAGCGCTTTTGCACGCGCAACAAGCGCATGAAGTTGTCGAGCACCAGCTTGAAACGCTCTTGCAACGACAGGCGTTCGACGGCGTTGCCACGGTCAAGCGCAATGGCTTCGCTGTATTCGCGCACGCGCATGAGGTGGTGACGGAAGTCGGCTTCCAAGCGCTGTTGTGCAAAGTTGAGCGAGGCCATAGAGCGGCCAATATAGTGGCCGATCAAACTGCCCGCCAAGGCGTAGGCCAGAGCCATCCACACCATGAAACCGGGGATGTTGTAGGTTTCACCCGCCACGTCAAAACTAAAACCGCCTGAAAGTGACCACAAAATGCCCACGAAGCTCAACAGCGTGACGGTGGCATCCAACAAACCGAGCGACAAGCCCACGGTGTCTGCGGTGAACTGTTGCACATCTTCCTGAATGCGCTGGTCGGGGTTGTCTGTGCCGTTTTTGCTTTGCAACTCGAGCTGGTAAAACACATGGCCGTTGAGCCAGCGCTGTAAATAGTCGCGCGTCATCCACGCCCGCCAGCGCACCTCTAACAACTGCGTGAGGTAAAAGCGATACACCGCCACGATGATGAAGCAGGTGGCCAGCATGGCAAACACCCCGAGCTGATGCCAAAACACCTCGGCATCGCGGTTTTGCAGTGCGTCGTAAAACGTGCGATTCCAGTCGTTGAACAGCACCATCATGTAGACCATGCCGAGGTTCAAACCCACGCAGGCGGCCAGCAGCAAACGAGCGCGCCATTTTTCCTCTGACTTGAAATAGGGCAGCGACAGGGCCCACACACGGCTGAGCTGTAGGCGGCTTTTTTGCCAATTCGTGGCCACGTTGTTGGCCACGGTTTTCAATGCGTTCATGGTGCTTAAAAGTCGGTGTTGCGCACGCCGCTGGCCACATGACCTGCGGGCACATGGCGAGCGGCGGATTCGATGTGGCCGGTTTGGTCGTCAAAGAAGAAGTCGGGTTCAAACTCGCGTAAGAACTCACCTTTTTCTAAGCCACCCAAAAACATGGCTTCGTCCACTTCAATGTTCCAGTTCATCAACGTGCGAATGGCGCGTTCGTGAGCGGGTGCGCTACGTGCGGTGACCAGCGCGGTGCGAATGCGCATATGCGGTGTGCCCGCTTGTTGCAACTGCTGCAAGGCTGCCAGCAAGGGTTTGAACGGCCCAGCGGACAGCGGTTGCGCCGCTTTGGTTTTTTCGTGCTGTTGGAAGGCATCAAGCCCTTGGGCTTGAAACACGCGTTCAGCTTCATCACTGAACAGCACCGCATCACCGTCAAATGCAATGCGCACTTCGTGCGGGTTGGCCTCAGATGCGCGGGCTGAATGGGGGTAGACCTGTGCGGCCGGGACACCGGCGTCTAACGCCGAGCGCACATCGGCCAAGTGGGTGGATAAAAACAAATTGGCGTTGAGCGGGCGTAAATAGCGCCAAGGCGATTGCCCACGTGTGAAGCTGCCGCGTTGAATGGGCAAACCATAGTGCTGTGCTGAGCGAAACACACGCATGCCGCTCACAGGGTCATTGCGAGAGAGGATGACCACTTCCACGCGTTGTGCCTCAGACGTGTTGAATGCCAACAACTTTTGCACCAACGAAAACGCCACGCCAGGTTTGGCAGGTGTTTCTAAGCGTTCGAGCTGTAAGTTCATGTAGGCGCGGTCGTCACCTTGTTCGAAGACTTGGTTTTCTTCTTCAAAGTCAAAGAGCGCTCTTGAAGAGATTGCGACCACCAACTTGCCGTCTAAAGAAACACCCATGAATTACCTCACCCACTGGTTGAGTTGAATGATCGGCAGCATCACCGCCAAGACAATGAGCATCACCATCGCGCCCATCGCCACGATGAGCAAGGGTTCCAAAATCGTTGCCAGCTGCAAGGCGCGTCGTTGCACGTCTTCGCTCAGTTGTGAGGCAGCGCGTTGCAGCATGGTGGGCAGTGTGCCGGTTTGTTCGCCCAAGCGCGAGAACATGACCAGCAAGCGTGGAAAACGCGGATGCTGCGCGAGGGCTGATGCCAGCGGTGCGCCTTCGCGCACCAGTACCAACGCATCTTGTGCGTCGCGCTTGAGCGCGGTGTTGCTCAGGGTGTCGGCTGCGGCTTGTAGGGCTTTCAAAATGGGTACGCCTGCGGTGGCCAGCATGGCCAGTGTGCTGGCAAAACGGGCCGCGTTGTAGCCACGCGCCAAACGGCCAATGAGAGGGAGCTGCAACCACGCGGCATCGAAACGCATGCGCACATCGGCTTGTTTCAAAGCCACATGACCACCTGCGGATAGCAGGGTAATCAGCACCAAACCCCACAGCCAAAAATTTTGCACAAAGCTGCTCAGGGCGAGCATGAAGCTGGTGAGTGTGGGGAGCTGCTGTTGTTGGCTACCGAACACTTGCGCCACTTGCGGCACCACATAGGCCAGCAAAAACAGCACGATGACCAAAGCCACTAGGCACACGATGGCGGGGTACAGGCCTGCGGCCAACAGCTTGCTGCGCAAGTTGTGTTGTTCTTGCAAATCATCGGCCAAGCGTTCTAGCACCAAGCCTAAGTGGCCGCTTTGCTCACCCGCGCCAATCACGGCGGTGAAGATGGGGCTGAATTCGCGTGGGTGTTGGCTGAGTGCTTTGGCAAACGGGGCGCCCGCATTCACCTCGGTGCGCAAGGCAGACACCAAGTCGCGCTGGCGGGGTGTTTCGGCTTCATCGCTCAAGGCCGACAGGGCACGTTCCAATGGCAAGCCCGCGTTCACCAAGCCTGAGAGCTGGCGTGTCCACACCGCCAAGGCGGTGTTGCTGAATACGTTGCTTTCCCAAATTACCGTGTTCAAACCGCTGCCACTGCGTTGCACGGGCTCAACTTTGAGCGGCACCAAATCTTGCGCGCGCAATTGGCTGCGGGCGGTGCGCGCGGTGTCGGCCTCTAGCACGCCACGGCGCGTTTGGCCTTGGGGGTCGAGGGCTTCAAACGCGTAGGCGGGCATGGTCTGGTCGCTTCAGTGATTAATCGCGTGTCACGCGAATCAACTCTTCGCGGGTCGAGATGCCTGCACGTACCAAACGCTCACCATCGTCGCGCATGAGTGTCATGCCGTTGCGCAAGGCCGCATCACGCAGCTGCGCTTCGCTGGCTTGGTTGTGGATGAGGGCTCGGATGTCGTCGTTGGTGGTGAGCAATTCAAAAATGCCGGTGCGGCCTTGGTAGCCACTGTGGCCGCATGCATCGCAACCTTTGCCAGAGCAGTGCGTGCAGGTCTTGCGCAGCAAGCGTTGCGCCAACACGCCTAAGAGTGATGAGCTGAGTAGGAAGGGCTCTACGCCCATGTCGGTCAAACGGGTGATGGCGCTGGCCGCATCGTTGGTGTGCAGTGTGGCCAACACCAAGTGGCCGGTGAGTGAGGCTTGAATGGCGATTTGCGCAGTTTCAAAGTCGCGAATCTCACCAATCATGATGATGTCTGGGTCTTGGCGCAGGATGGCGCGCAGCGCTTTGGCAAAGTCCAAATCAATCTTGGGGTTCACTTGTGTTTGGCCCACGCCTGCGAGCTCGTATTCAATCGGGTCTTCCACCGTCATGATGTTGTTGCGTGTGGCGTCGAGCCCTTGCAGTGCGGCATACAAGGTGGTAGTTTTGCCCGAACCCGTGGGGCCAGTCACCAAGATGATGCCGTGGGGCTGATGCACCAGCGCCTCAAAGCGGCGCAGCGTGTCGCCTTCCATGCCCACGGCTTGCAGGGTGAGTTTGCTTTCTGTTTTGTCGAGCAAGCGCAGCACCGCACGTTCGCCGTGTGCGCTGGGCAGGGTGGACACGCGCACGTCAATCGCACGTTGGCCCAAGCGCAGCGAAATGCGGCCGTCTTGCGGCAAACGCTTTTCGGCAATGTCCAACTCGGCCATGATTTTCAGGCGCGAAATCAGCGCGGCATGCAAAGCACGGTTGGGTTGCACGACTTCGCGCAGCGTGCCGTCCACGCGGAAACGCACGCTGCTGTGTCGCTCATACGGTTCGATGTGAATGTCGCTCGCGCCATCGCGTGCCGCTTGCGTGAGCAAGGCGTTGAGCATGCGGATGATGGGCGCATCGTCAGCAGCTTCGAGCAAGTCTTCCACGGCGGGTAGCTCTTGCATCATTCGGGTGAGGTCGGCATCGCTTTCGACTTCGCTCACCACCGCAGCGGCATTGCTGTCGGCTTGCGCATAGGCTTCGCTGATGCGTTTGGCGAGCGTGGCTTTGTCGGTGTATTCAAACGCCTGCACCGCATATTGACGGGTCACCTCGCTCCAAGCGCTCAAGTCGGGCGCGTCGGTGTGCCACAGCGTGAGCGTGTGACCATCGTCCTCCAGCAACAGCTGGTAGGTGCGGGCAAAGGCGTAGGGCAGCGGGCGGCGCATGGGTTATTGAGCGGGTGTGGCAGCTGGCACAGAAGACGCGGGCTCTTGAGAGTCGTTGTCCTTCGAGGTGTTGGGTTCTTCTTTGGGCTTGGGGGTAGGTGCCGGTGGCAACACAGGCGAGTTGCCCGAACCCAAGACGGGGTTGAAGCCAGGCTGCGCGTTTTGTTGCAGCCCCATCATTTGTTGGTAGCGGTTGTTGCTCAGTGCATCAGAGGCGGCCGCGTCGCGCACGACCACTGGGCGCAAAAACACCATCAAATTCTTTTTGCTGCGGCTGCGGCTCTCGCTTTTGAACAGCCAGCCGATCACAGGAATATCGCCAAACAACGGCACTTGGCTGCCTGCGCCTGCGTACTCGTCAGACAGCAACCCACCTAAAACAATGATGGAACCATCGTCAACCAACACATTAGATTCAATGCTGCGCTTGTTGGTGATGAGGCCTGTGGTTGAGCCGACAGAGTTGGGCACCACGCTAGAGACTTCTTGGAAGATGGTCAGCTTGACCGTGCCGGTCTCGCTGATTTGTGGTTTGACCTTCAGCGTCAAGCCCACGTCTTTGCGCTCAACGGTTTGGAATGGGTTGACCGAGCCGTTGGTCGTGTTGTTGTTGGTGTATTGGCCGGTCACGAAGGGCACGTTTTGACCCACCACAATCTTGGCCTCTTCGTTGTCCAGTGTCAGCAAAGTGGGGGTAGACAACACATTACCTTCACCGTTTTGTTGCAAGAAGGTGGCCAAGCTGCTGAGCACATACGTGCCGTTGATTTGTTTGGCTGAGCCAATGTTCAAACCATTGCCTAGCGTATTGAGGGCTGTGCCGTTGCCACCCGCGGCATTGATGATGTTGCCCGCGCCTTGGGTGGTGGCGAGCGTGTTGTTGAAATTGGTGCCAATGATGCCCACTGTGCCACCGTTCGAGCCAGAAGCGGTTTGCCACTGAATGCCCATTTGGGCTGCTTTGTCGGCATTCACCTCGGCAATCAAACTCTCCACCATCACTTGCGCACGACGCTGGTCGAGCATGTCAATCACGGCACGGAGTTGGCGGTATTGCGGTTCAGGTGCAGTGATGATGAGTGAGTTGGTGGCGGTATCCGCTTGAATTTGACCGCCAGTGACAGAGCCGCTGGATGTGGTTCCGTTGAGCGTGCCGGATGACGCTGCGGTGTTGGCCAGCGGTGAAGCCGTGGGCGATGCGGCTGTGTTTAATGGTGTGTTGCTGCCGGTTGTCCCCGTGGCTTGCCCACTGATCGCCGCCCTCAACGTGGTGGCCAGTTTGGTGGCATCCGCATTTTTCAAGTACACGACATGGATGTTGCCGCTGGCATTGCTGCCGCTGGGTTGGTCGAGTTTCGCCACAAGCGACTTGACCAGAGCCACGCGTGCAGGGTTGGCAGCGCGCAAGATGAGGGTGTTGCTGCGCGGCTCAGCTAAGAGCGTGGTTTTGTATTCCGCACCAGTTTGCCCGGGTGTGGCGGCTGCTTGGGGCATGTGGCTACCTGATTCAACCAAGCGCAACACCAGTGGAGCCAAGTCCACTGCAATCGCGTGTTTGAGCTGAATCACCTCCACATCGCTGGCATTGGACACATCGAGCGTGGCAATGATGCGGGCCATGCGCTGCAAGTTGTCGGCGTAGTCGGTGATGATGATCGAGTTGTTACCGGGGTTGACGTTGATGGTGTTGTTGGGGCTGATGAGTGGGCGCAACACGGGCACCAAGTTGTTGGCTTGCTCGAAGTTGAGCTTGAAGATGTGCGTGACGATTTGGCCGCTGCCCGAGCCGCCGTTGCCTTTGTAAATTTCTTGCACATTGCCGCCTTGCAGCTTGGCGTCAGCCTCGGGCACGATTTTGTAGAGCCCTTTGGTTTCCACCATGGCAAAGCCTTGCAAGCGCAACGCAGCCAAGAATTGGCTCCATGCTTCGTTGGGCGACACAGGCAACTCGGTGCTGAGGTTGATCGTGCCTTTGACGCGCGGATCGACCACCAAGTTGCGGTTGGAAAGCGTGGCCAACGTGCGCGCGACAGACTCAATTTCCGCATTCACAAAGTTGAGCGTGATGGGTTGTTGCGCTTGGTTTGAAGCTTTCTTGGCAGGCGGCGCAGCGTGTGACACTGACAAACCGATCAGCGCAGACCCGAAGCTCAAACTGACGGCAAGCGCCAAAGCTGAGGGATGAAAAACTGTGTGTTGCTTAGCCATACGCTTAACCCATTTTCAAAATCGACTTGGCTCCTTGGCGTTGGCCAAGGATGTTCAATAAATTAGAGAGCGCCGCTTGCGCATCCGGTGCGGCCGTGGCCTCGCCGTTGAATTGCACGCGCCCATTCATCAGTTGGCCTGAGCCTTGCAACAGCAAGCTGCCTTCCAGTGTGTCCAGTGTCAGCGCCACGGTGTCGCCGCCTTGCACGCGCACACGGTAGCTGCCCAAAGGGCGAAGCGTGGATAGGCGTGTGGAGAGCTGCTGCATTTGGAGCTCGGCTTGACCAAGTAATGTCTCTTTGCCTGCTTGTTGCGTCCATTGCAATTGCGAGGTGTGCAGCTGCATTTGGCCTTCAGGTTGCACGGTATTCCAGGGCGCACCCAAACCCACCAGCCAGCTGGCGGGCCAGTGGGACGTGTGGTCGCTCACCTGCACGCGCAGGCCTCGCCACATTGGGGAAACATCAACCCGTATGGGCTGTGGTGTGCAACACACAGAGGCGACGGTGGCACTCAGGCTCAAGCGAAAGTTGGCCCAGTCGATGCGGGGGCCAAGTTGCCACGTCACGCGTGTGGGCAAAGCTGTGGTGCTGGCAGGGCGAGGCGCGTTGGGTGTGGCCGCGATGTTGAGCGGGCCTTCATTGAGCACCCACTGTGCGGAGCCGTTCCAGACTGTGCCTTGTGCATCGGGCAGCAGCACCCGTTCGCCACTGGCTTGTTCGACGACGTGTGTCAGCCAATGTGCGGGTGCTTGTGTGATGAGCGCCAACACCAACCCAATGCCCGCGCCAGTCCACGCCCAGTGTGTGCTGGTGTGTGGCGAGGAGCTGGGGTGGCGTTGCATGGTTTTTATTTGGGAAGGCTCATTACCAAGCTGCCATCCCACACAACGGCTGCGTTGTTGCTGCGCCTGAGGTTAGCCTCCAGCGGCATAGCTTGCGCTTGGCTGCGCGCTTGTGCTAACCAATTGGCCAAGGTCGCGGCGGGTACGGCTTTGAGTTGCACCATCACGCGATCGCCTTGCACATTGAGTTGCATTTGTGGGCCAGGTGTGAGGCCTTGTAAGTTGCGCAGCGCTTCGTCACGCGACAGGGAGGTGCGTGTTTGCAGCGCTTGGGCCTGCGCTTGCAAGGTCAGCATGTGCGCCTGTTGCTGCCCAATTTGGGCGCGGCGGTTGTCGCTGTCGCGCAAGGTGTTCAGCGCAGGTGTGATGGCGATTGACCAAAACACCAACACAGCCAGCAACGCGCCCAGCAGCGAGAGGCTGCGTTGTTCGCGTGTGCTCAGCGCTTGCCAGCGGTGTGCAGCTTGTGTGCGCAGAGAGTTCAAAGCGCTCATTTCAGCCCCTCCGCTTGCAACACCCAGGTGTCGTTGCCGTCTTGGCGCAGACGCAAGCCTTGAGCTGTGAGGCGAGCGATGCCGGCCGAGTTGCTGTCCAATGTGACGCCTTGCACGCGCAGGGCGTGGTTGGCATAGTGAATTTGTTGCGGTGTTTGCCCAGTGGGCAGCACGCCTGCTAGGGCTGCGAGCAAGGGCTCAAAGTCTGTGCTCGATGCTGAGCCCGATTTTTGTTGGAGCGCATCGACCTCGCGCTGCATTTGCAGTGGCGCGTCGATGACCAAGGTGACCGAGGGAAACGTGGTTTGCAAAATGGTTTGCAGCGAGGCTTGCTGGGCATTCAAAGCGCTGCGCTCACGCCATGCCAAAGCGTTGAGCCCCAGCACTTGCAGGGCGATCAACGCCAATACGCCCCAGCGCACAGGCTTCCAAGCAGGGGCATGTAAAACGGTTTGCCATGCAGCCAGTGTTTGGCGTTGCAGTCGCTGCAGCGGGCCTTGAGCCCATTCGCCTTGCGCCAAATCCCAATCCGATTGGCTGGATTTGACCCAGCGTTGCGCCGCGCTTTGCAGCATGGGCTGGCGTTGCAGCGTGTTTTGTACACGGGCCACCATGGACGGCTCGGCTTGAACTTGTAAATCGTCTGGGTTTAGTCCGGCGCTTAGTTCGGCAAACGCACGCCACTGGGCGGTGTTGGGCGGCAGCAGCGTCACACCGTACGCGTGGCACAGCACGCTTTGTGAATGGTCGGGTTCACCCATCACCTGCAACACAGGTTTGTCATTGGGCGACAGCTCGGGCACGATGCGTTGCACCGTCAGGCCTGCCGCTTGCAAAGGGGCGAGTGCTTCACGCAGCCATGCCTTGTGGCACACCGCCACCGAGGTGTCGCCGCCCGTGCGGGCTGTGGTGTCGGCGTTAGGCGCTGGCACGATGTGTAGCTGTTGGGGGTCATCTAGCAGGCGGTCTTCTAACAAGCCATGCAACACGGCTTGCAAACGCGGGCCGTGGCTGGCGGGCGGCAGCTGCACGCGCAACCAAGACAAACGGCTGTGGGGGATCACCGCTACCACTTCGCCCGCATGGGCTGACAGCGTAGCCGCCGCCCCTGTGGCGCTGCGCAACACGCTGTGCCCGTCCGAATGAACGTGGGCATAACCAGTGTTGGCGTGGGGAGAGTGGGGCAGCGCAATGATCAGCATGACTTTGTCATTGTAGAGAGCCAGACTCGCGCCAAAGCACCTTCAAATCTTGGCCGTCGCGCTTGACCAAAGAGCGCTCTTGCAGCGTGGTTTGGGGCATGCGCAGGCGGCCCAGCACTTCAAAGTATTGGGTGTTCACGCTGTGGGTGTCGCTCAGGCTGATGGGGCGTCCTAAGGCTTTTTGAAAGGCATCCACACTGGCCCAGTGTTGGCGTTCGCGCTGTTGCACCAAGCGTTGCGCATCTGACAGGCTCAGGCCCTGCACGCTGGCGTGCAGCACTTGCACGCTGGCCGTGTTGAGGTTCACGAGTGAGCGTGTAGGCAGCACGGTGATGTGCGGGCTGAGGGTTTGCAAGGCTTGTGGCGACAGGCCGAGCCAGCTGAGTTGACCGATGCGTTGAGGCATCAATGGGGAGTTGCTGCTTTGCTTTTGGGCTGCCACCAAACCTTGGGTGAGTAAGTTGAGCTGAGCAGGCGCTATGCCCAGCGTTTCAAACAAACGCTCAAAAGCCAACACGGCTTTGCCGTCCAGCTTGTCACCTTGTAGCAAGTTGGTCACATTCAGGCGGCCTTGCATGTCGTTGACTTGGCCAGAAAGCAGCACCTGTTGCGCAAATTTTTCGTCGTCAAGGGTGTTGCCTGTGCCATCGGGTAGCGCGGCCAAGAAGGCGCTCAAGCGAGCTTCTTGCAAAGGCACGGCCCAAGGCTCGGCCAAGTGGTCGGTGGGGGCGTTGGCATCGCCTGAGCGGGCGTCTTCACGCAAGATGACGCGGGCCCAGTCCAGCGCCCCAGTGAGCAGCCAGCGTGCTTGGGTGCGTTGGCGCTCTGCACCTTCTACTTCGACAGATTTCCACTGTTGCCACAGCGCGCCTGCGGCAAATGTGGCCACCAATGCCACGGTGAGCATGGCAGCCAGCAACGCTGCGCCGCGCTGAGGTGTTTTGGTGCGTGGCAGCGTCCGCGCGTGGTGGTTGACGACAGGTTGGTGTGCGACGTGCTTCATGTTTTGGTATTGCTGAAGTTGGGGCGCACCCAGTCGAGGGTGATGCGCCCACGCACGCCGGTGTGTGCGGGGATGTCAATTTGCAGGCGAATGGCGTCGGGTAAAGCAGCTTGTCCTGTGGCGGTGGGTTGCTGCGTGCCGCCTCCCGTGTTGTCGCTTGGGCTAGTGTTGCCTGCACTCGATAACGGGTTGGTCCACGCGTTGCCACGGAAGTAGGTGAGCTGCCATGCGTCGAGAGGGATGAGTGTGGTTTCAAATGCCGCGTCGTCTGCGCTTGGGTTTTGGCCCCAGCGTTCGGCGTTGACCCAAGCTTGCTGTAGTGCCCCACGTGTTTGCAAGGGGGCCGATTGCCAGCGCAACCACTGGTTGTCGCGCAGCGTCCACGCCACCACCCACAGACCTGCGTCTGCCCCATCGGCGCGCCAAGCGCTTGCGCGGCGGGTGATGCGCAATGTGCGTCCATCCCACAGCACACCTGCGTCGGCGATGCTGGGGACGGGCTGCACGGCGTTGAGGTCAGCCTGCCACTGGGCCAGTACGGTTTGCAGCACGGCGGTTTTGTCCACCTGCGCTTGTGTGATGTCGCGGCTGCGCATGAGGCTGTCGAGCCCACGCCAGCTCAAGCCGGCCAACACGGCCATCAACGTGATGGCGATGAGCAGCTCAATCAGTGTGAAGCCACGTTGACGCTTGGCATTTGTCATCAGTAACGCCCCAGCACGGTGGTGATGTTGAGCACGGGCGTGGCCGCGTCAAACACCTGCGCATCCACACGGCGAAACGCAGGGTTGGGCGTGGTGCGCACGGTCAAGGCCACTTCAAAGCTGCGCTCGGCTTGCGGGCATGGCACGCGCGAGTCGCCCACGCTGGGGAGTTGCTGCGAGAGGCGCAGTTGGTTCAAGGCGTTGTCAGCGCAAATTTGCGCGAGCAGCACATCGGCTTGGCGTTGGGCGTTGCGTGTGAGCGCGCCGCTGACTTTGAGCCCGCTCATCAAAGCGATGGACACGATGGCGAGTGCCACCAACACCTCGATCAGCGTGAAACCGCGTTGCGCTTTCATGGCACGACCCGAAACGGTTGCAAACCATCTGTGCCAATGCTCAGTGTGGTGGCGGGTTGGTTGGCAGCGGCCACGCTGAGCGTGATGCGCGCAGGAGGCAAGATGGGTTCAGGCCCGAGCACCACCAAGTTGGCCGGTGCGGTGTTGTTGCTTGGCGATGCGGCTGTGGTGACGACCGCCTGTGTGCCGTTTGCTAGCCATGTTTCTGTGCGTGCCGCAATCGGGCTGGCAGCGTGGTTTGTGGCTGGCGTGTTGTTGGGATTGCTGATTTGAGTGATGCCGTATGAAAGCGCAGGCCGAATGGCAAAGCCCTCGGGCGTGGCCTGCCAAACCAGCGCAACACCACTGGTGCGCGATTGCGCACGGGCCGCCTCAAGTACCGCCACCAAGCGTTGGGCTTCACGCTCAATCTGCGTTTGGCTGCTGTCGCGCAGCGAGAGGCTGACGCCCGCCATGGCCAACCCGATGATGGCCAACACCACCAACAGCTCCAACAGGGTGAGGCCGTGCTGGCGCTGCATGGCTGGTGTGCGCGTGTGTTTTATTGCCAGCTGCCGATGTCGGCGTTTTTGCCATCGCCGCCGGGTTGACCGTCAGCGCCGAGTGACAGCACATCGACTTCGCCCTTCACGCCAGGGTTCATGTACTGGTAGGGGCGGCCCCATGGGTCGTTGGGCAATTTGTCGATGTAGGGCTTCCAGTTCAAGGGCGCTTGGCCCACGGTGGGCTTGATCACCAGGGCGTTCAAGCCTTGCTCGGCCGAGGGGTAGTTTTTGTTGTCCAAGCGGTAGAGCTTGAGCGCGTTCATCAGATTGCCCACATCGGTTTTGGCGGCGGTCACGCGCGCGTCGTCGGCACGGTTGAGCACATTGGGCACCACGAGGGCAGCGAGCACGCCGATGATGGCAAGCACCACCATCAATTCAATCAAGGTGAAGCCGCGTTGGCGTTGGGTTTGTGGGGTGGCGTGTTGGGCTTGCATATGAGGCATTTCAAAGGTTCTCAGTTCAAGGATGAATCATAATCCGCTGATGCTTCGCTCTCGCCCTTCATTTGCCTCAGCTTTGTCCACGTCTTCGCGCGTGGCGCGGCCTGTCGCCACTTTGTTGGTGTGGGGGGCTGTGGCATTCAGCGCAGTCACTTGGAGCTTGCGATGGTCGGCCACGGGTGCTGCGCCCAGCAATGCCACGGCGGCGCAGACTTTGCCCGAGGTCGACGTGTCTGCTGCCGCACGAAGCTTAGGTGCAGCCCCAATGCAAGGGGTTGCTGTGCCTAGCGTTGCCAGCCGTTTTCAGCTGCTGGGTGTGTTGGATGCAGGCCCCGATACAGGCGCGGCCCTCATCGCGGTCGATGGCAAACCTGCCAAGCCCTACCGCGTGGGTGCTCTAGTCGTCGAGGGCTTGGTGCTTCAATCGGCGCAGGGGCGGCGCATCAGTTTGGGCGCATCCATAGACGGGCCGCAAACCTTGGTGCTTGAGTTGCCCGCCAAAAAATAATCAGCGCTGCAAAAACAAGCGGTACGCAGGGTTGAGCGTTTCTTCCACATACGGATAGCCCAAGCCATCTAAGAACGCGGTGAATGCTTTGTTGTCCGCTTTGGGTACTTGCAAGCCCATCAAGATGCGACCGTAGTCCGCGCCTTGGTTGCGGTAGTGGAACAGGCTGATGTTCCAGCCGGGACGCATGGCCAGCAAGAACTTCATCAAGGCACCGGGGCGCTCGGGAAATTCAAAGCGCAAGATGCGTTCTTCGTGTGCCAGTGTCGAGTGCCCACCCACCATGTGGCGGATGTGTTCTTTGGCCAGCTCGTCGTGCGTGAGGTCAATCGCCTCAAAGCCGCTCTTGGTGAAGTGGCCCGCAATCTTGCTGCTTTCACCTTTGACACCCGTGGTCAAACCCACAAACACATGGGCCTTGGCTTGGTCGCTCATGCGGTAGTTGAACTCCGTCACGTTGCGGGGCGATTTGCTGCCGCCAAAGCTGGGCAGCTTGCCAATCAGCTCGCAAAAACGGCGCAGGCTGCCGGGTTGCTCGGGGATGGTCACGGCAAACAAGGCTTCGCGTTCTGCACCTACCTCGGCACGCTCGGCCAGAAAGCGCAAGCGGTCGAAGTTCATGTTGGCGCCACACAAAAGGGC
>JACCDV010955506.1_pt1 | contig 23336 bp, 24 predicted proteins | sample 7446131 | NCBI WGS metagenome assembly JACCDV01 (sample SAMN15323448, study PRJNA562643) | freshwater metagenome | isolation source: river surface water | place: USA:Blue River Watershed | collected 2017-08-17
AGCTTTGAAACCCTCTTAGAACACATATCTGGCTACTTTACCCTATCTCCCGGAGATCTTATTTACACGGGCACTCCTGCCGGCGTAGGCCCCTGTTTACCGGGCGATACCCTAACCGGTTTTTTAGGGGAAGAGAAATTGTTTGAATTACCTATCAAGTAAAAACATTTAAGCCCTATATTTGCAGCCCTAAATGGACCTCTTGGCGAGGTAGCTCAGTTGGTTAGAGCACAGGATTCATAACCCTGAGGTCCCGAGTTCAAATCTCGGTCTCGCTACTGAAAATCAACCACTTACGTTTTTTCGTAGGTGGTTTTTTATTTTGTGTCATGTTTTGTGTCATGTTTTGTGTCATGATTTTTCACTTTTACCAAATACTCGAACCTTCAAAGCAGAGACCTCTACTGCTGTTAAAACCTTTGGATCAAGGTAATATTTCTCTAAAACCTGGGTGGTAGAGTGTGAACTTACTAATCCTGTATCGTCACCTAAAATTTGATGATGCCAAGTTAAATAGGTTTTACGTAGATTACTTAAACTAATATCTTTTGTCACTCCTGCACCAATTTTAAAGTGAGTGAATCCCTTGCTCAAATCGTTCATTAATGTTTTTGTACTTCTATCTCTTTCGGGAAGTAATATATATTCATTCTTACCAATCTTTTCATTCATTCCTAATTCAATTAAAAAGTCTTCAAGATCAACATTGATGGCAATGTATTTCTTACGATTCTTATTGTCTTTTTTAATTCTGTTAACTTTCAGATTATCAATAATGAATAGTTTAACTCCTTGTGGTGAGCTATAAATATCAGACCACTTCAGGTCAACAACTTCTTCACGCCTTCCACCCGTCAATAGGAATAATTTGAAACCATCTTTTAGAAATGGCTTGTATCTATTTTCAATTTTCCCCATGCCGCCAAGTTTTACAATTGGATTGAATGTATCAACTGCTGATAAAATAAGATTAAACTCGTCCTCTGTGATAATGTCAACATTAGGTGGAATAATGACCTTTGGTGTGAATTTTCTAAATGGATTTTTCATTTCGATATTTTCGACCTCAATTAAGAATTCAAAAAAAGCACGAACAGCTATAAAACATTTATTGAAGGTATTCGATGAATAGTTTTCTTCAGCCCAAATATAAAAATTGGATACATCTTCTATTTTTATATCAGCAGGTCTCATTCTTTTTATATTCTTCGATAAAGACACATTCTCAACCAATCTCCAACAAAATCTTATACATTCGTCAATGTGTTCTTTAGATATATTTTTTTTCAAATGAGCGTATTTGGATTTGCCAGACATATATTCTCGGTACTTAATAACTGCATCTCCAAGATTGTAATCGTTAAGGTTATTAGAGTCAATTTGTCTAACCTTTTCAAATCCATTTTGAATTAGTTCTTTCTCGATTAATGCACATTCTATTACAGCAGAATTATAATTTTCTGCCTCTAAATAATATGATTTTGTAGAATTTCTTGTGCCTGGTATGTGAATTCGTACACGGTAAACCTGTCTTTCAAAATGCTTGCACTTGCTATTGTCTACTCTGCAAGTCCTGCAGAATATTTTAAGACCTTTGTGTGGGTTTTTGGGAAGAGTTAATTTTTTCATCCTAATAATCTTTTATATCGCTCTTGATCTTTCTTGTCAATTTCTGAGCATTTAATTCTTGGAATAGGGGAGACCTCGTCCTCCAAAAGTGTAATCGTTAAATTGTATACTGCTAAATCTTTTGCTACATCTCTATAACGGTCCTTCCATTTGTCTGGATATTTGTTCCTAAGTAGTTGTACAAAAGGCTTATCAATCTCGCTATCTACCTCAATTTGGTAGACATACTTCGTTTTAGGAAAATTATGAATTCGAATACCCTTATCATTTAACCATTTCTTAGCTGATTCAATGTCCTTGACATTTATTTTTTCAGCTACCTGTGGTAATGTTATGGTATCTAAACTCTTGGAAATATGGTTATAGCCTTCTGACATTTATGTTAGATGTTATTCAATTTATTTTTATGTGCTAAGATTCAAATTTTTCAATACAAAGGCCTTTAAAAATAAGGTGTTGGTAAGTGTACTATTCTTTAGAAGATTTTTGAAAATGATCTTTTATAAATGATATAATTACATAGAGTTCATCATTTTGGGCTATAAGAATTTGTAGCCACAAGTAATCTTCTTCACATTCTTTACCTTCATCAATTAGTTTTTGAACTTCATCCATTTCACATCCACAATCAATCTTTCTTTCTTCTAAAAAGTCCAATACAATTTGTATTTCATTATTCATAATTCTTTTGGTTTTTTTTCGTGGTTATGACCTCCAACATTTGTGTTTATTAAATTATAAAGAACTTTTTTCGTAAATAAAAATCGACGCCATTAAATGTTTTTCCACATTAATCCCTTAATTATCCGGTAGATCACTGAAACTGATACACCATATTCGATTGCTAATCTTTTTTTTCCATAGATATGTGCATTGTATTTTTTTCTGATTTCGCGAACCTTATTTTTATCAAGCTTTGTCTTACGGTTTTCAGAATCATTATACTTCACAAGTGCTAATGGCTGCATACCTTGATGCTTTTGTTTGTGGAGAACAGATAGCATATCATAAGAGATTAACTGTTTATCAGTTTTCTTTGAGAATGGAGAAGATTGAATCTTGTTAATCTCCTCCTGTATTAGTTTTAAATCCATAGCTTATTATTTTAAGAAGTCTATTTCCCACACTGACTGAAAACTATCCGGGTACTCCTTTTTAAGAATCGCCATTTTTTCAATGAGGCGAATCGATCGTTCTGTTAGTTGCTCCCAGTTATCCCAGATAAAGTTTAACATGATTAACTTTTCTTCCTGATCCAATTCGAACCGATTAAGACACTCAGTTCTTAAAACCACATCAGCGATCCAGCCCCACAATTCGGCATTAGTAAGAGAGAAGTCTTGAACCATACAACGTGATCTGATTGCGTTCTTGTGTGCCAACAGTGACGCCTTACCTTTGCCCTTTTCACGAGCATCTCTAACTTCATCATCTGTTGGCAGCTGAACGTTGGAAACCAATACGAATGACATATTTTTACAATTGACTGTGAACCCAAGCTTGCCCTCTTCTTCATGGTGCTTGATCGCTTTTTTTTGTATTTCACTTAGACTGCTCCATTGCGATTGTAATGATTTTTCATAAGTGAACTTTCTTGGGCCGTGCAGTGCAGATTTCAATTGATTGCAACTAGACTCTGTTGCAACAAGGTTGTCTACATCATCACAAAACACGATTATCTTTTCTTGAGTAGGGTTTAAGTAGTTGATTACTGCTAATTGTACACCCATTGCGAACATCGAAACGTTGCCGGTTACCATTACATAGTTCACTTCTGAGTTCTCAAGTTGTTTGTTTATCTCATAGGTTTTACCAATTCCTGGATATCCATAGATAAATTTGTGAGGGTAATTGTCATTCTCTTTTATTTGTGGTAGTTTAGATACCACTTCTAAAAACCTTAGTCTGTTTTGGCCACCTAAATCTAAGGCTTCATTCTTCGACATTCCAAACACGTTTGACTTTTGAATTGTATGCATGATTTTTGATTTTAAACTTTGAATATTTGTTTGATAATTAAGCTGCAATTTTATTACTCTTGTCAAATTCGTATTGACAACGCTCTACTGCATAATCGAAATAATCTTTTTCTTTCTCGATGCCAATAAACCTGTAATCTTTTAGTTGAGCAATACTTTTACCCGAACTACCGCTTCCAAAAAATGGATCAAGTGTAATACCTCCTTCAGGCGTGTACAATTCAATTAAGTAGCGCATCAATGCAACTGGCTTTACCGTTGTATGAGTGTTTTTTCTTGGAGTTGTTCTTAACTTATGAGGTACATTCATTTTATCCTGTCCTTCGTCTCGTCCTATAATCGTTGCCGCTTCATTTGTCAATCCCTCTTCTTTTTCTTTTTTTGAAGGTTTTGGACAGTAGAAAAATTTGGATGGATTGATTTGCTTTTTGCGATTCTTTCCTTGGATTGTACCCTCAGCTTGTTCGTCTAAAATTTCACCAGAGAACTCATCAAATATGATATTAGCAGGAAATCTACCTAATGGAATATTTGGATCAATTGAAATGATATCATTTTCTGCAATACGACATCTATCAATATTAAGCCCACCAGTACTCCACGTTAATACATTCTTTGCAATACTACTTTTGAAAGGTTTGCGAGCAACAACAATTGGTTCGTGTGCTGGTTTTAAGTTTGTACCAAATCCTTCGTATGGTTTTGCCTCCTCAGACTTAGTTTTATATGGATCTAATTTTTGACCATTAGGTTCATATGTACCATCAGGATGTGTCCTTGATGCCGTTGCAACTCTGCCACCTCTATTGGGATGACCTTGTGATTTATCAATAAGTAATCCAACATTTTTCGATTTAGGAAATCCACTTCCATAAACCCACATGATTTGATCTCTGATTTCAAATCCTGCATCTTCAACTCTTGTTGCCATTCTGTGGTAGGTTTTAGCTGCACCGAACGATAATAAGTATCCGCCTGGTTTTAGAACTCTGTATACTTCTTTCCAGAGTTCTACTGAAGGAACATCTGCGTCCCAATTATTTTTTTTACCCATGAATTCAAGACCATAAGGACCGTCTGTGATACAACTGTCTATTGAATTGTCTGGCATTGATCTTAAAACATCCATGTTATCACCATGGTAAATAAAACTACCTTCACCAATTTCTACCTTGTCAAACTGACTTTCAGGTATTACATCATAGATGTCCTCTGGGAAATAAGTGCTAAGTACTTGAGCCTTTGTATAACCTGCAGTGCCATTGTTTTTATTGACTACAGTTACATGTTCTGGATAAACCAACGTTTCTCTGTTGGTGATTTGATCGTATATCGTTTGCATATGTATATTTTTAATATGTCTTTAATAAATTGTTTTCAGCCAAATGTTTAAATATGAATTACCCTACGTTTTAAGGCCAGCCACTTCGAGGCTGGGTTCGTTTGATTGGGAGTGTAATAATTATACAATTATAAGATGCCATATTGAGAATTTTAAGTTGACAAAAAAACGAGCTACTCACCCGTCTAATTTGTTAAAGGTTTAGTTTAAAAGTTTAGTTTTCCTTTCTCTTTGATTCGCCTCATATTGAATGAGTGGTTTTCCTCTTCCTTCATGAGCCTTATTTCTTTGTCAGAAGCTTCTTCATTGCCGTCTTTTATTGCCCTAATTTCTTTATGATATCGTTCCTCTTCCTGTTCCAGCTCCTTGGTTATTTTGTTCTCCTGTTCCATTTTTGTCTTAATGGCGGCTTCTTGTGTTTTTAGATACAATCTTTCATCTCTCAACATTAGATAACGCTCAAACGAGTCTTTCTCCTGACTTCTTAATTGCGACTCAAGATATTCAATGGTGATTTCTTCCTTATTAATGAATTCAGCCATAATGCTTTTGATCTCAATAAGAGCTTCATTCATAAAGGTTGGATCGGATTTAAGTTCCTCCAGGCTATTATATTGTGGATAGTCTTCCATCTTATTAAAATATCTTCTGATCTCTTTCTTTCCTGTATATAAGTCGAAAAAGACAGCTCGTATCACTATGTAACTGAAATAATTATCACCTGACTTCTGAGACTGTATTGAGAATGCTAACGTCGGATTTTTGTAGCACCTCAACTGTAGAATCTTCCTTTCAATTAAACCCATAATTGTTAGCCATCTTTTCCTTTCTTCAGTTTCACTTTCAAACAGATTCAACAATTTGGAGAGGTCGCTATTGAACTTAACTTCATGTGTATCCAACTTAATACTACTTGACATTTTCAGGTTTGACTTTGAGTCGTCTAAGAAATTGTCAATTTTCCCTTGTCCTTCGGTTTCACCAATGAATTCAGAGAACACCGGAGTAAGGTTCTCCTTGGGTGCTGCTTGTTTGGATATGTTGATGTCGCGGTAAGCCATTTTCTTCGTTTGAGGGTACAAAGATAATCATTTTATTGAATTCTCAAAATACATTTTGAGAATTATGCTAATTTTTTGTTAACAGAATCACATGGAGCATTCAAAATTATACTGAAAAGCAATCCTGTGTTGACTTTGAAGTGATTTCAGATAATAAAAAGAATAATGTCGGGAGGCCTGTCAGGGGGGGCCTCCTCCCGTTGCCCCCCTTATATATACATATATATGTTATCGCCAAAAGGGGCCCGATACTGCGTTCAAAATTTCTGGGTAAAATTTCCAAAAGTTGAAATAGTACCACTAAACTGGTTTAAAAATTTTCCAGAAAAAATCGTTCAAATTAGCCTTTACTAATCGTCGTTTGATATTTATATTTTACTAGTGCTGATAATATTTGTGGTTAGTATTATCAATTTGAAGCACATAAAATATTAGGTATAACATCCTCTGAGAGTACGTAATTATAACCACACGGAAATCAGGGGATTTATATTTTATGGGAAAGAAAATTAATGACGATCAGTTTTTAATAACTCCAGGCTTTATTCTCTTTAATAAAGAATTAGATTGTACAGATAAAATGATAGTTGCTGATATATACTCTTTATCTCAACTACCCAAAGGTTGTTACAAATCCCAAAATGGATTTGCAGCAATAATTAATTTAGATAGGTCAACTATTAGTCAAAGGTTGGAAGAATTGAGAGTTAATGGATTTATCACTATTACTAAAATTAGACCAGAATTAAAGAACTCAAGAAAGAAATACGAGCTTATTATTGAAAGGTTTTATCAAGAAAAAGTAGTTGATACACCAACTATCCTTGTTGATGAAATTGTTGAAGAACCAACAACTGTAGTTCACACACCAACTACTACTAGTGCTCCAGTCAACTATCAAGTAGTTGATACACCAACTACAAGTAGTTTGCCTACCAACATATATAATAACAATACTAATACAAATTATAATAACAGTTTACTAGAACAAGAAAATACACAATCAATAATTGAAAGTAATACTATTTCTAGTTCGGGTGTTTCAATGGCTCAATTTGCAAGAAATAATATTAGCGTATTAGAAGATAAAATCTTGAATGCTTCAACTAACGGAATAGAAATAATTAAGAATGCTAGTTATTCAACTTTAAAGCATTTGTATGAATATGTAAATAATAAAAATGAATATGACCAGATATTTCCGCTGCTAAAATGTCTAGTAGATGAAAAAAGAAGATTGAATGGATAAATTACCCCTCAACGAAGACGTGAGTTTAACGAACGGTAGACGAAGTCTCACGACTTCAAACCCATCCCCCCAATTCCGCTCGCCCCCCTTCCCATGAATATCAAACCTTATCCTGTTTCGGAAAAGGTCGAAATGGGGACTAGTGATTTTTTTTCGATAAAATGACCGTAAAATATTTTTACCTCCTCAGGTACTACCTTAAAATGGGTAATATCACCACCTTTTCCTGTTTTGGAAGAGGTTATTCAGTATATATATTGAATGTATAGTTTGATTATAGGGTATAAGTTTGTTGGCTAAATTTCATTTAATTGATGACTGGAAAAGAATCAATAGATTATATACTAAAAAAAGCGCTAGGTTGGTCACTCATTCTTATGGGCCTTTTTATGTACTTGATTATCTGTATTGAATGGACTACTTGTATTAGATTTATAACACCCAAAGAACCAGGTTATGCGATTTTGGTATCAGTTTTAATTTATACAATTATACCTTTTATTTTAGGATTTACTTTACTTATTAGATTAACAAATAAAGAAATGTTTCTTGATGGATATAAGTGATGTTTTAAAGGACGTATTGGATCATGAGTATCTTAACATCCAATCGAGAAAAATAATCCGTTAATGAGGAGATATCTGGACAATGCGTTAATTTAATTTCTTCTTTTTATCTGTTCTGTTATGAATTTCCTCAAATCCTCTTTTTTTATTTTATAAAATTTCAATAATTCAAAGGCCTTGTTTATAGATGAATTTAAATTACTATTTGCTTTTTCTAGTTTTTGCTCAAGCTGGTGTTTTTCAATAAATCCTATACCATTATTTAAAAATTCATATATGAGTGAATATTCATCGTAATTAATTTGTAAATCGAGATCATCATTCCAATCAACTTTTTCTAATTTGATACTACCTAAACTATAAATAGAACTACCACATTTTAGTTCTCCTTCATTAAAAGTAAAAGTAATAAATTCAGATTTATTACTTTTTGCAAAATCATAAAATAATTTCATTGGTAAAGTTCTTACGCATAATATCCGCAACTCCTTTGAAGTGATTACGGATAATATGCCTGTAATAGTGCTGGGCAAAATATTTACAATCGGTAAGGTTTACTGTAATAACAATTGCATCTTCTTTGGCTGGCAGAAAATCAGTGTATAACCAGTTGCCATAATGCAACTCACTTTCATCAATTATGCCTTCAATAGCACCGTTTAAATCGTCTTTGTGGATGGGGCAATATCCTTCATGCTTTGTTGTATAAAAAGCAAATTCAGCCTCCTGCAAGGGGGCTGTAAATGGAATGATATTTAATTGTAGTGTTTGTTGCATAAGCCAATCTTTATTTTATCAGTTAGTCAATAATATTACAAATATTAGCCTCCTTTATTTAAATATATACATTGCAAATTTAAAACTTCATCCGTTGTATTCGCACCGCATTTAATATTGCTAATAAAGCCACTCCAACATCCGCAAAAACGGCTTCCCACATGGTGGCTAAACCACCTGCACCCAATACCAATACAATGGCTTTTACTGCAAATGCTAAAATGATATTCTGTATTACAATGCTCCTGGTGGCTTTGCCTATTTTAATGGCGGTTACAATCTTTAAAGGCTGGTCTGTTTGTATCACTACATTGGCTGTTTCTATGGCTGCATCGCTGCCCATTGCACCCATTGCAATGCCCACATCGCTTAAAGCCAATACGGGTGCATCGTTGATGCCATCGCCTACAAATGCAATGATTTTTGTCTTGTCCTGTTTTAGTTCTTCTACTTTCTGTACTTTGTTTTCTGGTAGCAAATCGCCAAAGGCGGTATCTATGCCAATTTGTTTTGCTACTTTTTGGGTAATGGAATTTTTATCGCCACTAAGCATTATGGTTTGTTTAATGCCGTTCAGGTGCATTTGCCTGATGGCTTCCTGTGCATCCTCTTTTACTTCATCGGCTATCAATACATAACCTGTATACTGGTTGCCTATGGCTACCACTACAATGCTTTCTATAATTTCGTCAATAGCTGCATCGTATGTGATATTATATTTCTTTAGCAGTTTTGTATTACCTGCCAATACTTCTTTCCCGTTCACATTTCCTTTTAAGCCATGCCCTGAAATTTCTTCTATCTCTGTCGCCTGGTAAGTTTGTGTTTCGTTCTTTTCATACTCGGCAATGGCTTTGGCAATAGGATGTGTTGATTTGCTTTCTAATGCAGCTAATGTTTTTATGAAATCTGTTTTGTCCATTCCGTTAGTTACAATTGCCTGCACTTTAAAAACACCTGCCGTTAGTGTGCCGGTTTTGTCCATCACAACGGTATTTATTTTGGTCATTAACTCTAAATAATTAGAACCTTTAAACAAAATACCATTTCTTGAAGCCGCACCTATGCCGCCAAAATAGCCCAATGGAATAGAGATAACCAATGCACAAGGGCAACTGATAACTAAGAAAATTAAAGCCCTGTACAGCCAATCATTAAACACATAATTGCTTAGAACAAAGTAGGGAACCACCACCAATGCTACTGCCAAAAAGAAAACGATAGGTGTATAGATTTTGGCAAATTTTCTTATCAGCAATTCTGTTTTTGCCTTTCTTGCAGTAGCATTTTGCACCATTTCCAAAATCCGTGCAAGGGAACTATCGGCAAATTTTTTGGTTACTTTCAGTTCAATTACTTTATCAAGGTTTAGCATACCTGCCAATACCTGTGCTCCTTTATAAATAGATTTTGGTTTGCTTTCTCCTGTAAGTGCTGCGGTATTGAAGCTGCTGCCCTCACTTAACATTTCACCATCTAACGGAATTTTTTCGCCTGCTTTAATTTGTATGGTTTCGCCTATTTCTACTTCTTCGGGTTTTATTTCTTCGTATTTATTATTCCTTAAAACGCTGGCAGAAGATGGACGGACATCTAATAAGGCTTTGATATTGTTTTTTGCTTTATTAACTGCTGCCTTCTGAAACAATTCACCAACGGCATAGAATAACATTACCGCAACACCTTCGGGATATTGACCGATGGCAAAAGCCCCCATAGTGGCCAATACCATTAATGTAAACTCGGTGAAGAACTCTTTTTTAAGACTGGCTTCCCATCCTTCTTTTATTACCGGTAAACCAACAGGTAGGTATGCAATAGCATACCATGCAAGGCGTACATAGTTTGTAAAGAATGAGGGTTTGAAATAATTATCCAACGCAATGCCAATGAGCAACATAACGAAACTGATAATGGCTGGCAGGTATTGTTTCCATACACTACTATGAGCTTGCAATTGGACTTTATCTTGTCCACTATCAATGGTTTTCTTTTTATGCAGCAGTTGTTCTGCACCTGCTTCGGTATAGATTTTTTCTTCTAATGTGCAGCAGGTCATCCTGCCTTGTTCATCGTAAGTATGCTTATGATTTGGGGCTGTATTTATCATTTTATGAAAATTGATTTAGTTATTATTATTCTTCCTCTTTACCACCACTGGCTTTTGATAATACATAAAATGCACCTTTGGTTGCAATCCTTGCACCTTTCGGTATTTCTTCCAATGGCGTAATTTCTATGTAGCCCAATTCTGTTACACCTGTGGTTACTTCTATCTTTTTAAACTGAATATGCTTTTCAGCTTTGGCTTCTGTATTCTTTTCTGACTTTTCCCCTGCTTCCTTTTTTTCAGCCTTCTCTTTACCTTCGCTTTCCTCATCCACAACCATAAAAATATATTGCTTGCCTTCTGCACTTACCACTGCATCAACAGGAACTGCCTGTACTGTTTGATTACCTACATTAATCAATGCAGATACATACATACCCGGTAACAATTTGATGCCGCCTGTATTGTTGATTTTGGCATGTACAATTACCGATTTGTTTTCATTTTCAAAAGATTGATTGATACCGTAAATAGTACCTGTTATTTGCTTATTGTTCTGATTGGATAGAATGAACTCTACTGTCTGCCCATTCTTTACTTTAAACAAATCCTTTTCATACACCTGCAAATCACAATGAACTTGTGAGTTATCTACAATATCCATTAAGGAGGTTTGCATATCAATATAGCTGCCTGTTTTTATGGGAATATGCCCTATTACACCACTGATAGGTGCAGTGATGGGAATTTGATTTACAAATTTTCCATCTGCTACAGATGCAGGACTGATGTTTAATTGCTGTAATTGTGTTTCTATCCCTTTCAGCCTTGCTTTATCCGTTTCATATTTGGATGCTGCCTGTTGAAACACTTTTCCTGTACCTGCACTTTTGGTATTCAGTTCCTTTTGGCGTTGGTACTCCTGTTCAGAATAAACAAATTCTTTTTTCAGCATGAGGTAGTCCTGCTGCAACTTCACAATGTCTGTGTTTTCTAATATTGCTACTGTTTGCCCCTGGCGAACATAGTTGCCTTCCAACACTAATATTTTTTTAATGATGCCGGACACCAATGAATTTACATCGGCTTTATTTTGTGGGGGCACTTCCAATTGTCCGCTTGACTTTACCACACTGTTTAGATTTTTCATTTCTATTGTACCTAACTCAATGCCTACGGCTTTCATTTGCTCCTCCGAAACTTCTATGGTTTCTGAATGGGTTTCCTCAACTTTAGTTGTTTCTTTTGTTTCCGTTTTATTGCCCGATTTGCAGGATGTAAAACCGATTGCAACTACAAAGAGTGCAAATGCTATGATTGATTTTATATTTATTGACTTCATTTTATTTATTTCCTTTTAAGTAGTTTAACAATATAATGGACTGATTGAACTGGTTCACTGCATCGGTATATTGCAGCCTTGTATTGATAGCCGTTTGCAGGTTTTGGATATACTCCATGTAACCAATTTCGCCTTTTGTGTATGCTGTGTTTGAAATTCTGATAATATCGTCTGCCTGTTTTAAACCTGTGGTTTCGTAATACTGCAAACCTTCTTTTGCTTTCAGGTATTCGTTGTATTGCTCTGCATAACTACTTTGCATGTATAGCAAGGTTTGCTGCCGTTCTGTTTCAATCAACGTATTATTAATTTTGGCAGCTTTTATTTTTGCTTTTTGTGAACCAAAGAATAACGGCACTCCAATACCTACCTGAAATCCTGCTATCCTTGTACCAGGGAAATAATTACGGTTAATTTTTGCTGGGTCAAACCCTTTGATAATAGCCTGATGATAATAGCCCACATTCAAATCAGGAAGTAGCTTGCTTTTCTCCAAATTTATTTGTGATGTACTTACATTCAGCCGTTGATTATAATACTCTATCAGCGGATTTGATTTTATTGCAGCCGTGTCAAACTTGTAATCATCCGGCATCTTGGGTAATTCATTTTCTTTTGGCATTACCGGTTCGGATGTATTCAGCCATTTCTGCAATACCAATTGATAACTGCTTAATGTTGTATTGGCTTGCTTTAACTGCAATTGGTTTTCTTTGTATCTGCTTTCGGCTTGCATTTTCTCCAACTGGTTTGTTTCACCTGTATTATAGCGAAGGGTAGCCCGTTTGAGAAAGTTGCTGTAAATACTATCCTGCTGTTGCAACAGCTTTATTTTTTGTGAACTATAAACCAAATTGTAATAGGCTTCGGTTACTTCTTTTATTATTTCATTCTGTGATAGCAATTTTGATTTTTGTGCTAATAATGTTTCCTGTTTCAGTAGTTTATTTTGATTAGCATACACAGTAGGGAAAGCAATGGTTTGAGTAATGCCTATGCTGTTATCAATATTGCCGCCACTTGTTGGGTCTTGTGTCAATTGCAGGTTTGTTTTATCAGGATTAAAACCTGTTTTTTGCAGTACCTGAGATTGCCGAATGTATAGGTCGGCTCCCTTTATTTGCAGGTTATTTTTTAAAGCTATATCAATACATTCCTGTAAAGTTTTTTGATTGCTTTGTGCATAAGATTTTTCTGCAAACAAACTGATGAATGTAAACAGCAACAACACAGCCGCTGTATTGCCGGGGAGTTTTGTTTTTTTCATTTTATTTAGTTTGAAATTAATTTTAGTGTTGAATAAAATGTAGAGTGCAGGAAGTACAAGCAAGGTGAAAAGCGTAGCTGTAATTAAACCGCCAATAACTACGGTGGCTAATGGCTTTTGCACTTCACCACCTGCACCTGTGGAAAGTGCCATTGGTAAAAACCCTAATGATGCAACTGCTGCCGTCATAATTACAGGACGCAGCCTTATGGCTGTACCTTTTCTTACCCTTTCATATATATCGGTAATGCCTTCGTCTTTTAACTGGTTGAAGTAACCAATCAATACAATGCCATTTAATACTGCTACACCAAACAAAGCTATAAAACCAACACCTGCCGAAATACTGAATGGCATACCTCTTAGCCACAAAGCAATGATGCCACCAATGGCGGATAATGGAACTGCGGTAAAAATCAGGAATGATTGTTTTACACTGTTGAAAGTAAAGTAGAGCAATACTAAAATGAGTAATAATGCTACCGGCACTGCAATACCTAACCTTGCCTTTGCTTCTTTCAGGTTTTGAAACTGACCACCATAGGTATAGTAATAACCTGAAGGTAGTTTTAGTTTTTCATCTAATATGGGTTGTATTTCTTCTACCGTGCTTTCAACATCTCTGCCATGAACATTGAAACCTACAAAAGTTCTACGCTGCCCATCCTCATGACTTATTTGTGCAGGGGCTGTTTTGAATGAAATATTTGCTACCTGGTTAATAGGCACTTTGTTGCCTGATGGCAATGGCACATAAAGGTTTTCAATATTGCTGAAGTCTTTCCGCAAATCTTTTTGCAACCGTACTACCATGTCAAACCGTTTATCTCCTTCAAACACAACACCTGCCACATTTCCTGCAAAAGCAGTTTTCAGCACCATGTTTACATCACTGATGTTTAATCCGTATTGTGCAATTTTATCACGGTTATACTCCACTTGTATTTGTGGCAAGCCGCTTATTTTTTCTACAAAAGGTTCACTTACTCCTTTTACATTTTTTATCAAACCTGCTATTTTATTTGCCTGAGCATTCAGTATTTCCAAATCTTCACCATAGATTTTTATTGCCACATCCTGTTTGATACCTGTAATTAATTCATTAAACCGCATCTGCATTGGTTGTGTAATTTCAAAATTTACACCGGGTAAAATGCTTAGTGCTTCTTCCATTTTTTCCATCATTTCTTCCCTGGTATGTGCAGATGTCCATTCTTCTTTAGGCTTCATGGAAAGCATCATATCGGCTCTTTCTATCGGCATCGGGTCGGTTGGAATTTCAGAACTCCCTATTCTTGTTACCGCCTGTTTTATTTCAGGAAACTTATCCTTTAAAATTTTCTCCGCCTTGCCAAATGTTTCTACTACCTGCGTTAATGATGTGCCTTGTGCCATGCTTATTTCAACGGAAAGGTCGCCTTCTTCCAATGTCGGGATAAACTCACCGCCTAAGCTGTTGAACAGGATTAAGCTGCCGGCAAATAATACTACCATAGCAGCCACAATAGTTTTTTTCCAATGCAAAGCCCAATTGAGTAATGGTGTATAAAGTTGTTGCAAGAAATCAATTATTTTATCTGATATATTGCGTTTATGTGTTGCCTTTTTACTAAGGAACAATGCACTCATCATTGGCACATAAGTCAATGAAAGAATAAATGCCCCTAAAATAGCAAAGGCAACTGTTTGTGCCATTGGCCTAAACATTTTGCCCTCAATACCAACTAAGGCAAAAAGGGGCAGGTAAACAATCAAGATGATTATTTCGCCAAAGGCAGCACTATTTCGGATTTTGGATGCAGCCTGAAATACTTCTTCATCCATTTGCGGCTGTGTAAGTTTTTGCAAATCGACATGATGATGTTTACTCATGTAAATGCGGTGTACAATTGCTTCTACAATAATTACCGCACCATCTACAATAAGCCCAAAATCAATAGCTCCCAAACTCATCAGGTTGCCACTTACACCAAACAAATTCATTAAAATAATGGCAAAGAGCATCGCTAAGGGAATAACAGAAGCTACTATCAGCCCTGCCCTAAAATTTCCTAACAGCAACACCAATACAAACACTACAATCAGTCCTCCTTCAATCAAATTCTTTTCTACCGTGCCCATAGCCCTGTTTACTAATTCTGTGCGGTCAATAAATGGTTCTATTACTACACCTTCGGGCAATGATTTTTGTATTTGTGCCATTCGCTGTTTAACATTTGTAATTACCTGTGCAAAGTTTTCTCCTTTCAGCATCAGGGTAATACCTGCCACTACTTCGCCTTCACCGTTTCTTGTAACTGCACCGTACCGTGTTGCACTGCCAAACTGTACCGTTGCCACGTCCCGGATTAATACAGGAATGCCGTTTACGTTTTTTACAACTATTTTTTCAATATCACTTAATGACTTTACCAGTCCCAAACCACGAATGAAATAAGCATTGCTGCGTTGTTCTATGTAGCTGCCCCCGGTGTTTTCATTGTTACTCTCTAATGCTTTGTAAATTTCAGGTATGGTAATATTCATTGCATTGAGCTTGTCGTTATCCAAAGCAATTTCATATTGCTTTACATAACCACCCCAACCGCTTACTTCTGCCAAACCTTCTGTACCTGCCAATTGCCTCCGCACAATCCAATCCTGCATGGTACGCAAATCAGTAGCGGTGTATTTGTTTTCAAAGCCTTTTTTGGCATGAATGATATATTGATATATTTCACCCAATCCCGTAGTAATAGGCCCCAAAGTGGGCTCACCCAATCCTTGCGGAATTTGTGCTTCGGCTTCTTTAAGTCGTTCACTTATTTGCTGCCTTGCCCAATAGACATCAGCATTGTCTTTAAAAACAATTGTGATTACGGATATACCACTACGGCTAATGCTCCGCTTTTCAATTACATTGGGAATATTTGCCATTGCCAACTCAATAGGTGTGGTAATAAACTGCTCTACCTCCTGAGCACCTAATGTTGGAGCTTGTGTAATTATCTGTACCTGGTTGTTTGTGATGTCGGGCACGGCATCAATTGGTAACCGCATAGCGGATATAACGCCCCAAATAATGAGAGCCAATGTAAAAGCCCCCACTACAAGTTTGTTTTTTATTGAGAACTGAATTATTTTTTGAAACATTGAAAATTTTATTTGTTTATGAATTTTATGTATTGGTTAATCCTTGCAGCAATAGCCAACAACATCAAGATGCATATTATCGCTATCGTTACCGCTTTGAATACCTGCAATAGAGTAAGCGGTTTACGCTTTTTCTTTTTGCTTTAAATGGACAATTTGTTTTTGATTTATATGATTAATCACGGCTATAAACCGGGAAGCATACCACAACGTAAAATGAATAACATCAAACTATAAAGCCTGATGAATAGCATTAAGGAAACGAAATGTTGTGATTTGGAGATTAACCTATCTTAGGCGGTTGCCAAATGGAATGGAAGTCGTAGGAGTTAAAATCTACTTTGTAACGAAACTTCACAGATTGAAATAGCATTTTAGGCATTTTGTATAATGCCAAAGGCTGATAAAAAGCTGATGCAGGACAGTGGGAACAAGTACAGAAGGGAGTACAGGCTTCGTCACCAGTTTGGTGTTGTTGTTGCTGAGTAGTAGCAGAAATCTTTTGCTCAGCCATTACATTACGCTCCTGCCTGTCAATGCATGGAAGGCATGACAGCACCAAAAGGTAAATGCTCATTATGAAGGCAAAAAATTTCATTGCGGCAAATATAAGCAGAAATATGAAAGGTTGTACCCCCAACCTGCAAAACTTGCAAAGTCTTCAAAGTCTGCAATGTGTAGAAGGGTTTGAACTGGTGGGGCAAAAAAAAACCCCCGAAGGAACAGTTTCAAATGCGTTGGTATGAACCTGCTTTGATTTTGGTAAGGGTGTACCCGGTTGCAGATTTTAGCACATCATCAACCGTTCTGGCAGATAGCTTAAACTTAGTGCCTATTTCGGTTGCTTCCTTCCTTGTAAATTCTTGGGGCAAAGCCTCAAAGAATTTGCGTTTGCCATCGCCTGAATGAAACTGCATGGTTTCATTTTGCTTGGGTAGGTTATTGAACATTAGTAAACTATGCTCTAAGTAGGTTTGAACTATCAGTAAGACAGTATTAAAATCTTCATCGGTACAAATAATTGTAGCGGTCATTTCTCCATTTTCAAACTTTCTCAATGCTGATAATATCATGCAAAGCCTAAAGAATATTAAACCCATACGATAAACTACCCCTGCTGCATCTTCACTTGTGAAAGTAACAACCTCTGAAAGCATTAAAGGAAATTCTGTATTAATTGTGAGCCATTGTGAGGGGGTTAATTCAATTGTAGTGTGTGATTGTTCCATTAGGCTTATCAAGCCTAAAACCTGTTCAGAAAGTGCCTCAAAGTGGTCGTTAAAAACAATGGTGTTGCTCTGCGGTGATGGGTCTTGCCATTCAATTTTATTTTTATAAGCATAGAATAAGAAACGGCTAAACAAACCATCTTCTGCGGATGATAATAACCTGGGGGCTTGTGCAGGTGTGCCTGTTAAGGCCACCGCCAAACATGGGTCGTTTATTTCATCGTATTGGTTATCTGTTTTTCGGGTACTTGATACTGTTTCGTGGTGAAATGCTGCCCTTAGAATGGTTGAGTAATCGCCCCAATCCTGTTTTTTTGCTCCACTCATTGTATCGGCTTCTGTTTCGCAAATAATGCCCTTGCCGTCATTGGCTTTTAAGTATTCTATCATTCTTGCCTTGCTGCAATCGGCTGGAATGAATACTATTTTGAAAGGTGGCTTTTCGGGTTTTTCGGGTGCTGGCTCTCCTTTGCTCTTGGTACGTTCCAACTGCTTAAAATCAGCCATTTCATTATCATGTACTTTTTGAGCATCCCTGCTTTGCTGCAATATCTTTTGGTGGTACTTGTCCGCTAATCGCTTTGCATTTTTCAAAACTCCTTTACCACTTGCTGCCGGGGCAATGATGAAAGTGTACAAGTGAGGAAAAACTCTTTCTTGAAAATACACACCTGTTACATTTGGCAAACAACCGCTAAGAATAGAAATAGCACCTGTAAAGAATACATCCCTTTTACGCTTGTCGGTAAAAGCCCTTGCACCTTCTTTAAGGATATGAGGCAAAGCCTCAAATGATGTGCAATCATCATTTACTGACTGGCTCAACAATACCAATGTAAAAGCCGACTTGAATCAAAAAATATTCTTCTGTTTGGTACAAAATGGTTACCCTCCGCAACACAATGATGAAGTGTTTGACCAATTAATGGGACATGTTGAAAATTTCAAGAATAAAAATTAATTTAAAATAAATGCAAAAATATTCTGTTAACCAACAATTAATACAAACCCTACTCTCTTGGGTTGAATCAGGTGAAATTGCTATACCAGAAATCCAAAGGCCATTTGTATGGGATAGTTCAAAAGTGAGAGACTTAATGGATTCCCTTTATCAAGGATTCCCTATCGGGTATGTAATTGCATGGCAAAACCCTGATATTAGACTTAAAGATGGTAGTTTGAGTAAGGGCAAGAAGATATTAATTGATGGTCAACAAAGGGTTACTGCTCTTACCGCAGCCCTATTAGGAAAATACGTTATTGATAAGACGTATGATAGAATAAAGATTAAAATATCGTTTAATCCAATTACAGAAAAATTTGAAGTTCAAAACCCTGCGATATTAAAAGATAAAACTTGGCTTCCTGATATATCTGATGCAGTTAATGGTACCCAAAGTATATTGAAATTAGTGAGACATTACTTAGAGTTAAATCCAGATGTTGATGAAGACCAAGTAGAGAAATCATTCACCATACTAACTGATATACCTAAGAAACAAATTGGTATAATTGAATTAGCATCAGAGTTAGACATAGAGACTGTTACCGAAATTTTTATTAGAATCAATTCTAAAGGTGTAGTATTAAGTCAAGCTGATTTTGCAATGAGTAAGAATGCTTCAAATACCCTTTATGATGGAAATTTATTAAGAAAAGCAATAGATTATTTCTGTCATCTGGCAATCTCGCCAGAGTTTCATAAACATATTGAAGACCATGATAAGGAATTTGTGAATACAGAATTTTTCAATAAAATTAGTTGGTTAAAAAAAGAGGTTGATGACTTATATGATCCTGAATATACTGACCTAATTAAAGTAGCATTTACATCTCAATTCAATAGAGGTAAATTGTCAGATTTAGTTAGTTTATTATCAGGAAGAAATTTTGAATCAAGAACATATGAAGAGCATATCGCTGAAGAGTCGTATGCTAAATTAAAAACAGGTGTTTTGAACTTTGTAAATGAAACAAATTTCAAAAGATTCTTAATGATTATTAAATCTTCAGGTTTCATTTCAAATAAATTAGTTAGATCTTAAAACGCTTTGAATTTTGCTTATATCGTTTATCTAAAACTCAAAGAATTAGGTGTTTCAGACGTTAAAATTGGAAGTTATGTACCAAGATGGTTTGTATTCTCAATACTTACTGGAAGATATTCAAGCTCTCCAGAATCCGCTTTTGACTTTGATATAAAACAAATTGCGAATAAAGATTTTGGACAGATTCTATCTGAATATGAAGAGGCTGAACTATCTGATGCGTTTTGGAATTTTTCGTTACCACAAAGTTTAGATACTTCAGTTGCAAGTAGCCCTTATTTCAATGTCTATTTAGCTGCACAGGTAAAGGCTAATGATAAAGGTTTCCTATCAAAGGATGTATTAGTCAGCAATCTAATTGAATTACGAGGTGACATACATCATTTGTTCCCAAAAGATTATCTAAAGAAGAATGGTTTAGAACGTGGAATGTATAATCAAATTGCTAACTACGTCTATATGCAATCTGAGATTAATATAAAGGTTGGTAATAAGCCACCAGAGGAGTACTTCAGCAAAATACTTGATGAAATGGAAAACCAATCAAATACTTTAAGTGGTATATCTAATATGGTTGACTTAGAAAACAATTTAGCTGTAAACTGTATACCTAAAGAAATTATAAGTATGAAAATTGACAACTACGAAAATTTTCTAACTTCAAGGAGGAGGATGATGGCGTATAAGATGAGAGAATATTATTTTAGTTTATAACTATGCATCAGTCACCATTTATACCAAACCAACTCTACAAAAGGTCATTGATCCATGACGAGTATGGGGGTAATAGACAAGGTGGCATTTCTCCTTCAGCAAAAGTTCCATATATCTTTATTTTTTCAGGTAAATCTGGAGCTCAATATGGTTACCGAGATGGATGGGATAATCATAATATCTTCAGTTATACAGGTGAAGGCCAAGAAGGAGATATGCAATTCATCAAAGGTAATCTGGCCTTAAAAGATCACATTAACAGAGGTAAAAGAGGTTTCCTATTTGAGATTGAAGGTGGTGGATTGGTAAAATTTAGTTCGGAATTGGAATTCTACGATGCTGACTATTTTGAGACTCCAGATAAGAATGGCAGTAATCGAATTGGGATAAGATTCTTTCTTAAACGAATTGGTGTATCAATACCAGTAAACCCTGATCAATTTACATTACTTCCATTGAATCAAGATCCACATAAGATATTAGAATTAAACCTTCCAACTGTTACCGAACGTTCCGGATTAGTAACATCAAGAGTTGGACAAGGTGCATATAGAAAAAGAATCATACATAGATGGGAGTATAAATGCGCTGTTACTAATTTCAACAAATTAGATATTCTAATTGCTTCACATATTGTACCATGGTCAAAAGCAAGTGACCACGAAAGATTAGATGTAAATAATGGGTTACTCTTATCTCCTACATATGATGCACTCTTTGATAAACATCTAATAACATTTGACAATAATGGGAAAATTCAATTATCTGAAAAAATTGAATTTTCTGCATATCAAAAAATTGGTGTTACAGGGAAAGAACAGATAACTGATTTAAGCATGTATAATATTCAATATCTTGATCGTCACAATCAGATTTTTATTTAATTTTTTGTCGTAAATCTTTGATAGGTTTCAATAGTATGCATATACCTGTTTTACGACAAGTTTTCACAATCCAGTTCCCTTTATAGTATACTCTATCCCCAATTCCTGTATTAAAAAACCCCAACTTCCCTCCAAAATATGCTCTTTGTGGAACTCTTGGGATATAGAGCTATTCGTGAATACCGACCCATATTTTTTCAAATTTTAATTGATCTGTAATACAATATCTTGGTATTTATTACTAAACATATTCTATGAAAATAAAAGATATACTTCAGTCCAAAAGAAGAATTAAAATTATCTTAAATGAGGGTCAGGTAAGAAGCTTGACTAATAAATTAATAACAGATTCACAAACCAAAGTTAAATCAAGATAATATGAGCAAAAGCCTAATTGAAATAACAGATGATAAGGGTGCAGAGTTTTATTTGGTACCATCAATTGGTTCAAATAGTAAACATAAGGGAACATTGGACTTTATGATTGTCAAAGAGTATCTTAATGATTTGACATTCTTCATGGGTGTTGAATCAAATCGTATAGGATTCAATGGTGATATTGATAGTATGACTTCTTTTATGCTAGATTGCATCTATCAATTTCAACGTAAAAAGATTAAAATTGAATTAATTGACTAAATGCCAGTCAATTTTAGTAATCTGATCACAGATCATAAATTTCTTGCTATTTTATATCTCATTGATTTTAAATGCATTTGATTTTGCCGAACAACATTCAAGGTGATCAGTTGATTTATTTATAAATTCTTTGATTTTTATTTTTTTATTTCTACTTGATATTAAGTAAAACCCCATGTCCGTTAATCCTATTAAGAGACATGCATCTAGTTGATATTCAATGATAGTCTAGTTTTAGCACGATTTTATGACTTAAAATGAGGTAAAAGGATGGTTTTACGACTTTGCGGCTCTACATTAGCCAAAACACATGTTATGACCACAACTATTGAAAAAACCAGTGATTATTTAACCACTGACGAATTGAAACGTTTGAATAGGTACTTTCAAAAGGAGCAGAACTACCAGATGGCGTTATTAATAGAGTTTGGATTTAGGACACTGCTTCGTTATTCTGACATATCTAGATTCACTTGGGAAAATGTATTAAACAAAGATGAACTCGTTCTAAATGAAAAGAAAACAGGTAAGAGAAGGAGTATTAAAGTGGGTGCAGTATTGAAGGGGTTACTTGTTGAATACTTCGAACTAATGCAGCAGCCAGAATTACAAAGTACCATTTTCAATTATAGCCTGCGCCATACAAATAGGTTATTGCAGTTTGGTTCTAGGTTTGTTGGAATTAGAAAAAAACAGGTGTCCACGCATTCATTAAGAAAATCGGGAGCTAGGTTTTTGTACGATGAGAACAACCGCTCAGAAGATGTGTTTTTGAAAATATCCATGATATTGAACCATTCAAGCACGCAGGTATCAAGGCGCTATTTAGGAATTACAAAGGAGGAGATTTCAGATGTATATGCGGGGTTTGATTTTGTTCTTTAATTAAATTGTCAAATATTGTTTAATTTTAGATAAATACAATTACAATTAAATTGAACAGGATGTAATAAATGTCTCATTTTATCTTGTTTTATTATACCTTTGTATAAGTCATGTATAATAAGATAATCATATTATTACTACTAGTAATTGGGGTAAATCTCTACTCCAACAATCTATATGCATGTAACAAGCCACACAAATCAACTAAGGCAACGTCTTTTTTAAACATGACCAAGGCTAAAGCTAAGTCCGATTGTTGCAAATCACATAACAAGGATATGGGTCACGATTGTAATCAAAAATGTACTCATCACAACTGTGCTTGCACTTCTGTTTGTTCAAATAGTTATTTCTGCAAAAAAGAAGTTATTATAGAAACTACATTTTTTTGTACAACTCTAAAGAAGTACAATATGTATAAACCTTCCTTCTACAACGATGTATATATTTCAATTTGGCATCCTCCTAAAATAGCATAAGCTATATTTCTCTTTAGTCAAGTTGAACAACTTGAAAATTTACATTTACTAAAAATTGAAAAAA
>JACCDV010887697.1_pt1 | contig 23332 bp, 29 predicted proteins | sample 7446131 | NCBI WGS metagenome assembly JACCDV01 (sample SAMN15323448, study PRJNA562643) | freshwater metagenome | isolation source: river surface water | place: USA:Blue River Watershed | collected 2017-08-17
CTTGCCTGTCTGATCAACGTTTCAATCTGAGAGGAAATGATCATGAGCACCACGAGCTTCGTCAAAATGCATCCGCTGGTGGCAGCTGCTGCGGCCTCCGTCATCATCGTCAGCCTGGTCGGCACGGCGGCGATCATGGACTGGCTGCCGAATTCCCGAAGCCATCAATCGCCGGAGATCGGCGCTGCCGCCGGGGCGGCAACACCTGCAGCGACTTCCGTCACGCCGCAAGCGGCAGAGTCGGCCGTGCCCGCGCAGTCAGCAAAGCCGCAGACAGCCGAGCCGAGAAAGCCTGCTGCACGCAGCAGCAGCAGCGGCAGCGCGCAGACTGCCGCCAATCCCCCATCCCACGTCGCTCCGATGCCGACACCCGCTCAGCCTGCGCCGGTACCGGCACAGGCCGTCACACCGCAAGCCGTGATGCCGCCGGTGGCGCAGGCACCTGCGGTGTGCGAGGTCTGCGGCAAGGTCGAAGCTGTGCGAACCATCGAGGTCGCCGCAAAGCCCAGTGGGGTTGGCGTGGTGGCCGGAGCGGTGGTCGGCGGCTTGCTCGGTAATCAGGTCGGCGGCGGTCAGGGCAAGACGCTCGCGACCGTGGCTGGTGCGGTAGGCGGCGGCTATGCCGGTAATGAAATCGAAAAACGTACCCGCAAGGGCACCGGCTGGGAAGTGGATGTCCGCATGGACAACGGCGACAAGCGCAGTTTTGCGTATGACACGCAGCCGTCGTGGAAAGCCGGCGACGCGGTCAAGGTGGTGGATGGCAAGCTGGCCGCGCGCTGAGCGACGGATTGACGCAAGTCAATTTTGATGACAGGTTTGCAACTAATTGGCTCCGTGAGCGCGTATAAGGTTAACAGGAAGGCAATAACCGAACAGCGGAAATTGCCCCTGACAACCCATGCACACGGAGCCCGCCATGTTGAAAATCAGCCACGACACCACTCCCTTCCACCCGCTTGAAATCGTCGCCTTTGCCTGCCTCGGCCTCGTGCTGGCGGTGATGCTGGCGCTGCTGTTCGGCCAGAAAGTCCTGCACGATGATATTGGTTTCGCGCCGGCCTGGGTCGAGAAGTTCACCCCCGCAGCACAGCACCAGCCGGCGCCCGGCATCCCGGTGAATGGCACCCCGACACGCTGAAGCGACAGGCCATTGACATCGAGACGGGCTGCGTCAGCGCGCCTCGTCTATCCAGGCCATCTGTATCGCCTCGAGTATCTTTTCGCCCGAGTGCCTGGGGTCGTCATCGAAACCATCGAGTTCGAGCACCCAGTTATGCAGGTCGGTGAAACGTATCGTCAGCGGATCGATGTCGGGGTATTTGTCGTACAGCGCTTCGGCGATCTGCAGCGTGTCAGTCCATCTCATGGCGGCTCCCTGTTGGCATGTCGAGCGCTGCATCGGCCATCGATGGCAGGCATGGAAAACGCTGCCACCCGCCGGATGCAACAGGCTCAGTGATTTTCGCGCGCGTGGTTGATCGTGTACTTCGGGATCTCGATGACCAGATCTTCGCTGCCGACAATCGCCTGGCATGACAGGCGCGACGTCGCCTCCAGCCCCCAGGCCATGTCGAGCAAGTCTTCTTCCTTTTCCTCCGCTTCGTTCAGCGACGCATAGCCTTCGCGCACCACCACATGGCAGGTCGTGCAGGCGCAGGATTTTTCGCATGCATGCTCGATCTCGATGTCATGCTCGAGCAGCGCATCGCAGACCGAGGTACCGGTGGACACCTCGAGCACGGCGCCCTCGGGGCACAGGGTTTCATGGGGAAGAACGACGATCTGAGGCACGGCAATTCCTTGGGTCAGTGTTGGGTGGGTTGTCGTGAAGCGGACGTTGCGTGGATGTTGCGTGAGCGTTGAGCAATCGATGAATGAACGCTGAATGTACGCTGAATGAACGTTGCGTGTTCCGGTTGCAGGTTCCGCCGCGTCGCGGGCCGGGCAGCGGCCGGCGTCAGGCGACCTCGTCCAGTTTCTTGCCCGTGAGCGCCGCACGTACGCTGCGGTCCATCCGGCGCGCCGCAAAATCTTCGGTGCCATGCGCGAGCGCATCCACCGCTGCCTTGATCGCGAGATGGCTGGTGCCGGTGACGGCACTGCGTACCGCTGACATCAGCTGGTCGATCGCGCTGCGCTCCTCAGCGGACAGCAATTCCGCATCCTGCGCCAGCGCCGACGCGGTGGCCAGCAGGATACGCTCGGCCTCGACCTGCTCTTCGCGCAGCGCACGCTGTTGCATGTCTTCTTCCGCCGAGGTGAACGACTCCTGCAGCATGCGCGCGATGTCGTCGTCACCGAGGCCATAGGACGGCTTGACCTCGATCGAGGCCTCGACGCCGGAATGCATCTCGCGCGCCGACACCGACAGCAGGCCATCGGCATCGACCTGGTAGGTGACACGGATGCGTGCCGCGCCCGCCGCCATCGGCGGTATGCCGCGCAACTCGAAGCGCGCCAGCGAACGGCAATCCGACACGATCTCGCGCTCGCCCTGCACCACATGCACGGCCATCGCGGTCTGCCCATCCTTGAAGGTGGTGAATTCCTGCGCCCGCGCGCACGGTATCGTCGAATTGCGCGGAATGACTTTCTCGACCAGGCCGCCCATGGTCTCGATGCCGAGCGACAGCGGGATCACGTCCAGCAACAGCCAGTCGTCACCGGCGGCACGATTGCCTGCCAGCAGATTGGCCTGGATCGCCGCACCCAGCGCGACCACCTTGTCGGGGTCGATGTTCGCAAGCGGCATGGTCTGGAAATATTCACCCACCGCCTTGCGCACATGCGGCATGCGCGTGGCGCCTCCTACCAGCACCACGCCGTCGATGTCGTCGACCGACAGACCGGCATCGCGCACTGCCTTGCGGCACGGGCTCAGCGTCTTGCCGACCAGGTGCTGCGTGATGTTCGCGAACTCGGCGGCGCTGATGGTCAGGCGCACTTCCTCGCCCGAATTCAGGCGTGCATCGATATGGGTCTCGTTGTGCGACGAGAGCAGTTCCTTCGCCTCGCGCGCCTTCACCATCAGGATGCGGGTGTCCTCATCCGACAGTGGCGCGAGATTCGCCTGCTCGATGATCCAGCAGAACAGGCGGTGGTCAAAATCATCGCCGCCCAGCGCGGAATCACCGCCGGTGGACAGCACTTCGAACACGCCCTTCGACAGCTTCAGGATCGAGATATCGAAGGTACCGCCGCCGAGGTCATACACCGCATAGACGCCTTCGGAGCCATGGTCGAGACCGTAGGCAATCGCCGCTGCAGTCGGCTCGTTCAGCAGGCGCAGCACGTTCAGGCCGGCCAGCTTCGCCGCATCCTTGGTCGCCTGCCGTTGCGCATCATCGAAGTACGCGGGCACCGTGATCACCGCGCCCACCAGTTCATCACCCAGCGCATCTTCGGCACGCTGGCGCAGCGTGGCGAGAATCTCGGCCGATACCTCGACCGGGCTCTTCACACCAGCGACGGTGCGCAGCTGCACCATGCCCGGCGCATCGACGAAGTCGTACGGCAGGTTCTCGACGTACGCGATGTCCTTCAGGCCGCGGCCCATGAAACGCTTGACCGAAATGATGGTGTTCTTCGGGTCGGTGGTTTGTGCGGCCTGTGCTTTGTAACCGATGTTGGCATAGCCATTCGGCAGGTAACGCACGACGGACGGCAGCAGCGAGTGGCCGTCTTCATCGTCCAGCACCTCGGGAATGCCATGGCGCACGGTCGCCACCAGCGAATTGGTGGTGCCGAGGTCGATGCCCACCGCCAGCCGGTGCTGGTGCGGCGCCGTCGACATGCCGGGTTCGGAAATCTGCAGAAGGGCCATGGGGTATCGTTGGTCGTATTCGGTTCAGGCGTTCGGGGTCTCAGTCGCTGGCTGGCTCAGGCCTCGAGCGCCTCGAAAGCACGCGCGACTTCTTCGCCAAAGCGTTCTACGAACATCAGCTGGCGCACACGCTCGCCCGCCTGCGGGTACTGGCCGCCATCCAGCAGCGAACCAATGTCGTTCAGCTGGCGCTGGCGCTCCGCGCGCAATTCACTTTCCAGCTTGTCCAGCGCGCCAAGGTCGCGTCCATCGCGCGCATCATCCAGCGCCTCGCGCCATTCCATCTGCTGCATCAGGAAGGCGGGCGCCATCGCGGTGTTCGATTCAATGCCGAGATCGACGCCGTTCAGCTCGCACAGGTAAGCCGCGCGCTTCAGCGGATTTTTCAGCGTCTGGTAAGCCTCGTTTGCGCGCGTTGCCCATTGCATCGCGACCCGCTTCTCGGTGTCGGTCGCGCTGGCGAACTTGTCCGGATGCACCCTGCCCTGCAATTCGCGATACGCAGCGTCGAGCGCGGCCGCGTCGATCGCGAACGCCGGCGTCATCTGGAACAGCGCAAAGTGGTTATCCATGCTCGTCTAAAAAACAAAAGCCTGTCGATGGACAACAGGCTGGTCAAGTCCGGGAAAAAAGAGGCTCAGATCCTGAAGCTTTCGCCGCAACCGCACTCATCTTTCACGTTCGGGTTGTAGAACTTGAAGCCTTCGTTCAGGCCCTCGCGCGCAAAGTCAAGCTCGGTGCCGTCGATGTAGGGCAGGCTCTTCGGATCGACATAGACCTTCACGCCATGCGACTCGAACACCTGGTCTTCGTTCGCGGCCTCGTCCACATACTCGAGCTTGTATGCCAGGCCCGAGCAGCCGGTGGTGCGCACACCAAAGCGCAGGCCGATACCCTTGCCGCGCTTCTCGATGTAGCGCGTCACATGCTTGGCTGCCTTTTCGGTCAGGGTGATTGCCATTGTCGGGCTCCTTGCGTCAGGCCGCCTTTTGCTCGTCCGTATGGCGGGCCTTGTAGTCGGCCACGGCTGCCTTGATCGCATCCTCGGCGAGGATGGAGCAATGGATCTTCACCGGCGGCAGCGCCAGTTCCTCGGCGATCTGCGTGTTCTTGATGGCCAGCGCTTCATCCAGTGTCTTGCCCTTCACCCATTCGGTGACCAGCGACGATGATGCAATCGCCGAACCGCAGCCATAGGTCTTGAACTTCGCGTCTTCGATCACGCCACCGGCGCCGACCTTGATCTGCAGCTTCATCACGTCGCCGCAGGCCGGTGCGCCGACCATGCCGGTACCGACGGTCTCGTCGCCCTTGTCGAACGCGCCGACGTTGCGCGGGTTTTCGTAGTGGTCCAGAACCTTGTCAGAGTAAGCCATGATGTTGCTCCTGTCTCTTTGCTAGTCGCCGTGAAGGCGTCGTTATCCGTGTAATGCGTTGCCGGTGATGCGTATCCGGTGGTGCGCTCAGTGCGCCGCCCACTGGATGGAATTGATGTCGATGCCTTCCTTGTACATGTCCCACAGCGGCGACAGTTCGCGCAGCTTGCCGACCTTGGTCTTGATCAGGTTGATCGTGAAATCCACATCGTCTTCGGTGGTGAAGCGACCGAAGGTGAAGCGGATCGAGCTGTGCGCCAGTTCATCGCTGCGACCCAGTGCGCGCAGCACATAGGACGGCTCCAGGCTGGCCGACGTACACGCCGAGCCGGACGATACCGCAATGTCCTTGATCGCCATGATCAGCGACTCGCCCTCGACATAGTTGAAGCTCACGTTCAGGTTGTGCGGCACTCGGTGTTCCATGTCGCCGTTCACATACACTTCTTCGATGTCGTTCAGGCCCTTCGCCAGACGATCGCGCAGCGCCTGGATGCGCGGGATCTCGGCGTCCATCTCTTCCTTCGCGATGCGGAAGGCTTCGCCCATGCCGACGATCTGGTGCGTGGCCAGCGTGCCCGAGCGCAGGCCGCGCTCATGACCGCCGCCGTGCATCTGCGCCTCGATGCGCACGCGCGGCTTGCGGCGTACGTAGAGCGCACCGACGCCCTTCGGGCCATAGGTCTTGTGCGCAGTAAAAGTCACCAGATCGACCTTCACTTGTTCGAGGTCGATCGGGGTCTTACCGGTCGCCTGCGCGGCGTCGGAGTGGAAGATGATGCCCTTGCTGCGGCACAGCTCACCAATCTCGGCGATCGGCTGGATCACGCCGATCTCGTTGTTGACCCACATGACCGACACTAGGATGGTGTCCGGGCGGATCGCCGCTTCGAGCTGTGCGATCGTGATCAGGCCGTTCGGGCCCGGCTCCAGATAGGTTGCCTCGAAGCCCTGGCGCTCCAGTTCGCGCACGGTATCCAGCACGGCCTTGTGCTCGGTCTTCACCGTGATGATGTGCTTGCCCTTGGTCTTGTAGAAATGCGCGGCACCCTTGATCGCGAGGTTGTTGCCTTCGGTTGCGCCCGAGGTCCAGATGATTTCGCGCGGATCGGCATTCACCAGCGCCGCGACATGGCCGCGCGCCTCCTCGACGGCCTTCTCCGCTTCCCAGCCATACATGTGGCTGCGCGACGCCGGGTTGCCGAACTGCTCGCGCAGGTACGGAATCATCTTGTCCGCGACGCGCGGATCGACCGGGGTGGTCGCCGAGTAGTCGAGGTAGATCGGAAAGTGCGGCGCGCGGATGGTATCCATCAGCGCTTTGGCCAGCGGTGCATTCATGTTTCTGAACTCCAGTATTTCTCAGGTATCTATTGCGTGATCAGGCCGCTTGGTGCGAACGCTGCATCACAACCACCGGCTTTTGCTCGGCGAGTTTCTGTTTCTGTTGATCGACCAGATCCTTCAATGACACCGAATCCAGGTAATCGACCATCTTTGCATTCAGCGTCGCCCACAGGTCATGCGTCATGCAGCGCGTGCCGTGATGCTCGCCCTCGGTATGGCAGTTTTCCTTGCCGCCGCACTGGGTCGCATCGAGTGGCTCATCAACCGCGATGATGATGTCGGCCACCGTGATGTCTTCCGCGCGGCGCGCGAGGTTGTAACCACCGCCGGGACCACGCACGGATTCCACGATTTCATGGCGGCGCAGTTTGCCGAACAATTGTTCGAGATAAGACAGGGAGATTTCCTGTCGCTGGCTGATGCCGGCGAGCGTGACCGGACCCTGATGCTGGCGCATCGCCAGATCAATCATGGCGGTGACGGCGAAACGACCTTTGGTAGTGAGGCGCATGGCTTACTCCGATAAAAGGACGGTTGTTTCCGTATTGCTTTACGCGGGAGATTCCCTATCTTTTTTGTCGAGTATACCAAAGCCGACTGCCGTTGTCAGGTATTGGGGTTATCGGGAACCTTTGGGATTGCGGTAGCCCGGCTTTGGAATTTTCATATTGGCATGTCCGGGCTTGCCTTCCGGGGCAACGGCCAGCGGGCGTCACCCGTTCAGCAATGCGGTCGCCCGCTTCGGCATCAGGCAGCGCGCAGCAAATGCATGGGCCTGAACAGATGCTGCATGTCCTTGTTTTGGATGAAAGTCAGGTTGTAGGGATGCTCGGCTACCGCGCGCGGGAAATGCGAAACCGCCGGTAACCCGTCCAGCCAGGCCGCAATCTTGCCCCACAAAACCAGCGTTGGGGCCGGCTGCCCGGCCCGGCTCGCAAGCGCCTGCAGCACCGCCTCCAGCAGCGGCCGCCAGGCCTTCGCATCCTTCACGGGCGCGACATGCGGCCGGAATACCAGCGCCGCATTCAGCAGCAAAAAGCCTTGCTTGGTCAGATTCGCCTGCAGCTCGGGCAGGGTCTGGATGAAAGTGGAATCCGCGGCCAGCGCACGGTGCGCGACGGCGGCCACCGCGTCACCACTGGTCGCGTCCGGCGACAACAAACCATCGGCCACCATCAGCATTTTCATGAAGTTGCGCAGCGAGGTCGCGCGATTCACCGGCTTCGACAAGCCCGCGTCGGACCACAAGTCCTTCACCGCGCCATCCATGAAGCAGACACCGGTGGCGCTCTGTTCGCGCGGATACGGCCCCTCGCCCACCAGCACATAGCGCACCGCATCCAGTGGCTGCGCGAACGCGGCGAAGATGCGCCCACCGGTCGGCAGATAGTGCTCGGCCGCCAGTTGCTGCAGATAGCCCGCATCGGCGGCGGCGACCGCCTGCAAACCTCGCTCCAGTACCGGCTGCCAATCCGGCGCGGCCAGTTGCAGGGCGTCGATGAAATTCTGCGGCACGCTCATGAGCACCGGCGCACGTGGCGAGCGCTCATTTTCCGGTGATGGACGTCACGTTATCCGAGCCCGGCGCACCGAACAACTGCTCTTTCAGCAGGTGGAATTGATCGCGCACTTGCGCCGCCTTCTCGAACTCGAGGTTCTTCGAGTGCTCCATCATCAGCTTTTCGAGACGCTTGATCTCTTTCGCAACCTGCTTCTCGCTCATCGCTTCGTACTTCGCCTGCTCCTGCGCAGCCATCAGCTCTTCGCGCGCCTCGTCGATCTTGTACACACCATCGATCAGTTCGCGAATCTGCTTCTTCACGCCGACCGGCGTGATGCTGTGCTCTTCATTGAACGCCAGCTGTTTCGTGCGACGGCGCTCGGTCTCGCCGATTGCGCGCTGCATCGAGTCGGTGATGCGGTCCGCATACAAAATCGCGGTGCCGTTCAGGTTACGCGCCGCACGACCGATGGTCTGGATCAGGCTGCGCTCGGAACGCAGGAAGCCTTCCTTGTCGGCGTCGAGGATCGCGACCAGCGACACTTCCGGAATGTCCAGGCCTTCGCGCAGCAGGTTGATGCCGACTAGCACGTCGAAGGTACCAAGGCGCAGGTCGCGGATGATCTCGACGCGCTCGACGGTATCGATGTCGGAATGCAGGTAACGCACTGCGATGCCGTTATCGGACAGGAACTCGGTCAGTTGCTCGGCCATGCGCTTGGTCAGCGTGGTGACCAGAACGCGCTCATTGACCTTCACGCGCTCCGTGATTTCATTCATCAGGTCATCGACCTGCGTGGTGGCCGGGCGCACGATGACCTGCGGATCGACCAAGCCCGTGGGGCGCACCACCTGCTCGACGACTTGCCCTGAATGCTTGCGTTCATAGTCCGCCGGCGTCGCCGACACGAAGATGGTCTGCCGCATCTTCGACTCGAATTCGTCGAAGCGCAGCGGTCGGTTGTCCAGCGCCGACGGCAAACGGAAACCGTAATCGACCAGATTCTGCTTGCGCGCGCGGTCGCCGTTGTACATGCCATTGAGCTGGCCGGTCAGCACATGCGACTCGTCGAGGAACATCAGCGCATCTTCGGGCAGGTAGTCCACCAGCGTTGGCGGCGGCTCGCCGGGCTTGGCGCCCGACAGATGGCGCGAGTAGTTCTCGATGCCCTTGGTGAAGCCGATCTCGGCCATCATCTCGAGGTCAAAACGTGTGCGCTGTTCCAGGCGCTGCTCCTCGACCAGCTTGTTCTGCTGGCGGAACCATTCGGGCCGGTCGCGCAGTTCTTCCTTGATGGTCTCGATCGCGCGCAGCACGGTCGAGCGCGGTGTCACGTAATGCGAACCAGGGTAGACGGTGAAGCGAGGAATCTTCTGCCGTACACGCCCCGTCAACGGGTCGAACAACTGGATGCTGTCGATTTCATCGTCGAACAAATCGACCCGCACCGCCAGTTCTGCATGTTCGGCCGGGAAGATGTCGATCGTATCGCCGCGGACACGGAAGGTACCGCGATCAAAGTCCATTTCGTTGCGCGTGTACTGCATCTGGATCAGGCGCGCGATGATGTCACGCTGCGAAACGCGATCCTTCGCGCGCAGCGTCAGGATCATCTGGTGGTATTCATTCGGGTTACCGATGCCGTAGATCGCGGACACGGTCGCGACAATCACCACATCGCGCCGCTCCATCAGCGACTTGGTGCACGACAAGCGCATCTGCTCGATGTGCTCGTTGATCGCGGAATCCTTCTCGATGAACAAGTCCCGCTGCGGCACGTAGGCTTCAGGCTGGTAGTAGTCGTAGTAACTGACGAAGTACTCGACCGCATTCTGCGGGAAGAAGTCGCGGAATTCGCTGTACAGCTGCGCGGCCAGCGTCTTGTTTGGCGCGAACACGATCGCCGGGCGGCCTAGCCGTGCGATCACGTTCGCCATCGTGTAGGTCTTGCCGGAGCCGGTCACGCCCAGCAGGGTCTGGAACGACAGCCCGTCCTCCACCCCCTCGACCAGCTTTGCGATCGCCTCCGGCTGGTCGCCGGCCGGCGGAAAAGGCTGGTACAGGCGGAAAGGCGAGCCCTCGAAGCTGACGAATTTCGATTCGTCCAGCGGGCTGTCGACTTCGGTTAATTCAGCCATTCGGGATTTGACCTTTGGTAAAATGCAGGGTTTCGCAGATCGGCCGAATTCATCGAAATTGCATCGCAAAACGGCTTTCTGAGCGTGTATTCCGGCCGGAACGATCTGCCCCCTCTTAGTAACTTTTCATGTTAACACGATGAACGCACCGCTCTCCGCCCCCCTGTTCGCTGCCATCGAGATGGCGCCGCGCGACCCCATCCTCGGCATCACCGAAGCTTTCAATGCGGACCAGAATCCCGAGAAGACCAACCTCGGCGTCGGCGTCTATTACGACGACAATGGCAAGGTGCCGCTGCTGGGCTGCGTGCAAAAGGCCGAGGCGCTGCTGATGGAAAAGCTGACACCGCGCACCTATCTGCCGATCGAAGGCCTGGCTGCATACGACAAGGCGGTACAGGAACTGGTGTTTGGTGCGGACAGCGATGTCGTGAAATCCAAGCGCGCCATCACCGCGCAGGCGATTGGCGGCACTGGCGCGCTGAAGCTGGGCGCCGACTTCCTGAAGCGCTTCTCGCCGAACGCACAGGTATACATCAGCGACCCGAGCTGGGAAAACCATCGCGCGCTGTTCGAATCGGCCGGCTTCGTCGTCAACAATTACCCGTACTACGATTCGAACACCAAGGGCGTGAATTTCACTGGCATGCTGGACACGCTGAAGAGCGTGCCCGCCGGCTCCATCATCCTGCTGCATGCGTGCTGCCATAACCCGACCGGCGCTGACCTGACCGATGAGCAGTGGAAGCAAGTGATCGAAGTGATCACCCAGCGTGGCCTGGTGCCTTTCCTCGACATGGCCTATCAGGGCTTTGGCGATGGCATCGCCGAAGACGGCAAGGTGGTCGGCATGTTCGCCGCTGCCGGCGGCCCGCTGTTCGTGTCGAACTCGTTCTCGAAGTCGTTCTCGCTGTACGGCGAACGCGTCGGCGCGCTGTCCATCGTCGCCGCATCGGCCGAGGAAGCGTCGCGCCTGATGTCGCAATTGAAGCGCGTGATCCGCACCAACTACTCGAACCCACCGATGCACGGCGGCCAGGTGGTCGCGACTGCCCTCGCGACGCCGGAACTGCGCAAGCTGTGGGAAGAAGAATTGGCTGGCATGCGCGTGCGCATCAAGGAAATGCGCCAGGCGATGGTCGACAAGCTGAAGGCCAAGGCCCCGGGCCATGACTTCGATTTCGTCGTGAAGCAGCGCGGCATGTTCTCGTACTCTGGCCTGACCAAGGAACAGGTCGCACGCCTGAAGGACGAGTTCTCGATCTACGCGGTGGACACCGGCCGCATCTGCGTCGCCGCGCTGAACTCGCGCAACATCGACCGCGTGGTCGATGCGATCGCGAAGGTGCTGTAAGCACGGTGACTAGGCTCTTCCGCCGGGGTTGTCAGATTTCTCTCGATAAATCTATTTGACAACCCTGTCGACATTGGTCATAATCTTGCCTCTGTTCCCTGATAGCTCAGTCGGTAGAGCGACGGACTGTTAATCCGCAGGTCCCTGGTTCGAGTCCAGGTCGGGGAGCCAGCCCCTCTTCTTAGCACCGCAATCCGGCGGAAAGCGCCGATGGTAAAAACCGTCGGCTCCTTCTGAGGTGTTTTGAGGAGTCCAACATGACTGCCAACCGCAGTTTCCATGACCTCGCCGAGGTCGTTTGCGCTTCCTACTCTGGTCGCGACAGTACTTTCCTAAATCGTCTGAAATTTTGGATCAGCCACTTTGGTGATCGGGATGTCTCTCATCTGACGACCGAAGACATCGAAGACGGTATCGACGCACTGGTCGCGCGTGGAAAATTCCGCGTGCGAACTACCCGCGATGCGATCAATCCCAAAAAAGTTGTCTCAACGCTGGAGCCAACCGGCCAGCCACTCTCCCCCGCCACCATCAATCGCTACGTCGCTTGTTTGGGCACGCTTTTTCGAGAGCTGCGCCGCATGCGTTTACTTCCCCGCGGATTTGCCAACCCCATGCGTGGCGTCCAGCGGCAGACTGAAGGCCCCGGAAGGACCTTGAGCGTCACCGTCGACGATGTAAAACGTCTCGTCGCAGCATGTCGCGTCAGCCGGAATAGGAAGCTTCCGGCCATCGTCGCCTTTGCCTGCACAACCGGATGGCGCCTTGGAACAATACAGTCGATGCGGTGGGGAGATCTGAATCTGAATGAGGGCCTGGCAGATACGCCGCGCACCAAAAACGGCACACCACACCGGACAGTTCTCTTACCCTGGGTCGTCAGCGAGTTGAAACGAATTCAGCCCGCACTCTCACAGCCGGGTGACTTGGTTTTTGGTAAAGCCGACTTCCGAAAAGCTTGGATAACAGCCCTCAATCGCGCCGACTTACCGCAAGCGTGGACCTTCCACCATTGCCGCCATATCGCGGCCTCGATCCTTGCGCAGAGTGGAGCAAGCGTCGTTACCATCATGCAGTGCCTCAACCACAAAACGCCACTGATGGCCATGCGGTATAGTCATTTGAACGTCAATTCTTTGCGTCAGAGCGTCGACAAAGCCTGGTCATGACTAAAAAAAATGTTCGTCCAATCGAGCTGCCCACTGTAAGTACTCGGGTCGTTGGGCAGCTCATCATGACCAGAGCCACAAGGCTTCCCCTTTCGCATACGCCGCTGCGCGACTTACCTTCTGCTGGGCGCAAACTGCTTCGAGCTGTCCGCGGTAGACCTTCTTTCACCCGTACGATCAAGCTATGGAACCTCACCAAATCAGAAATTGAGTGCCTGTTTCATTACCTCGTACTATATTTTCATCCAGACAACGACAACATTGAATTGCTATCCACAAGCGAAAGGGAACATGTTCGCGAAATATGCCTCGATGTCGCCGAAGCAATTCTTGCAAAGCCTGGCATGCATCGGCTCTCGCGTTCCGATGCAGAGTACGTCGTTGCTATACATGAGCAGGCAGTTAACAACACCTTGCCTCCCCACGTGCTCCCTCACGATCCAGCACAAGTTCGAAGAATCAAGAAGCGGCTTGACTTCGAGAGAATGATTTCTGAGACCAAATTATCCAAAATTCCTAATTATTTACAATCACTTATCGTTAAAGATTACCCGTAATTAGTCCTCCCCTATGCGACCTTTGCCGCCGTATTTTCTCCTTCAACCGCCGGATTGCGGTGTTTTGAGAGGAAATACAAATGCAAACGGATGTCATACACCTTCGCCGTAAACGGGACTATTACCTCCATGACGGTCCCGACTGGGTTCGTACCATCTGGCCCAAGCCCGAATCATTCGACTGGTTTCTAAAAAATAATCGGACTAATCTCGTCCGCGACGGCGGGATCGTACGGTTGGGACGCGACTATTTTGTCGATGCCGCGGTTTTCCCCGAAGTCGCCATGCAGACACTGGGATTGAAAAACAGCAGCGAGGCGCCTGACCATGAATGACCGGGCACAGGCTTTCTTCCACATTCTGTCGGCATCTCTCATTGAGGCAGATCCCAGCACCGAGGGCGAGCACGACGATCAGGATCGTTGGTTCCCTTGGCATAAAAGCGATAGGCAATTCTTTACGATGCATCGTCGAGAGATGCGCCTGCGCGAGGCATTCGCCGACGAATTCCCTACCCTATCGAAAATTCCGGGCCTAACGACCATCGTTATCTGCCAGAGACTGCAGACGGCAGTGTTAAAAAATGCGCACGCTATCGCGGGCGATATAAACGACCTACTGTCTCATTTTTCACATGCTGACACCCAAGTCCGAAATCTGAGCCAACTACTAGCGCACCAAGAACTTGCTCTGCGTACAGCAAGAGAAGCACTAGTTTCGATAGGGAGCGGTGTATGAGCCCTACGGTTCCACAGCCACTGGCCTATACAGAAACTTTACCCCGCTGGGTCAGCTGGCGATACGAGACAAAACAGGGACACCGGACCAAGGTGCCCTATAGCGCATATGGAACACGCGCAGATGTCAAAAATCCCAAGTGTCTAGCACCTGCATCGGAACTCTCGCTACAAAAGGCTGACGGGATTGGCTTCGTCTTTTTACCTGAACAACCTGAAAAAGGTGTCGATCTGGACGCATGTCTTGACGAACAGGGAAATCCACTTCCTTGGGCACGAGACATCATCGAGATGCTCGATAGTTATACAGAAATTAGCCCGTCTGGCATCGGCGTCAAGGTGTTCTTCAAGGGGCCGAAAGTCATCAAAATCGATCGAAAGACGGTTAGCTGGCCTAGTCATCGGGAAAAGAATCACGAGATCGCTTTCTACACTTGTGGCTATTTCACGGTGACCGGTCAAGTTTTTCGTGACCGACCTGTGCGAGAAGTCGATGAAAGTACGATTCAAAGGGTATTGAATATCATCGAAAAAAAGCGGTTGGAAAAAAACACGCCGAAGACGGTGAGCCTTTTGATGCAAGAAAAATCTACTCCCGAGAAATATTCTCAATCAAACAGACAACTGCCCTTGCCCGAAGATCTAAAAACATTAATTGAGTTTGGAGCCCCTGAAGGTACCCGGTCAGAACAGTTTCATAGAGCCGTCTGCTGGCTGGGCGATCTTGGGTGGGGCCAAAAAGAAATCAAACAATTGCTAGAACTTCATCCTGGCGGTATCGCTGCAAAGTTTATCGATCGGCTAGATGCCGAGGTCACACGAAGCCTCGGCAAACGTCAGCCAATGAATGATGCGGCTTCTGCAAATGATATTGCTTCTAGTGCGGTTGATACGTCAGGAACAGCCGTCTTCGATCTTAGAAGCTTTATGGCGAAGATGTCTGATCTCGAATTTGTATGGCGCCTAGTACTGCGCCGGGGTTGGCTCTATGCCCTGACGGCGAACCCTGGTGCTGGAAAAACAGCCATCGCGCTCTACCTAACGCTAATGCTGGCCAAAGGAAAGACAATACACGGCAAAGAGACCACGCCGTGTCGGGTTCTATATCTTTGCGGAGAAAATCCAGACGATGTGCGCATGCGCTTCGCACTTGTTGTCGAGCGCAATGGCTTTAATTTAGCCGATCTAGACGGACAAGTATTTTTTACGGAGCGGCCATTTGCAATCGACAGTCCATTAATTCGCGATGCTTTCATCGAGAACGCTTCCAGGCATGGCCCCTTTGATTTTTGTGTCATTGACACCGGTCCAGCCCATGCAAGCCTTGACGACGAAAACGACAATCGCGCCATGCATAAACTAGCGATCGCAATGCGCCAAACCGCTGAACGCATAGGATCACCATGCACACTGGCGCTAATGCATCCTGTGAAAAATGCAGTACGAGGCAATCTTTTGCCACGTGGTGGGAGCTCGTTCACTGGCAGCATTGATGGGGTGCTATGCGCTTGGCGTGATGGAGGAAAAATCGTTGAGATTTTCCCTCATCAAGACAAATTTCGCGGCGAACATTTTGAATCGATGTATTTCGAACTCGAACCAATCGAACACCCCAGTATCAAAGATAACTTTGGCCACCCTGGGCGCGCAGTCATCGCCAAGGAAATCAGTAATCCGCTTGATGACGCAATTTCAGATGACTTCATGGAGACCATGCCATCCCTAGAGATTGATATTTTGAGAATGGTGAAACGGATCGCTGATGATGGTGACTGGGTAGGAACCTCACAGAAAGGCACGGCATCCAATAACCTATGGCGATACCGAAATCACACTGCCTTTCCGGATTACATGAGCTCCCCCAAAATGAAGAAGGTGCTTTTGAAACTAGTGGAGGAACTGATCCAACGTGGGTGGCTGATGAAAGAGCGCCGCCTTCCCACAAACAAGGCTGGCGGTAAAAGCCGCGACCAAGTTGAGGGGGTGTGGCTGACCACAGAGGGGTATCGCGTGCTGGAAAAAGAAGAAAATCTTGAGGTGCATTTTTAAAGACACACTTAAAGCTGTACCCGCGAATATCCTAGCCCTTTAGGTGTGTGTTTATCACACACCTAAAGGGATTCAAAGAAACACACACCAATCATTGATCTGTGAAGAACGCCTCTACAAATGTGGGAACCCACCGATGAGACTTGTCTTTCAAAAATTCGCACTCAGAACGCCGAATTTATGCGCATCAGAATAATTCTTCTGTCTTTGAATACGAAAACATGAGGAAAAGTCGGCGAGGTGGCTTCCGAGCATGGGCTGGCCGGCCCGGCAGAGAGTTCAAAGTTGAGGATTGCTTACGCCTCAACGTCTCTTTGCTGCAGCGGCAAGGGGTCTTATCCGGGAACTGGGCAGGCAAATGGGTATGGCGCGACCGCACATCGTGCGAAATTATCGCAACCGTCAATCTTTATTCGACAGAGGTGTCGATGAACCTCTCGTTCACCAGTGCCCAGGGAGAATTCGTCCGCCAGTCGATCAACCTGAAAAAAGTCCCCAACACTTTTGGAGGCGAGCGCCTTTTTCTTACCTGCCCAAAATGCTCAACCAGGCGGCGCTTTCTGTATCTACGAAAAGGATTATTCCTATGCCGCAAATGCCACGACCTGCCCTACAGGTGTCAGTCTGAAGTCCCGATCGACCGTCTCTGGCGGGCACAACTGAGGCTCGAATCGCTTCTTCTCGAAGGATATGCCAGACCGAAGGGGATGCATAAGGCTACCTATGCGAAGCTTCGTTCCCAAATCACTCAATTCGAGATCCAACGAGATCTTTTGATGTTTTCTGCGATTGAGGCCGAAGGCAAGGACCGCTCAGAGATTAACATCGACGCTACGACAGATTCATCGCATTGAGCCGGCAACGATTGCAGACAAAGGCGCTGCAATTCTTATAAATCTCAAATTTTGCACACGCTAAAAATTCGTGATACTCTTTGAATACATTACGAGTACGGGCTGACGCCCGCGCCAACCTGCCTCTCCGGGGTAAGGTGGCACTGCGAAGAGCAAATGTGGCCTTAATGGCAATACTTCCGGCAAAGCGTCAGCCCTCCTCGCGAGGGCTTTTTTTATGTGTTTCACGCGCCGGATTTATCCGACTACTTGCCTGGGCGCGCTACAAATTCACGGCTAAAGCGTCCCGCCGCGAACCAACTCCGCACGCTGCAGACGCCTCCATGAATTGCGGAGCTGGAGAGTTTTATGCGCGTACCCGTCTATCAAAGTTCAGACTTTGCCTATTTCGCTTCCCTTACCCCAGTACATCATCCCGAAGAGCACTTTCAGCTACTGATCTCTTCGACATTTGCAAACGCAATAAATCCCGAGCAAGAACAAGTCAGCCTCCGACTGACCCTTGATCGATTTGGAATTCAGCAACTACAAAGCCTGTTGGCAGCTGCTGATACGCCAGAGTTTTCTGATCTTGGTAAGTCTTGATTTTCGGAGGAAATGCCATGTCAGCCCTAAAGCCAGGAACACTGTGCGTGATTGTCGGTGGGTGCCCAGAAAATATCGGGCTCGTCGTTAGAGTGATTGCACATTTGGGACGTCACTTGGGCAGAGCAGATGCCTACCTTATCGAAACAGCGAGCGGACGTTTTTTCAATCAACTGACAGATGCCGATGGCAAAAAGCTCAGGCGAGGAAGCTCTTCGGAGGCTATTACCGATAGACATAAGCTCAGGCCGCTCGTGCCGGACGATGACTCCCTCACTGTAAATACTGCAGAGAAGATGTCCGAAACCCTGCTCACCCAACACACTGAGTAATCAATCGCTATGACTTAGCGCTGAGGAGATTGGATGCATTTCAAGCCTGGAGATCTTGCCGTTACCGTCGGCACACGTTTGAACAATAGACAAATCGTTGTAGTTCAAGAGGTATTCCCAAGCTATTTTTGTGAAAAAAGATTTGGGACACCGGAACTCCGCCCATACCGCATACGGACGCTTTCCGGCGATCCATTCACATGCGCGACTGGAGCTTCCGGTGTCGCTTTTAGATTTAAAAGGAAGGACATCTGGGTTTCTAACGATCAGCTTGCGAGGATTGAAGGCTTAGAGGAGTTCAACGCAGCCAACCGCGCCTCAGGACTTTGGACAACCGCTGTTGCCTGGTAAAGATTGCATAGATAAGGAGATGAAAATGCTGACAGAAAGATTTTCCCTAGCCTTCGAATTGGCGACGAAAGCACATAGCGGCCAAACAAGAAAAGGAACAAACATTCCCTACATTTATCACCCGATGGCTGTTGCGTCGATTGCATTGGAATATGGGGCAGATGAGGATCAAGCAATAGCGGCACTATTGCATGATGCTGTTGAGGATGGCGGAGCAATCTATGCGCAGAAAATTTTGGAAGAATTTGGCCCTCGAGTAGCTGCGATTGTCGAGGGATGCACCGACGGCGTGCCGGGATCGAACGGTCAGAAAGGCCCCTGGGAGGAACGGAAAACGAAATACTTGAGGCACCTTAGTTCTGCCACGGATGATGTTTTGCTGGTCTCAGCGGCTGACAAGCTTCACAACATACGATCGATCATTACCGATTTAGAGGTGGTTGGCGAAGATGTCTTTCGTCGATTCAGCAGCCCCAAGGACCGGACACTTTGGTACTACGAAAGCTTAGCTGGCATCTATTCTGATAGAGGCGTGGTCTTGGCTGAAGAAATTCAACGAAGCGTGATTGTAATGAAGCACAAGGCCAGCAAAACATGACCAATCTTCCAGATGAAGATGACTCTGATTATCCCAAATGTCCAAATTGCGGCCACATTCATATCTGCAAACATGTCGCACTTGCGGTGGATTTGACGTTTAGAGAGATCTTGGGAGGAAGTTTAGAAAATGATTTCTACGAGACAAGAGACCATTCCAGCGTGAAGGAAAGCGGCGAGTCAGTTAATTACGGAGAAAAATTCGACAAGTATATTCATCAGATCCGCATCTCTGGGAATTTTACTGAAGTGAATTATTCTGACAACCCCGGCCCGGGCCTCAGCAGCGCATACGCAACCTTTTATCGAAAATAAAGCAAAAGGCAACGATATTTATCATTGAAAGATCTGCCAAGCATTTATGTTAGCGAATGGCCTGAATATATTGCATGGGAAATAGATTTTTATGTAAATCATATAAATGGAAGATTTGTATTAATCCTCAATGTGAAACCAAGCAGTTTCAGGTAACGCCAACAAAAACTTTGAGACACGATCCAATGCATTATGTTTGTGTGCCCACTCGATATGTTCCTGCAAGCGAGCCAACTTAGCCAGCGGCTCTGCGGCCCACCACGCTGCCAAAATTAATGGGGGCGCCGGTACCCATCCAGAACCAGCTCTTTGTTTTTCTGGCAGCATTTCCCAAAGTTGATTCCAGTAATCTGGTAATAGACAGATCCGGCCCTCAGCTTGGCAATATTCAATCAGTCGCTCGGACGTTTCCTTGCTCATTATTTGCCCTGAACTTTCAGCGGAGTGAACGTCATAGTGGCCTTAGATAAATCGCCTAAATCTATCTTGATTTCCTGCCAAAAAATTTGACCACGCCAAAATTTCTCTAGCTCCTAGTTTTTTAGCAATGCGCTCAGTTTGGAGTTTGAGATACAGCTCAAATTGAAGAGGATTCAGTTTAAATCCATCAAGTCTTCTGAAAATCTTTCCTGGCAATCCATCAGTCTCGCGCCACATCCGCGGTGACAATGTGTGCGAATCTGGGCTAGAAAGAAATTCTTCCCTCGTCGGATCCACGCCAACAAGTAGCAGCAAAAGAAGAGCCGGAACGTGCCAATCTGAAAAACCCGGATAGCACCCTGCCCCTCCCATTAGATGAAAGTATTCGTCAATCTCAGCAAGCAGACGCTGCAAAAAGGCTTCGTCTTCACTATTTTTTCGCATCATCTTTCATCTAATCGTGTTCGAGGTTCAATCGCAACTTAATTTCCGGCAGCACCTCACTCAGAAAATCCATCATATTTCACACTAGTTCCATAGCCACGATAGATTGGAGCCGCCTCTTTTTTGTCGTTCTCAAACGAATTTTGATCGCTCGCGAATGAAACACACGCAAAATGTCCAATTGGGCTAAGCCGAGAGCAACTCTCAGCGATTGATTGCCAGTTTGATGGTCGAGACACTTTCAATTCTGGATATCGAGCTGCTCGGATAACGACCCATTCAGGTTTTTTGCTATCTCCAATGAACCAGATAGCCGGATCCACATCCGGATTTCCTTGCCACGACATCAGCTGGTAACCGTCTTTTTCAAGGTGATGGCGTACAACTTGAACTGCGAAGTCGTGAAGCTCCCAGCGAGTTAATTCAATTTTTTTATCGGTGACAAGCTCAAAAGGGTCGACCGGCTCACCAGTTGCAGCATCAATCAGCCCCCACCCTGGCTCTGCTGGGACCCACGCTTCACCAAAGAATTTCTTCTTCATAGGCATTAGACATGCATGCCCCTCGCAGCCTGTTGCAATGGAAAGTAAACCCTGCCGGCTTCCTGGGCCATCTACTTTGCCCGCGACATCCTCGATACGTACAAAGAACAGTTGATTGCCCAATCGAAAAGATAGATGCTCAAGCACAGGGGGGTATGGATGCGCACGCAGCCAAGACTGAATGCCGCCGTCCACTTGGGCGTTCAGATGCATACCGGCCGCCTGCCAACATGCCAAAAAATCTGGCGTCATCTCTTGCATTTCGATGTTATGCATCTTTATTCCCAATCAGAGATACCCCAGCGGTGATTGCCTGTTTCTCAGTAATTTTCCGATAGGCTCGGACGCCATCCCACATGAAGAAAATGGACAGAGCAACTAACATACCGGCGTAAGAGAAGCCAATCTCAATATGAGCCCGATCCACATGGGATATTGTCAGACTGAAGCAGACCAATAGTGCCAGCGAATAGAGGCCTGCAAATAAAACCAAAGCTACCGCTCTGGCTGCAACATGGATGCTGAAAAGTTTTTTGAAAAACCATCGACCACCAAGAATCGTGGTTGGGGCTATCAATACCGCCAGAACAAATAAAAATAACTGATTTTCAAAAATCGGAATGCCAATACTGTCGGCTTCAGGTGGATAGATACCTGCCATTTGATTTCTGGTGAACACGTAATCAACCATCTTACGAATCCAAAAGATCGATGCAATATATATGGCGATTCGAATCAGCATTTTTTAATTCGTATGATTTTTAATGAATTGAATCAATAGCCCAGAGAAACCATTGAAATCTTCGTCCCAACGGGCATCGGGATAAAAAAAAGCACTGCACACGCTTCCCTGCGCAAACGAATCTGTGAAGTGAAAAATCGCTGAAATTCGGGAAAGGCTTGTTCCAGCCAAGAGATCTTTGCGGTAGATAGTTGAGAGATATTCACAATGCGCTCCAGCATTGGTAGACGCATTTTTCCGATCGCTGTAATTGATCAACACATAGGTACGAACAATTTTTCCCTTCTTGCGAATAGCTCCTCTTGAAACCAGAAAGTCAGCATCGTTTTCAGGAACATCGGATGCTGGCGACGCCACGATCCATTCCACAGACTTCGTGAATCGGGATAAGTTATTCATCCGGATATAGACTCAATGTTTTTTTAAGCTCGATACGCAGCTTTTCCCTGAGCTCAATGGGTGCTAGCACTTCCACCTCTTTTCCCTGCCGCAGTATGTCCAGAATCAACTCTCGGTCGTCGGAAAACGGCACTTCCACGACGTAGCTCCCATCATCAAGCAACGATGCTTTCTGGTCAGGATGCCAAATTTCTTTGGCTACCCAACGTGCTCGAAATGGACTGAATTTCAGCACGGCTGTGTGCACCTGCCTGCCGGCGAAAATTCCGTAGCTGCGATCAAACTCTTGCTTGAGAACCGCGTCATCAACCGATACCGCAGGCTTGTCCAAAACCTTAGCGTCCTCGATCGCATCCAGTGCAAACATTCGCAAGTCATCTCGCAGGTGACAAAATGCGTCTAGGTACCAGTTATCACGATAGTAGGTAAGACGCTGGGGTGATACTTCTCTCTCGGTTACTTCAGCCTCTTTCCGACCGAAGTGACGGATGAATACCCGTTTGCGACTTAACAATCCATGTGAAACAACCTGAAATAACCGGTCGACTGTGTGTCTGTGCCCGAGTGGTGCTAAGTGGATGCGGCGGCGTATCTCTTCAACTGGATAACTTCCCTGTGCCAAGAGATTTTCAAGGCGCTCTCGCAGAGGCTTGATCTGTGTTGATATCAATCCCTGCATCTCGAGGCTAGTCAGCAATTGAATCGCTGTAAGCAGCCCATGGATTTCCTGATCACTTAGCCACAAGCCCGGTAAAGCATGTGACTTTTGATCTGCTCTTGCTGCATTCTTTAAGACGTAGCCGCTTGCCTCAGTGTCCCACTCGATTGGCGCACCAAGTCTGTCACGTAAGTAACTTAAATCTCGGCGAAAAGTAGCCCTGGATACTTCTAACTTTTGAAGGAACTCACCCGCGCTGATAGGCCGGCCGCTTTCCAGAAGTCGTTGAATTTTATACAGCCTCTCGGTGCGGCCCATGCTCGTTCCCACTCAATGGAGTCACGACTGATTGTCGTTGCTATTACTAAGCATTACGAAAAAAAGCAGGATAGGTGATGTGATTTTTTTTCTGTTCGTCTGATCGCTCGCCATCACCAATCATTGTTTCTATAAATGTAACTAGCGACTCCGAGTCGAGCCAAAGCCGCCTGGAACAGATCTGTGGTTATTATCCGAATTGGCTAACCGATGGTGACTCCAAATCTTCCGTCGATCGGTAAGTTTTTGGCGAAATCATTCAAAAGCAGTTGCTTCACACCCATTTATTCTCCTTAAGCGTCACGCTTTGATTTTTAAGACTACTGGCTAACAGGCTCATTAGGTGAGCCTGCTCACCAGAATAATGTGTCACTTCTACATTACAGATTGAAAATTTTGCACTATGCTGGCGTTTTCTACCGCCCAACTGGCCATTACTATGCCCCACAGCCCAACAGACAACGCCATCATGACCATCGGGGAAGTCGCCGACTACCTCAAGGTCACCGAGCGAACCATCTACCGGCTGGCGGGAGCCAAGCAGATCCCGGCCTTCAAGGTGGGCGGGAGTTGGAGGTTTTCAAAAACAGACATTGAATCGCTATCGATTTTCTAGACGCTTCGCTGCCTCTCGAAAAACTGCCGTTCAAATTGTACCGGCGACTTCTTCCCGTTATAGCCATGGCGGCGAACCGGGTTGTAGAACATCTCGATGTAATC
>JACCDV010009723.1_pt1 | contig 23323 bp, 32 predicted proteins | sample 7446131 | NCBI WGS metagenome assembly JACCDV01 (sample SAMN15323448, study PRJNA562643) | freshwater metagenome | isolation source: river surface water | place: USA:Blue River Watershed | collected 2017-08-17
AAAGTAGCTGCTGCTCCATTACTATTATTTGTAACAGCCCCTGCACCGGAAAGACTCGTAATCGTATTAGAATTCCCATCTAAAACTACCGTCCCCGCTACTGAAAACGCAGAACCAGAAGAAAGCGCCGAAGTTCCTCCTGCTGTTATTGTAGCTCCAGATGCAATTGTTGTTGCACCCGTATATGTGTTAGCCCCACTTAAAGTAAGCGATCCTCCCGAAAGCGTAAACGCACCCCCTAATCCTGAAATAGCTCCAGAAATTGTTCCAGACCCTGTCGTCACGATTAATGTTTTATATCCAAGAGTTACAGTGCCGGCTCCTGTAAGATTTATTACTGTAGCTGAAGTAGTTACTCCTGAAATATCAAATGTCCCCGCATTCGCAATTCCACTCGAGCTTGCAATTGCCCCACTTCCACTCAGTGCTAATGTGCCTCCTGAAATTGTTGTTGCACCCGAGTACGTATTAGCCCCAGAAAGTGTTAATGTTCCCCCACTGACTGTAAGCGCTAAAGCTTGCGTATTTGCTGCTGTCGTGTTACTAATAACCCCACTAAACGTTCCTCCATTTGAGACTGTTAAGGTAGCTGCTGCTAGACTACTATTATTTGTAACAGCCCCTGCACCGGAAAGACTTGCAATCGTATTAGAATTTCCTCCTAAAACTACCGTCCCTGCTACTGAAAACGCAGAAGCAGAAGAAAGCGCCGAAGTTCCTCCTGCTGTCATTGTAGCTCCAGGAGCAATTGTTGTTGCACCAGTGTAAGAATTTGTCCCACTTAAAGCAAGTGACCCGCCTGTCAGATGAATTGCAAGAGTACCTGTAGAATTAAGTGTCCCGCTAAAACTCCCGCCATTTGTGATCGTAAGTGTAGGAGTTGCTGAACCTGCAGTCACAGTTCCCGCACCGGAAAGACTCGGTATCGTATTGCTAAAGCCTGCTAAATCTAAAGTAGCTCCTGATAAAACAGAAATTGCTGAATTACTTGATAAAACACTTGTAGCACCTGCAGCTAAAGTCCCCCCACTTACTATAGTATCTCCTTGATAAGTAGAAAGACCGGAAGCTCCCAAAATTAGCCTTCCTAAACCAGCTTTTGTAAGAGAGTAAGTATTATTTGTTGCCGTAATTGCTCCAGATAACGTAAGAGCATTAGTGTTTTCATTTTGAGTAATGGTCATCGAAGCATCAAGTATAATGGGCGCAGAAATCGTAAATGCTTGTGAATTACTATTCATCGTAATCGAAGGGGCAGCACTGACATTTTGAAATTGGAAGGTCGCGCCATTCGTATTTGTTATACTAGTCGGCCCAAGAGACGCTGAAGTTGAAATTGTAATAGACTGCAGATAATAAGTCCCCGATATATTCATATCGGGTGATGTGCTAGTTGTAGTGTTAAAAAGAACTGTATCTCCTTCACCTGATCGAGCAATCCCAAATGCCGGAACATTCGGATCTGAGCTCCAATTAGCTGCTGTATTCCAATTAGCATCAGTACTAGCATCCCAAGTCGCATTAATTGCAGCAGCATGAACTCCTAGGGGAGTTAATAATAAAATTGCAATAAAAGGATAACGAATTTTACCACCTCATTTATAGTGTTCTTTATTGGAAAGTGGAAATTTTTTATTGCTAGCATCGTCATTTTTAAACTTACTTCCACTCGCCTATAATAATAGGGCCATTTACTCAACAGCAACTTTGTCTAGTTTAAATCTGAGCGCTCAAGCTTCGAAAACTTTTACACTTTTCAATCATTTTCAGCATATTCCTGGAATAACAAATTAAGCATTAATTTTCAAACGATTAATTATTCATTAATTCATCGTTTTTAAAAATCTGCGAAATTCGAAGAGATCCATCATCAAAATATTTATTAAAAATACCCTCTTTTAGTCCTTCTTTATAATTTCCTTCAAAAATTAAAACGCCCTCCTCATTCCATGTTTTGGATGGGCCCTCTAATTTTCCTGCTTTGTAAGATACTATTGTTGAAATTTTTCCGTTGGGATAAAAACTTTTCTCTTCTCCCTCTATCACATCTTGATGATAGGGCGTCATTTTTAATACACCGCCAGTAACATAATATTGGATGCTATCGCCTTCTTTTTTATTTTGGACAAAATGATTTTTCTCAATCATCATCCCCCTTATATTATATATAGTCTCATCACCCTCTTTAACACCTTTTATGTAGTGAGTCACCTTCATTAAATTGCCCACTTCATCATATTCCTTCATATCCCCATCTACTAATCCGTCTTTATGAATCGCTTCAAAAGCTTTCACAACTCCATACCTCGGATGAAGGGGATAATAAACTTCAAAAAGGCCTTCTTTTTGGTTTTTTACATAGGTGCATCTCACCTCTTTTCCAGTTACATCCTTTTGCTTAAAAACACCCTCTAACTTCCCTTTTTGATAAAAAGCCTCTTCTGAATAAGTGCCATCTTCTTGAAAAATAACTTTTCTTCCCTGTAAAACGCCCTCTTCATAATGTATCGAAGAAAGAAGATCTCCATTTGCATAAAATGATTTTTGCTCTCCCTGCAACAGACCTTTATTATTATAGTGCGCAATTGCCTTAATCTGTTTTACACCTTTTTCATGACTCTGGAAAAATTCTTTCTGCTCACCTACAGGATTTCCATTTTTATAGTTTTTGATATAAGCTAAAGAGCCATCTTCATAAAAACCCTCTATAACACCATCTGGTTTTCCATCCTTGAACTTGCCTCTAAATTTCACGTTTCCATTTTCAAAATACTCTAAACATTTTCCATGTCTTTCGCCTTTAACAACATGAACCACTTCTTTGGGGCAATCTTTTTTATAAAACGTAGAAATAACACCTTTCGCCTTACCTTTTTCATAAACTTCTTCTAAAACTACATGACCTGCCTCATTCCACTGTTTATGAATCCCCTGCAACACACCGTTTTGAAAATGGACGACCTCTTTAATTTGACCAGAAGGATACCAATGCGTCATCTCTTTATCTAATTTACCATCGACATAAAAAGCTTTTGCAGAAATTTTGTCATTGTCGTGCCACTCAGAAAACTCTCCTTGCAGTTTCTCGTTTCCATAAGAAAAAATCTTTTTTAATACACCATTTGGATAATACTCTTTCTGCTCACCTTCTAACTTACCTTCGACAAAATAGCTCTCTTGCAGCAAAATATTTTTATCGCTCCATTTTCTTAATTTTCCATGTAAAATTCCGTTCTTTAAAAAATACTCTGCAATCATTACCCCATTTGGAGCAAATTCTCTAACAGGCGTAATCGAAGTACCTACATCATCAAATTCTCCATAAAAGGCAATTCTCCCGTCCTCATGCTTACTCCAATTTTTTCCAACGCGAATACCTTCTTTATAATGAGCCTCGCTAACAACTTCTCCTTCAAGAGAGACTCTTTGCACATCTCCAAAGAGTTTTCCATTTTGATAAAAAACTCTCTCACATACTTTTCCATTTATATGGCATAAAATACCCTCGCCCTCAGGAGCACCATTTTTAAAATGCTGAGACATGATCAGCTCTCCGCTTTCACTGTATCCTGTCAATGCAGGCTCGTTGCCTAAATCTTCACGGAGATCATTTTTGTAATGAACTTTAGTTTTTACCACCCCATTTTCGAAATACTCGACAGAAAAACCTTCACGAAGTCCGTTTCTTATAGAAATTACACTCCATTTTTTTCCATTTGGATAATAAGTATAGACCTCTCCATCTAATTTCCCTTTCTCATACGAGCCTTCATACTCTTTTTGCCCATCTGGATAATATCTAACAGATTTATTCCAAAACTCACCTTGATTGAATCCTTCTTCAACTTTCAAAACTCCACTTTCATAATATTCTTGATGAAGCCCATGCTTCAACCCATTTGCATAACAGGTGATCTCTTTAACTCTACCCTCAAGATCATAATCAACAGAAAGCCCATGAAGCTTGCCCCGTTCTAAATCCTCTTCCCTTAAACTTTTTCCCTCTTCAGAGAAAATAATTCGTTTCACCATCTCCTCTTTGCCATCTATCTTTTCTTCATAGAAACAAAGTTCTTTAGGAGCCCCATTCGAATGTGATGTTGCCACAACACTTTTCCACTCAATCGCTCTAGGAAGCAAATGATTTCTGACTATGGTAATTTCATCTGCCATCAAAAAAAGATGGGCCGTACATAAAAATAGAGCAAATCTCATACATCCTCTAACCTGATAAAAAATTTCATATTATAGATTTTCTCCTGACTTGACAACTAATTTCTTACAAAACCCCAAGATCGGCAGGATTCTTATTCTTTACAATATCGTATAGTCATTTGATTTTAAATTAACGCGAGTATCGTTTAAGGTTTCGTTATCGCCGATTTTTTAAAAAGTTATTTTATATTCTGTCGGGACTTAAAGTCCCAACATCTATAAAAAACACTTCTCCATCAAAGTTAATGAATTACAAAGCTCTTGGACGAAACTGGCGTTAAATTATTGCATTATTTACCCTATCTGATTATACCTTTTCTCTATACTGAGAGAGTCTGAAAAGTGCAAAATTTTTCGAAGCCGGCATGCTCAGATTTAAACTAGACGAAGATGAAAAATTTTCACTTTTCAATCACAAGAAGTATATACTCAGATTAGTTGAAACGTATTCCAGTTTTTCAAATGGCGCCCCAAAGTTTAATCAGGCGTTAGCCGGCCGGGAAGCAGCCATTGTTTGAATAACAGGGGCGATGGAGCGGGATTAATTTGTGGGGATGCCAGACAAAAAATGGGGTACGTTTCACCTATGATGAGTATATACATTAAAGGTGGCGACCATGCAGCAAGTGTTAGCTTTTTCAGGAAGCACAAGAGAAGATTCTTATAATCAAAAGCTTATAGATGAAGCTACAGAAATAGCCACCTCTTTAGGCGCAAAGGTTACTGTCATCTATTTAAGCGACTACCCAATACCCTTTTATGACGGTGATCTAGAAGCAAAAAACGGACTCCCCCCTTATGCAAAAAAACTTCGCGATTTAATGATTCAAAGCGATGCCATTATTATTTCAACCCCTGAATATAACGGCTCAATTTCTGCTGTCCTTAAAAACTGCCTTGATTGGACTTCTCGAAGTGAAACAGGCCAACCTTCAAGAGAAGCTTATCTAGAGAAGCGATTTGCTCTCATGAGCGCATCTCCAGGAAACCACGGCGGCATCAAAGCTCTTACTCACTTAAAAGCAATTATTCAAAATATTGGAGGGACAGTTATTTCTAAACAATTATCCCTCCCCTCTGCACAAGTCTATTTTTCTAATTCACCAAGAGATGCAAATCCCGATTTACAAGAAGTAGTTAAAGAGCTTTTATCCGATGTATGATAAACACCCCTTTTATTCCAGTTTACGCGATTTAGGTCCCTATTTTATTGGAGAGGGCGAAGAAGTTGTAAAAGCCCTTTTTAAAAGCGAGCTAAAAGTTCTCTCTCTACTTATGGAAGAACGTTACCTTACAAAGATCACAGTGCCAGCTGGTGTTGAAATAGAGATTGCGACGAAAGAAGAACTGACAAAAATCACCGGCTATAAAATGCATCAAGGGATTATGGCACTCGGTGTGAAACCACCAAACGCCCCTTTAGAAGAACTAAAAGGTCCAGCACTTGTTCTCAACGGTGTTATCGACCCAGACAACGTAGGCGCTATCATTCGGAGTGCATGCGCCTTTGGAATACGAAATTTAATTGTCGATACCTACTCTTCCCCACCCTACTTAAGAAGAACGATCAAAGTCTCAAGGGGCTCTCTTTTCCACATGAAGGTCCACACAGCTTCTAACTTACCTCTCCTACTAAAAGAAAAAAATGGGGTAGCAACCTCTTTAAATGAGAGTGCTCTGCCTCTAGATCAAGTCATCCTTCCCAAAGATCCCTACTTTATATTTGGTAGAGAAGGGACCGGCATCGACCAAGATATTTTAGAAACAGCCAAACTCCAAGTCAAAATTCCTATCGATCCGATTATCGACAGCCTCAATGTTGCAGTCGCCTCCGGCATCATCTTGTACCATTATCAAATGCCTATATACCGAAAATGATTGAAGAATCGACTTGATAAAAAATCCCCTTGATAGCGCATAATGTTATGCATGAATTTTTCTACCACCCGCGAACAATGTCGCAAACTTTAGTTTGCGGGTGGTGAAAAATATTTAAAAACCAATTCTTGAACTTTTTTCGGTATATAGCACTGTTATCAAATTGATTTGAAAGAAAGATGCAATTTTACTAATTTTATTCCAAAGAAATTTTGGAGTTACTTAATTTGAAATTGTATTTATGGTGCGCTCTAATGATACTGATCTGTTCTTTGATTGCAGGGCTTTTTTTTCTAACGTTTTTAAATGAAGTAAGAAAAGCTTGGCAAGCAAATAGTAGATTTAAAAAGTGACTCAGCTTGAGTTGTCTTTACATAATCTCAGCGACTCTTCTAAGGGTGCTTTATATGCTAGTGAGATGTTAATGAGAACGGTCTATATACTTTTTTCCTTTTTGATTTTTTCTAACGTTGTCTTGATTGAAGCTAAAACTCCTTCAAGCACAAAATTTATGGAACTAATAAAAAGAGATAACATTGAAGGTGTTCAGCAATTTTTCTCTGCAATGGAAAGAAATCCACCCACACTTTTTGAATCCAGAAAATTTATTAAGAGGGTTTCTAAAAAATTATCGGTTTACTATAAAACCCCACAGGATCATTTTTCCTTAGAAAATTTAAAAAAAGAATTAGAAAAAAGACTAAAAAATCTAGACAGTTCTCACATCCTTTGTCAGTAAATTGTGACCGGATGATCCCCTCGCTTCAAAAAGGAATAGAGTTTTTATTAACAGATAACTTAACCCGTATTTCTCACAAAGAGACTAGAAAATGTGGGTCAGATATTGAGTCAGATTGGAAAAATGGCCACGAGAATATTATCCATACCGATAAAGCTAGAGGTCATTTGTTCCTAGATGACTCAATAGATGACACAGATTTTCAGCAAATTTGTGAGAAATGCGGGTTAACACTTAATAGCAATGGTAATGATAAAATTTCTCCTAATACCGTCTCGGATTAATAGAGCTTCTCATTGGGTCTTTGATCTATATTATTCCTACTGCAGCTACAAAAACATTGGGAGGACTAATTGTTGCAGATGGCTTGGTGCTGGTTGGTGGAGGATTGGCTGAACTGGATGAAAAAAACAAAATAGAATCCCAGCAACTAGGGGAATCTTTTTTACTTAAACTATTCCCTCCCTGGAAGAAAGATATATGGAAATAACATATTAAGGTATTGAGATGTGGCAAATTGCTCTAAAAGATGTGCTTTTAAATATTGTAAAGATAGTTGTGCCTGCGCCATTTATTGGCTATGCGTATTTATTCTTGGTAGAATCAGGCATAAAAGCCTGGAAAGGAAATAATAAAAGAAAACTGTGGCTTATCTATTCAAGTTTTTTTGCTCTTACTACAGTTTCCTTAAAGTATTTATATTGGGCTTTCTACTCCTAGAGCCGACATTGAACCTCAAGCCGATATACATGCAGTTCAGATTATATAGCCATTTAAACGGGGGTGTTGAAAAACTCCAGTCACTTGTTTAAATTGCCATTTTTGGATTTTTATCGTTTTCGAAATCGCCTAAGTCTCTTGGATCACAAGGACAATGAGTGCGGACAAAAGATGAAGATAAGATTGACTCTAAAGTGAAATTTTAAATTTAAATGCCCATATACAGCATAATTCACTAAAAACTGACAAAATTTTACCTGCCTTTTCACTCGTGCCAACATTATCAATGTTTAAGTACTCTCTCCGGCCTTTGGTCTTCAATAAAATTCAGGCAAACTTTTGTCAGCTCTTAGTGAATTTTGCTATTACATAAACTTCAGAGTCAATATTTTCATTGGGAGACTCTTAAAAAAGCAGAAAGAAAGACTGCTTCTACCTTCATTAGAGATAAAGACGCCAAGATGCAATAGAAGAATAAAAATCTGACCTGATATGAATTTGCTCGGAGCGGGACTTGAACCCGCACGGGATTGCTCCCACAGGATTTTAAGTCCTGTGTGTCTACCGATTCCACCATCTGAGCAGAAAAGAGAAAGAGTTATTAAGGTCTTTCTCTTTTTAAATTGGCTACTTATTGTATAGAGAAATGATTAGAAAAGCAAGAATTTATTCTTGCGGCTTTTCAAGATCGGTCGGGGAAAAAATAAGGACTTCCGTCGGAATGATCTCCTCTTCTAATTTTTCATACTCTTTTGGAGGCTCAGAAAAAAATTCCGCATCACCTTGCGTTGTCATTGAAGGCGCATAATCCTCCGAACGTTGTTCTTGAAGAGCTTCAGATACTTCCGGAGACATTACAACCTCTTCTTCCATTTTCTTATACTTGTGAATAGAGTCAGAAATCAGCGATTCAGGTGGTTTTAGCAAATGGCTAAAAACAGATTCCGTTGGTGGTTGCATAGGCAACTTAGCACCTTCTTCACTATCTTGAACTTCTCTTTGAACAGCTTCTCTTGCATTTTCTTCAAAATTACGTTTTCTTCTGAATTTATTTTTTTTCTCTCTTTTACTACGCTCCATATTTGAAGAAAGCTCTTTTTCCCCTGAAACAGGTTTTTCATTTCCCTCTTCTAACGATAAAAGAACTTTTTCTTCTACTTCCGCTTTTTGTTGTTTAGAAGCTTCTTTTCCACCACCAATTTTAATAGATTTCTCCATAACTGGTGAACGAATTGTTAATCTAGCCTCTCTAACTTCTTGAATTTCATAGTCATGTATAGGTATAAAAAATGATTTAGGCTTCTCGCCTGATCTGTAAAAAAGCGCGCCGCTAAAAGAGACGACTTCCACTGCATCTACTAAATACTCTTCCTCATTTACATGCTTGCTACTTTTTATAGAAAGTTTATACCCTTCTTTTGCTGAAATAATTGTTTCTACAATTGGTTCTCGTGTAAAATTCACGGTTTATATCCATTGTTAAAGTTTTTTCCATTATGCACATCCCTTATTTTTAGACTGCATATAATGTATCAAATCAACAACTCTATTGGAGTAGCCCCACTCATTATCATACCAGGCTACAACTTTATGGAAATTCGGATTCAACTCGATGCTTGCATCTTTATCATACACTGCAGAAAGCTTAGATCCAATAAAGTCTGATGATACTATTTGTTCCTCTGTATACCCTAAAATTCCAGAAAGGTCATGAACGCTTGCTTCTCGCATCACCTCAGCAATTTCGCCATGCGTCGCACCTTTTTCGAATCTTACTGTAAGATCTAGTGCAGACACGTCTGTAATAGGCACTCTAAATGCCATTCCAGTAAGCTTGCCTTTTAATTCTGGAATCACTTTCCCTACAGCGCTAGCAGCTCCTGTAGAAGAGGGTATTATATTATTTAAAATTCCTCGTCCTCCTCTTAAATCTTTTAAAGAGGGTCCATCTACTGTTTTTTGCGTTGCTGTAACAGCGTGGACTGTTGTCATTAATCCTTCAATAATTTTATACTTACTATGAAGGATCTTAGCAATTGGCGCTAAACAATTTGTAGTACATGAAGCGTTAGAAACAATTCTTTGCTCAGGATCCCTTGGGTCAAAATTATGATGATTAACACCCATAACAAACATTTTTGCATCCTGACTTGGAGCTGTAATTACAACTCTTTTCGCACCTGCAACAATGTGCGCATTTGCTTTTTCTTTTGTAGTAAAAAGTCCTGTTGACTCAACTACAACATCTGTTTCACGCTCTCCCCATGGGATTTTTGAAGGATCTTTCTCCGAAAATAGCTCAATCTTTCTATCCTCAATGTAAAGAAAATTCCCCTCAGCATGAATATTTTTTTTTAAACGACCATGTACAGAATCATTAACCAAAAGGTAAGCTAACACTTCGGCAGGAAAAAGATCATTAATGCAAACAATATCGAAATCTTTACGTTCTAGCAAGATACGAAAAACTAACCTTCCAATCCGACCAAAACCGTTGATACCGACCCGTATCGTCATTAACAAAACTCCTTCCATGTTGGGTACAACCACCCACTCTTTATTTTAGTAAAGAAGCAGGTGATTGTAAAGCCTTATTCTACACACTCAATGATACAACAAGCAGCAGAATCCCCTACTCGCCCATTGGTTGTACGAATAATGCGTGTATATCCCCCGGGTCTCTCTTTAAACTTTGGCCCTAATTTGTCAAAAAGCTCATTCATAACCAATCTATCTCCGTTATAGGAAGAAAGATCACCTTCTTTAACTTTTCGTCTATCCTTAGAATCAAGTTTGTTAAAACGAATGCTTAACAACTGCAAAGCTCTTCTACGATTAGTAAGATTATCTTCCTTAGCCAACGTAATTAAAGGTTCAATCACCTCTCTTAAAGCTTTCGCCTTAGGAACAGTTGTTTCAATTTTTTGACTTAGAATAAAAGACTTTGCCATATTCCGCATCATAGCTAAACGATGCGATGTAGTTCTATTAAGTCGTGACTTCTGATTTCTATGTCTCATATCAATATAATCCTAGTTATTGCTTACTACAAGTTGATGAACTGCATCTTTAACGTTTTCTCTTGTAATCCCGTATTTTGCTAAATCCATTCCTAAATGCATTCCCATCTCTTCTAGTTTTGCTTTAATTTCATTCAGTGATTTTTTTCCGAAATTCCTAAACTTAAGCATTTCAGGCTCAGCCATAATGACTAACTCAGCTATTGTTTCAATATTAGCTTGAGCTAAACAATTTGTAGATCTCACAGAAAGTTCAATTTCACTTATTTTTAAAGAAAGTTTATTTAAAAGAGCATCTCTATCAGCGCCCTCTTCTTCTTGATCTTCTTCATAAGTGATTGTTTGGAACTTAAGCTCATCAAAAACTGATAAATGCAAAATCCCAATCTGCGCTGCAAAAGTAACCGCCTCTTTAGCTGTAATACGACCATCTGTCGTAACTTCAAGCACCAAACGATCCATGTCTGTATCACCACCAACGCGACAATTCTCTACATAGTAGTTCACAAGTCTTACTGGTGAAAAAGTAGCATCAATAAGAATCTCATTAGGAGCTTTGCTTGCAAGATTGAACGCTTCAGAAGGAATGTATCCTCTAGCAATCATTACTCTAAAAGAAACTTGTTTCTTCATTGGTTTTGTTGCTGTAAAGATTCCCATATCTGGGTTAACCACTTCAAATTCAGAATCCCCTAAAAGATCTCCCAATGTAACAAGAACTTGCCCATTATTTTTATCAAGCATGTCTTGTGTAATTTCTAATTGCTTTGAAACCACTTTCATGGAACGTGAATTAGACTCTTCCGAAACAGGTAATTTTCTCAAAAGACCTTTTTTCAAATTAAGAATGATATGAGTCATATCTTCAATAACACCCTCAATGCCTGTATACTCATGAGAAACGCCTTCGATCGTCACAGAAATGATTGCTGGAGCCTCAAGAGAAGTCAATAAAATTCTTCTAAGAGCATTACCCACAGTATGACCAAAACCTTTTTCAAAAGGCTCTGCAACTACACGCGCACTTCCCTTTGAGGAAGGAGACTCGTCAATTTTAATTTTGGTCGGCAATTCAAACTTGCCATATTTTATCGCCATATTTGTTCTCCCTTAAAAAAAACCTAAAAATTAAACACGTCTTCTCTTGGGAGGACGGCATCCATTATGAGGAATTGGTGTCGTATCTGTAATTGACATAATAGACAATCCAGAACTAACAAGTCCTCTTACAGCTGATTCCCTGCCTGCTCCCGGCCCTTTCAAGGTAACATCAACTTCTTTCATTCCTAAAGATATCGCAAGCTTCCCGGCGTCTTGAGCTGCAACTGTAGCAGCAAACCCTGAAGATTTACGTGATCCTGAATAACCAACTTTACCAGCAGAAGCCCACGCAACAACGTTCCCTGATGGATCAGTAATTGTAATAATCGTATTGTTAAAAGTTGCTGTAACATGCGCAACTCCTGTAAAAACCTGCTTTTTCTTTTTAATTTTTACAGGCTTTTTCTTCATCGCTTGTGATTGTGCTTTTTCCTTAGACAAGGGACATTCTCCTTACTTTTCTACTTGGTCGCTATTTTTTTGTTTGCAACTGTTTTCTTTTTACCTTTTCTTGTACGCGCATTCGTTTTTGTTCTCTGTCCACGTACAGGAAGACCTAATCTGTGTCTCATTCCTCTATAGCAATTAATTGAAACTAATCTCTTAATGTTTTGTTGGATCTCTCTTCTCAAATCTCCTTCCACTACATAGGTAGTCTGAAGGTACGAAGTCAATTGTGCAACTTGAGCTTCTGTAAGTTGTTCCGATCTCATATCTGGGTTCAAATTAAGCGCTGCTATCACATCTTTTGAACGTTTTAATCCAACGCCGAAAATGTAAGTCAAAGCAACCTCTAAGCGCTTATTTTTCGGTAGGTCAACACCTGCTATCCTTGGCATACTTAATTCCTGTTTTAATTTAGAGAAACCCCAAAGGCTTCTCCGGTTCTACAATCTAACTTTCTTTTTCATCATGAAACCGTCATATCGATTCATGAGTAAATGTGATTCCATCTGCTTTGTCGTATCTAGGACCACGCCGATCAGAATCAAAAGCGAGGTTCCTCCAAAAAAATGACTTATCGTCTGATCTACCGATAACACCCTACTTACGATGTTAGGCAAAATCGCTATCAACGCTAAAAAGAGCGCACCTACTAAAGTTAGTCTGCTCATGCTCTTCTCTAAATACTCTTCAGTTGGCTTACCTTGTCTAATCCCTGGTATAAAAGCGCCATTTTTCTTCATATCAGAAGCAATTTGTTCCGGATGAAATTGAGTAGCCGTCCAAAAGTATGTAAAAAAAACGATTAAAAGTACATAAATTAATGTATAAACAGAGCTTCCAGGAGATAACATTGCTGCAATCTCTCCAAATAAACCACTTCTACCTAAAAATTGTGCTATAGTTGCTGGGAACATCAAAAGAGAGGATGCAAATATAACCGGTATCACACCTGCATAATTTATTTTAAGAGGTATATAGGCATGGTCTGAATGCTCCCCATCTCCTCCACTTCTTCTTGCATATTGTAAAGGAACTTTTCTAACACCTTGAATCACTAATATTGTTCCTAAAATAATTGTTACAAAAGCACCTCCAAGAACCACAAGCGATGAAAATGTCATCTGACCTGGCTCTTGAGAATCCAAATTGAGCTGTTTAATAACAGATCCAACCGTAGATGGCAAAGAAGATAAAATTCCGAGTGTAATGATCATGCTCATACCATTACCAATTCCTTTCTCCGTGATGGGCTCCCCAATCCACATAAGCAAAAGCGTTCCTGCCGTCATCGTAGTCATAACCAACATAAAAAATAACCAAGGAACTCCAAATATTTGGATCTCAGCTATTCTATCAAAAATTATTCCAGGTGTAGAAGCGTTCATATAAAGAGCATGTCTTGCAAAGAGTGCGGACTGAAAAAGCGAAAGTACAAGCGTCAAAAGCCGCGTCCATCTACCCATCTTTCTTTTTCCTTGCTCACTACTCTCTCTGATCTCTCTTTGAAAAGAGGGAACAAGCGCCATAACAAGTTGCATGATAATAGATGCCGAAATATACGGCATCACACCTAAAGCAACAACAGTCATATGAGCAAATGCACCACCTGTAAACATATCGACAAGCTGAAAAAGATTTTGTCCACCACCAGTTACAAACTGAAAAGCCTTAACAAGTTCTCTTCCATCGATCCCGGGAACAGGTATATATGCGCCTATTCGACAAACAGCAAGCATAAGAAGTGTAAAAACAATCTTATCCTTTAACTCTTGAATGGACAATATTCTCTTTAAGGTTGCAATCATGAAATGATGCGAATCTCCCCTTTAACCGCAGTAACTTTTGCTTCTACAGATTTAGAAACAGCATTTACTTCTAAAATTAATTTTTTAGTGAGCTCTCCATTTCCAAGCACTTTGATAATAGGAGCCTCTTTATTAGATAAAACACCTTTTTCTCTCAAAGTTTGTAAATTTACTACATCACCTGCTTGAAAATAGACATCTAAGAGTCCTAGATTGATAGAAAACTCATTATCCTGAAATCTCCCTCTAGAAAATCCCCTAACAGGAATTTTTCTAAAGATTGGATACTGACCACCCTCTTGACCCCAGCGTCTTCTATAACCAGATCTTGCCTTAGCACCTTTTGTTCCACGAGAACATGTCTTACCTTTTCCAGATCCAATACCACGACCAACTCTTTTTGGGGTAATGTGCTTTCTGTGAGTATTTTTCAACGTAGAAAGTTCAATCATACCTGTTTCCTCTTCTCTAATACTTCTTTTTTATTTTGTAATTGAGCGAGAGCTTTAAAAGTTGCGCGCACTTGGTTACACGGATTGTTTCCACGTAAGTTTTTTGCAACAACATCTTTCACTCCAGCCATTTCAAGAACAGCTCTCACATGCGAACCAGCAATAACACCAGTTCCATCAGGAGCAGTTTTAATTAAAACCCTTGCGCCGCCATAGGTAGCTTCAACATCATGTGGAATAGTTGGGCCTTCTAGCTCAACTGCCACTAGGTTTTTAGTTGCATCACCTACTGCTTTTCTAATTGAATCTGTAACTTCATTTGCTTTTCCAAAGCCCATTCCAACGCGTCCATTGCCGTCACCAACAATGACTAAAGCTGAAAAGCTGAATCTACGTCCACCCTTTACAACTTTTGCGCAACGATTAATGAAGAGAACCTTCTCTTGAACGTCAGATTTCACAGACTCTTCTCTAGATTTTGATTTTTTATCGGTCATGATATCCCTTCTTTAAAATAATAATCCACCTTCACGCGCACCATCTGCAAGAGCAGCTAATCTGCCATGATACTTGTATCGCCCTCGATCAAAAACGACTTTATCAATCTGTTTTTCTTTAGCTACTTTTGCAAGCATCAAGCCTACTTGTTTTGCTACTTCTTTGCGATCTTTAATATTGCGAAACTCTTTTTCGTAACTTCCTACACCGACAATTGTCTCGTGTTTTTGGTCATTAATGATCTGAGCGCTAATATGTTTTGCAGAACGAAACACAGACAAGCGGAGCACTTCTCTTTTTTTTATAGGCACTCTAACTCTTAAAGAACGTCTGAGTCTTTTAACTATTGTTTTTTTACTTTCATTTAACATTTTCTATCCCCTACTTTGCCGTTTTCCCTGCTTTTCGTCTTACAACTTCGCCAGAGTAACGAATACCTTTACCTTTATAAGGCTCAGGCGGCTTAACAGCTCTAATGCTAGCTGCGAATTGGCCAACAACTTGTTTGTCAATTCCTGTAATAATAATGATGTTGTTTTTCTCAATTTGCACTTGCACTCCATGTGGAATATGCAATTGACTCGGATGAGAAAAACCCACACTTAAATCCAAAAGATGGCCCTTCACAGCTGCTCTAAATCCAACCCCAATGAGTTCAAGTTTCTTTTCAAAACCCTTCACCACACCTTCAATTGCATTTATCACACGGCTTCTATCCAATCCTAAGAAAGGAAGTTTCTCTAATGTTTGACTAGGCTTAACATAAGCCTCAGCCCCTTCAATTGATAAAAGCACGCCCGGTGTCATTTTAACTGAAAGTATACCCTTAGGACCTTTCACATGAACTAATTCAACACCCTCTAATTTTACCTCGACATTTTTAGGTATCTCGATCGGTTTTTTTGATTGCTTTGACATCTTTCCTACTCCTTTTTCCGTGGTCCCAATACTTACCAAATAGTACAAATGAACTCGCCGCCAACTTTCTCATTCTTGGCTTTCTGTCCGCTCATCACACCTTTCGATGTTGAAACCACAGCGAGTCCTAGTCCGTTTTGAACAACAGGCACATCTTGCCACCCAATATAGATCCTACGTCCAGGACTTGAAACTCTTTTCAAACCTTGAATCAAAGAAAATTTATTAAGATGATATCTTAAAAATACACGAACCTCTTTTTGATTCTCATTATTGACAAAATCGAGAACAAAGCCTGTCTCTTTCATTACAGAAAGGATAGACGTGATCAATTTACTAGCACGAACATCCACGTAACGATGTTTCTGTAAAGCTGCATTTCGTATTCTCGTTAGCATGTCAGCGATAGGATCATTTAACATTGAATTGACCTCTTACTTTATTTATTTGGATTTTAAGGGCATGCCCATTAGTCTTAATAATTCTAAGCATTCTTCATCTGTTTCTGCAGATGTCACAAAAGTGATATTCATCCCTTGAGCACATTTAACTTTATCTAAATCAATTTCAGGGAATATTGTCTGATCCTTAATACCTAAAGAATAAGATCCCCTTCCATCAGCTTTCTTTTTAAAACCTCTAAAGTCAGGCAACTTTGGCGCACAAATATGCTCAAATCTATACATAAAATCATACATTCTATGGCCACGAAGCGTAACTTTTGCTCCAATTACTTGCCCCTCTCTCAACTTAAAGTTAGAGATCGCCTTTTTCGATTTCGTTGCAATTGCCTTTTGTCCAGAAAGTTTCCTTAAATCTTCCAAGCAATAATCAATTAAATGCTTATCTTTGCTTGCCTCCGCAAGACCCATGCTGATTACAATTTTACGTAATCTAGGAATCTGCATTGGATTTTTATAGGCAAACTTCTCTTGCAACTGAGGTTTAACTTCTTCCTGATAATGTTCTTCTAATCGTGATTTTCTCATAAATTAACTTGCCTATATTTATCTAAACTTTACGAACAAAATGTTCTTCGTTGTTTTCAGTTTTATAAAAAATCTCTTTTTTATTCTCACTGTTAAACCTAGCTCTTAACTTCACAGGTTTTCCGTGAGCTGCATATTGCACATTGGAAATATGAACTGGAGCTTCAAAAGTAACAATTGCTCCCTTCTTATTTTCACCTTGTGACTTTTGATGTTTTTTTCTTAAATTAACACCTTGCACAACTACTCGATTTCCCTTGATAGCAAGTAGCTTACCCTCTTTACCCTTATCATTACCAGCAATCACAATAACTGGATCGCCTTTTCTCAATCTCGTATTACCCATATTCCTCTCACTCTATATAACTTCTGGGGCTAATGAAACAATTTTCATAAAACCTTTTTCTCTAAGCTCTCTTGCAACAGGGCCAAAAATTCTCGTTCCTTTTGGATTTTCAAGCTTATCATCAAGAATCACGCAACTATTTACATGAAACTTTAAATAAGAACCATCAGGTCTTTTAATAGATTTTTTGGTACGAACAATTACAGCTTTTACCACTTCACCTTTTTTTACTGTTGCTTTTGGCGTTGACTCCTTTACAGAGCAAACAATGATATCTCCTATAGAAGCATAACGTCTTTTGCTACCTCGAAGAACTTTAATACACTGAACTTCTTTTGCGCCAGTATTATCAGCAACTTCTAATCGTGTCTCTTGTTGAATCATTTTATTTGTCTCGGGTTTCTAATTTACTTTGCCAAAACGCGCCATCTCTTCAATTTTGAAAGAGGCCTTGTTTCCATAATAGTTACTTCATCGCCTATGTTCAGATTATTTTCATCGGTATGAGCATAGTATTTCTTCTTCAGCTTAATTACCTTTCCATACTTTGGATGCCTTGTTGTTCTAATTGCAGTAACAACAACAGTTTTATCCATTTTATTTGAGGTAACAGTACCTTTCACTTCTTTTCGCTTATGCATTCTTTACCTCACGGCTCATCTTTTGATTAATTAAAGTGTAAGCCCTTGCAATTTGCCTTTTTAATTTAGGAAAAAGGTGCGGCTTTTTCGCTTTTTTATTTCTGTTAGCGATCACTCTTTCTTTTAAGAGCTCTGCTCTCCAACCTAAAATTTGATCTTCTAACTGCTTTTGGTCTAACCCACGCATTTCTTCTAATTTCATGAATCTCTCTCTTTGTAGGATGCCACAGTCTCTAAGCGTTCTACAAATCTAGTTTTAATTCTAAGTTTTGCAGCTGCTAAGCTAAGCGCTCTTTGAGCTTGCTCTCTTGTTACATTCCCTACTTCAAATAAAATTCTTCCTGGTCTAATCACTACAGCATAGTGATCAACAGCACCTTTTCCAGTACCCATTCTTGTCTCAGCCGGTTTTTTAGTAATAGGCTTATCTGGAAAAACTCTAATCCAAACTCGTCCTTTTCTACTAAAATATCTGGTGATGGCAACCCTACAAGCCTCTAGCTCGTTTGCTTTAATCCATCCTCTATCCAAAGATTGCATTCCAAATTCGCCAAAAGTTACGAAGTTCCCTCTTTTACTAAGGCCACCTCTATTTCCTTTTTGCTGTTTGCGAAACTTTGTCCGTTTAGGCATCAGTGTCATAATATACCTTCCTACTTACCTTAAGCTGTTGTTGCTGGTGCGACTGCTTGTTGAGGTTGGTAGTACTCACCTCTTGCAATCCACACTTTAATTCCTATTGAACCATAAGTAGTCTCAGCTCTTCCTGTGCTATAATCAATGTCGTAACGAAGATTTTGCAAAGGCACGCTACCATCTCTATACCACTCAGTTCTTGCAATCTCTGCTCCACCAAGTCTTCCAGAGCACTGTACTTTGATTCCAACTGCTCCTGCATCTCTTGCGCTTTGCATAGATTTTTTTAAAACCTTTCTAAAAGCAGCTCTTCTTTCAAGTTGCATCGCAATCCCGTCAGCTACAAGCTTAGCATTTAAATCAGGTCTTTTAATTTCTTCAACTTCAATCCAAACTTCTTTACCAGTAAGTTTTTTCAGCTCACCCTTAAGAACATCAATTTCTGCACCCTTCTTTCCTATAACAAGACCAGGTCTAGCTGTATGAATTGTAATTTCAATTTTTTCGCCCATTCTTTTAATAGTAAAGCCTGCACTTCCGTGACAACATGCTTTACCTTTCAAATATTTGCGAATCTGAATATCTTCTAACAACAAATCTCCGAACTCACGCTTAGATGCAAACCAATTAGATTGCCAATTTTTTCTAACAGCTAATCGAAATCCTCTTGGATGTGTCTTTTGTCCCATAATTATTTCTTCCCTTGTTTCTTGTTAGAAAGTAAATCTACTGCAACAAAAAGATGACTTGTTCTACGTAGAATTGGCGATCTTCTTCCTTTGCTTCGAGGCCATGCTCTTTTAAAATCAGAACCTTTATCAACTTTTACTTCGGAAACATAAAGATCTTCTCTTTTTACTTCTTTAAGATTTTCCGCATTAGCAATTGCGCTTGCCAATGTTTTCATTAAAAGACGTCCGCCTTTTAATTTAGAATATGTAAGCTGTAACATCGCATCAGCCACTGTTTTTCCTCTAATGAGGTCAACAGCAAATCGAACTTTCGATGGCGGCACTCTTACGCTTTTTGTGATTGCTCTTGCAATAGACATACTAACCCGTATTCCTTTTTTATTTCTTTGCTGCTGATCCAGAAGTTGTAGCACCTGGTTTTCTATACGTTCTTGTAATAGAAAACTCGCCTAACTTATGACCAACCATGTTTTCTGTAACAACAACAAGAATAAATTTTTTCCCGTTGTGTACTTCAAAATTCATCCCAATCATTTCAGGAATAATCATAGATCTTCTCGACCAAGTTTTAATAGGAGCTCTAAGCCCTTCTTTTTTCGATTTTTCCACTTTTTTCATGAGATGCGTATCTACAAATGGACCTTTTCTTAGTGATCTACCCATTATTTCTTCCTCCGATCTTTCACAATCAAGCGACTATTTTTCTTCTTCGTACGAGTTTTAAACCCTTTCGATAAAACAGAGGTTCTAGATTGTGGAATATTTCCCTTTCCTCGGCCTTCACCACCACCCATAGGATGGTCAACGGGGTTCATATGAACAGGTCTTACTCGAGGTCTCTTACCCATCCAACGAGATCTTCCCGCTTTTCCGATTCTTCGCAAATTGTTTTCCGCATTAGAAAGAATGCCGATAGTAGCTCTGCAAGCTTCAGGAACCATTCTCACTTCACCTGAAGGCATTTTCAAAGTTACATATCCACCACTTCTTGCCATGATTTGAGCAGCAAGTCCTGCGCTTCTTACCATTTGTCCACCCCTTCCAGGATAGAGTTCAATATTATGAACATCTAAACCAATTGGAATATTCATTAATGGCAAAGAATTACCAACTTTTAAAGGTGAATTCGGCCCTGAATAAATCATATCCCCCTCTTTCAAACCTTTTGGAGCTAAAATATAACTTTTCTCTCCGTCTTTATACGCAATCAAAGCGATGTGCGAAGTTCTATTAGGATCATACTCAATTGCTGCAACTTTTGCAGGAATATCATCTTTAACTCGTTTAAAATCAATTTGACGATATCTCTTTTTATGTCCGCCCCCACGATGATATGAGGTTAAATGCCCTTGATTGTTCCTACCACTAGAGCGATTCTTCTGTGTCAAAAGTGACTTAAGCGGTTTATTAGCTTTTGATGAAAGATCTTCTCTTTCTAGCTGAATTAATCCTCTTCGGCCGGGTGTTGTAGGTTTAACTGATTTAACCATTGTTCCTCTAAAATTTATTCTTCAAAAATAATTCGATCGCCTTCTCTCAAAGTAACAATCGCTTTTTTCAATTGATTTGTCTCACCTTGCTTAGCACTTCCTCTGACTCTTTTCTTTTTGCGTGGCAGTGTGATTGTATTCACTTTAACAACTTTACATTTTTGAGAAGCATAAGCCTCTTCAACTGCTTGCTTAATCTGATGCTTGTTTGCATCAGGATGAACCAAAAATACGTATTTAGCTGTATTACAACGCTTTAAAGATGGGTTTGAATTTGCATCTACAAGTCCTTGTAACATTTCTGATTTCTCAGTTACGTGCAGCGTCTTTAAAACATTCTTGCTTGCATTACTCATATTACCCTCTCAAAATTCTTTCTAGCTCTTCAATAGCCGAAGCCATAACAACTAGTTTTTTATTCACTAAAACGTCGTAACCGTTAATATTTTGTAGAAGCATAGACCCTACTTTTGGAATGTTTCTCATACTTAAACGGAAATTCCAAAGAGCAGGAGTGGGAACCTCATCTGCAAAAAGATAAACAACTCTCTTTCCGTGAGCTTCAAGACCCTTTAACAAATGGCTAACAGCTTTTGTTTTAGGTTGCTCAAAATGAGTATCCATATTGCCATCAAGAACAACAAGCTCGTTATTTTTCAATTTCTGAACTAGCAATGCTCTAATCGCTGCTTGTCTCTCTTTTCTATTGATTCTTACATGTTGATCAAACTTAGGCTTAGGACTGTGAACTCTTCCACCACCCTTGAACTGAGGCGCACCAAGAAAACCTTGTCTCGCTCTACCTGTTCCTTTTTGCGGATGTGGCTTTGCACCAGAATGGTTAGACTCGTGTCTACCTTTTGTATTCGCAGACCACTGTCTACTATTAGCTCTGAGCGCAACAATGTAGTCTTTTATCAATTGAGAATTAACTCTAGGCTCATCACCAAACTCAATCTCAACTTGTCCCGTCTCTTTCCCGTTTAAATCGTATTTTTTACAGCTAGCTTTTGCCATTGTTTAACCTCTTTTTTTCATTGCCTTGCGTATGTACACAACCCCACCGATAGCTCCTGGGATAGCTCCTGTAACAACAATTGCAGAAAGTTCTGTGTCTACCTTAACAACTCTCAAACATTCTGTAGTCACTCTTTCAGCACCCATATGACCAGCCATTTTCTGTCCAGGACGAACTTGCCCTTTTCCGCGAATACAACCAATGGAACCCATATGCCGCTCTACCGGGCCTACGCCGTGTGATCCAGCAATACTATTTTTCCCGTGTCTTTTAATAACACCCTGATAACCTTTACCTTTACTTATTCCGCAGACATCAACAAACTCATTTTCTGCAAAGTAATCAACACCAATTTCTTTTCCTAACACAATACCATCTTCAATTTTTGTGAGCCTGCTTTCACAAGCAAATTTTCTTGGGTCAATACTATTTTTTGCAAAACGTCCTAAATCTGGCTTGCGAGCGCGATTTTTATCTGCTGCATTCATCTTAATAGCTGAAATCTGAAGCGCAATGTATCCATCGTTTTCTAAAGTTTTAATTTGAGAAACCACATTCGGCTCTAACTCAATTACTGTGCACGGTATCGATTTATTCGATTTTGAATCAAAAAGACGGGTCATACCCCTCTTTTTTCCAATTAACGTAAGAGACATACTATATCCTTAATTATAGCAGTTTCTCTTTACAATAGGCGGGCAATATAGGAATCAACCCATTTATGTAAAGACTTTAAGAATCTCCACTCATACTGCCTTGCTTTTATTTTATGTAAGCAGTCAAGCGATTCATTGGCAGGCAGCATATCAAATCATTAGATTTTTCAACAACAGATTCTTTCTCTTTTGTTAAAATAATCTGATTTTTTATCACATTTCGCTTGATTCCTCCCACAAGGAGAACTGCTCCTATAGAGAAAAGGAGAAAAAAAATGACAACCCACTCATGAAAATAAAGTTTTTTTTCAGGCAAGGTAAGTGTGTCTCTCACACATTGATGCATTAAAAAAGTTTATAACCCTCTCTGCAGGGCGCGAGCTCATGCGAAAAACTAAAAAAGCAGCAAGAGCTACAAAACCGACTACAAGCAAAATATTTAATAATGTGGGAGTCAAAATAACAGCTCCCGTAATCAATGAAGCTAGTTCTATTCCAGAATAGGAGCAAAAAATAATATTTGAAAATAGATTTGCCCACTCTGCATACTTTCGTACTTGGAGTGCATTTCTCTCCAAAGGCGCGCAAGAAACCATCAAAACACGACTATTCATGATAGATTCAATTTTATTTATTGCTTTAGAGGCATCGAGCGCTTTATTAAAATAATAAAATAGACCTGTTCCATGGGCAATGATTTTTAAAGCAATTGCTTGCACTAAAGAGACAAAAAACCATTTTTGAAGCAAAACCCAGTCTCCGAATCTAGCAAGCCCTCCTAAGAGATTTACACCCGAACTAATGCGGTTAAAAAATCTTCCTGGAACTGTTTCTTGCGGAGTCAGATTTCTCTGCACATTTAATTTTTTTGGTAATAAATAATTGACAAACTGAACTGAGTATGCTGTTGAGACACCTACATGGTAAGAGCCTATAAAGAGCTGTTCTAAAGAAAAAAGACCACCGATCATAAGTAAAGTATACCTCACTTAAACAAAAAAAGCGCGGGTAATTCTCGCGCTTTTTTATTTCTATAAATAAAGATTTTATTTGATTAGGCAG
>JACCDV010237736.1_pt1 | contig 23320 bp, 18 predicted proteins | sample 7446131 | NCBI WGS metagenome assembly JACCDV01 (sample SAMN15323448, study PRJNA562643) | freshwater metagenome | isolation source: river surface water | place: USA:Blue River Watershed | collected 2017-08-17
AGGAGCTATAGCTCATCTTCTAAGAATACGACAGGTAAAACAAACAAGCATTTGAATTGTTTGATTCTTAGAGGCAAAGAAAACTATATCGGCTGGGACAGCGCATGCAAAAAGACCTCTGGAATAAGAAGATAATTAAAGACATCAAGAAATTCACATCTTCCAATCCATGATTATTCTCAATAATAATTTTAATAGATATATTGTAACTGATGGACGAGTCGAACGTGGAGAAGAAGGGGAAGAAAAATCCCAAGATTGAAAAGATTAGGAAAGACTACTACAACTATTTGGAGCGAAGTGGGATTTCAGTGGGCTTTCAAATCATCTTCAATGAGATAGTTGGGAAGGGGATTAAAGAGCAAGACGTGTTCGACTATACAGCGAAGAGACTGCGAGACTTCAAGGAAATAGTGGATAAGAACAAGCTCAAGTAGCAGATCGAAAAGGAATGATTTTATTTTAAAACTATCATCAATCACAGTGAATTCAAGTACTATAAGCTAACCTCGGGATTTGATATTGCATTCATTACGAATCGACGAGCTGCCACTAAACTCTTTTTGTAGGCCTCAAAATAGGGAACATTCTCAAAATGCAACTTAGGAGTATAGCGCTTTAAACTATTTCTCTTATTCTCGCTTAGTAATCCCCAGTTCGCCTCTTTTTCATTTGATCTTCCATTCCTGCCCAATCCTCTCTTGGAAGGAAGTGCAGGCAGCTTAAATTTATTTTATTTTATTTCGTGTTCTATTTCTAAAGATTTGTTGGTCTCGTATTAGATTGTGACAGATTTATAGGGAAGAATACAATCCCTTTATTGATACCTATCGTCCTTTTACCGGCCACTTGCTGATATGGCATCCACTTGCGAGGTATACCTCCGATGAGGATTGTTGGATTTGACTCTTGGCTTATAGATGGGCTGTTTTCTATAATTCTGAAGCTCATCTTACCAGGGGCTGCATTGATCATCCTCTTTCGCTTGAGTCCTGGATGATTGTATTGGATAAAAGGTCTCATCGAAGAGCTAGCTTTGCTCCTGCATTATTGATTAAATAAAATAATGGGAGTAATTAAGGATTGTTAAGGCTGGTACTAACGGCTACAGATAAATCAATATTTGTCTCCCACCTATTTTTGTGCTTCCTCTCTCACTCCATCATAGAGTGCCTTTATGTCAGGGCTTCCCATCACTTGCGCATGCATGAGCTGGTGCATCTTTTCAACAAGATATCGCTAGGACTCTTTGATTTTGCCCAAGCAGCTCGCAATGCACTGCTTCTAAGGTTGGGTCAATGAGTTGGTCTCGAAAACTTTGAGGCACATTTTGAAGCATCTACGTTGTATATTTACTACTTTTTATGCTCAACGAATCCCCTCTCAACTGGCTCAATCTTTAATCTTGGGACATCAACATGCTCTTCGTTAATTAAACCTCTTCCTCTTGACATTAAAATATAATTATGCCTAAATTAAAATCTTCAATTATTCCATCATCAACGCCCTCCACAATGTCCCTTTTATCTCTCTTTAATAGCATATTACCTTTCAAATCGTTATTATATTGCGATATCCCAATCGGGCTCAGATATAAAATTCATTCAAAAGTTGAATGGGGTAGTTTAAAAGATAAGGGACAGTTTAATGACTCTTTTCATATAGCTTTTCTTGTGTTTGAACTTGTATTTAGAGGATAAAACAAAAAACATTAATCATGCTGCCGTTCTTTTACTTGTTCAAATTCAATTAAATCATCCCTATTCCGTTGTCCCAACTCTAATGACCATTTTTTTACAACTTTCATCACATCTCTTTCGAACTATTCCTAAATTTTTGTGAATCTATTTTTTCGGCTTCATCCATTAGTGGACTCAAATGATTTAAAATTGAAGCCATTGACTCTTCGCCATCTTCTAATAGAATCTGTGCGTTCTTGGATTGAATATTATTGATTTATTAATGATTTTTTTTATCCTTTCGTTTTAATAATGTTAATTATAAGTATATTATAAAACAAAAAATATAATTTTCGATTTTACTATTCAATCTATCATACAAATGTTTATAATTAGCATAATTATTTATACAAACACATGTATGGCATCTGCCTCACAATAATTTCCGTTTGAACCAAGTATATCCAAAAGCACAGTAAAGGCTCTCATTTAAAGTAATAGACAACAATAATCAACACTACGATATCTAAATGAGAAATAAATCGCCAGATAACAAATTACAGCAACATGTTAGAGGGTCCTTTTCATTTGAAGACAAGAAGGGTCGATCCGTTAAAAGGGCTTCTTTAAAATGTGGCTTCATAGGCACAATTTTCATTCATTAATATCTCATATGAGCATAATAGATAAACAAAAGGTTCTTTAGGACGAAGGCTCAAGTCAATCCAAAAATATTGCCGCGAGAATCAAAATCTGAATTAAATTTTAAATTTTCACTCAGCTGTTGCAGAGGCAAGAATGAAATAGGCTTAGAGGGAGGAGAAGAAGGCAAAAACAACAGAATAAGTGTGTGGAAAAATGGGCTTTTGATTTTGGATTTGGAATGTTTTTTTTTTAGTTAATTAATTTTAAAATGTCAGAGAGGAGATCATTAGGAAGTTGGGGAAACTTGGATTCTTAAATAAATTTCAAGGGGAGCCTTTTTGAAGGGAGCAGCAGATTCGGATGGAAACATTACGATGATTCTATATCGGGAGGTTTGAAGCTGGGGGTGGATGAGTAAGATTTGTGCAATGGAGTGCACCCTTTCGCTAACGAAAATACAATTAATTTCTCAGACATTACTGATAGGAAATTCATATAAAACTCACAATATATGCCTTTACGCCCTACAAATTTTAATTAAACTATGCTCACTGATATATTCAATTGGGCGCCAACACCCACCACCAAGAAGGGGCTCAAGCAGTTCGCAGCACTCCTCCTCAAAATTATTCTTAGACGTCGCTGCACCTCCCATCAAGAAATCACTGCTGAAATCGAAAAATTGTTGGTCAATCCAAATAACTAGCATCGAGTATTTTTTTACTAGACTTAGGTTTATTCCAAGGAGGAAAGGCTAGAGCTCAAGAACATCAAGCGAAGGATCTATGATGCTCTCAATGTCATGATTTCGGCAGGGATTCTATCAAGGTCAATATATGGCATTCAGCAAAACCACTCCTTCAATACCTCCAATAAGAACTACAGCATCATAAATAAAAAAAATGAGCTTCAAGCGTCCCTTAGTGAACTTAAATCCAGAATTGCTCGCAAAAAGTAACTCCTCGCCAAGACAGAAAGTCAATTTGAAGCCCTCAGAAAATCTTATTAACAAAAATTTTAATAAGCATCACATGCTAATGGGTAAAGACTCCAGTTTCCTTTGATAATTTTGGTGATGAAAAAGTAATCAAAAGTGGCAATAAACATGCAGGGAGAAGGAATAAAAATTTGCCATCGCAACGTAGCAATATATTCTGAGACTGACCTGATGGAATAAACAGCGAGAATATAATTGAGGGAAAGAGATGTTAGTTCTTACATAAAGCTATAGATGCAGTTGAGCTAGGTGGCAATTGAATGAAATGATTGAAATGATAAAGGTTGATATACATTTATAATAAGTGACATATCTCACAATAATGACGTAATCTCCCATCCAGTAGCACTGTAATTTAAAGCGACTCAATACTTCATTATGCCATATTATTATAATACTTGAATGTTTAAAAAGTGCAAAGAAAATGGATGTTTGAATCGAGAGATGATTGATTTTTTCACTAGGCAGTTTAGTCTGTTAAAGTAGGTGGCGCGCAACTGTAAGTAAACATCGAGTGCGATCACTGCAGATCAGATAAGATAGTGTGTTGAGCTGATGGAGAAGAGAATAATCTTTGTGCTTTAGTAAAAATCAAATGAAGAATATCATGACTATCTTTCCGACTTCTACTAAGATAAGCTATAAAAGATTAGGAAGTAGCTTAATAAAGAGCTCAACAAATCCAAACAGCTCGAAGCCAAAATCTAAGATCTTTCGAGGCAACTAAAGGCTAAATAGGATGCTATTTTCCGAGCAAAGCCTATAGAATTTTCCACAATCAATTAAAATTTGACGTTGAAAAATTAATTACTACACTCTCAGCAGCTGATCCAATAGAATCAATCAATAATGGAGTAGCAAAATCGAGCTCTACAAGAATTACATGGGTACATAACGAGCATCGAGGAAAGAGAAAGGCAGCTGAGGAAGAAAGTGTAGGATAAGATCAAATAGCTAGACGAGGCTACAACATGCAAGCACAAGCAAATAGTATCGCTGACGAAATAGTTCGAGAAGGAGAATAAGAAGAGAGAGAAGTAGCTGCGATAGATATAACTCTACAATATCACTCTTCTCGAGGAGAAAGATAAAATGGAAAGCTAAATCAGCATAAAGGCAGAAGAAATCAAACTCCTCTCCAAAAAGATATATGATCAGTCCCTTATCATCAACAAGTTCGAAAGAGCCATCGATCAAAGCTAAGGCATCCTCCTCGAGGAAAAAATATAGAGTAACAGGGCCATTGATCAAAATAAAGTACTTAAGGAAAAACTTAAAATCATAGAAAATCAATTTTAGAATCAGCTCGATGCCAAAGCCAAACACATCAAATAGCTCTAATCGGAAATCGCCTATCTCTCTACTCGAAATAAATAGCTATAGCTGAATATTACTAAAATCCAAACAAATATGGAAAAGGTTAGCCTGTAGGTTAAGAGCAGGGCTGAAGAAATCAAAAAGATGGAAGAAGAAATGCGTTCAAGCTAGTCCAAATGCAAATAGCTTTAGAGATAATGTAAAAGGGCCTAGAAGAAGGATAAATAAAGTTGTGCCTTGCTGCAAGAATACTCACAACTTATTGAGGAAAAAGAAGAAGAACTACAGAGATACAAATAGATGACGCAGCGTCTCAAGAAAGATAGCTAGAACCATGTAAAGCTAGCTGACCGAGAGAAGCAGATTATCAAGAGTGACATAGAAGGAGAGTTTCAAAGGCTTGTCTAGCTTAACAAAGAGACCTTATCCTCCCTGCAGGCCAAATAGAAAGAAATAATATTCTTGAATACTAGCATTCAGTAGTATATGCAAAAAGCAAAGGAATCGAGCGATCATTTAAACAGAGTATTGGAATCCTTTGAGGACGCAAAGAACAAGATGAGTAAGGTTTAGCAGCAACGAGAAGACCTCAATTACATTAGGGAACAATTGGAGCTCAAATTAAAGCACACCTAAAGAAAATGTTAATAGCTATAGCGAATATAAAAATAAAGATAAAGCCTGACAAGGAAAAATTTATAACTAGAGTAAACGTATCTGAATTCAAGAAAGCTTCTTAAGGAAAAGGAGAATTAGCTTTAAAAGTATAAAAAGATAGCTTTTGAAGAAAACAATAGAAAGGGATTGTCCTAGAGAGAAGAGATAAAGATTCTGAAGGATTAGATTAGTAAAAAAGACTTCCAAATAAAGCAGGCCAACACCAAGGTGAGCATTCTGCAGGAGGAATTGAGAGAGGCCGATCGAAACAGCCAAATCTAAAAGTAGAAGATGACCACCAAGATCAAATAACTGGAGGTTATTATTCAAGAGAGGTTCTAGCTGACCAACAGACTCATTGATCCTACCGTCCTTTGATATTCATATTCCTTATATTTCATAATGATTGTTTCTAATGGATCATTCACACCCCTTAATTTTCCAATTTTCCACCTTGGCCACGGCGCAAATACAAGGCCAGCAATCCTGAGAGACTCCTGCGAAATATTTGATGCATTAGAGATCAGCTGGTGCATCCTTGCCCTTTTCCTCGGCGGCTTTTTTGCAGGCCGGATAGGCGTGATTTATATCTGACTGGCAGCGAATCTGAGCTGCGGCATCGCAGGTGGCAGAGAAGGTGGCGACAAAGAAGATGGCTAGCAGAATAAGTTTGGTGATTAATCTCATAAATAAATAATATCAACACAGCTGACCAATCTAACAAGTATATAAAAGTTCAGATCAAATTATGTTACACTCGCTCGATTCGCTCGGGGTCTCCTACAGCTCTTCCTTCTTTTTGCTTTACCACTAGTAGTACTCCCGATACATATCTTTTTCCTTCTTCCTCCTCACACCTATCAAGTCGTTGCACAGCTTCTCGTATTTTACAAGGTCTCTTGTTATTCTGTAACTCTCGCTCTCTAAATATTCGAAGTCTTATTCCAAGGAGGCGGGGACACTTTTCTATAGGTCGGCAACTATCAATTCTAAATTTTGATTCTGCTTCAGTCCCTCTTAAATGTCTCTGATTTTGGCATTTAGTTAAGCTTAGAGGGCTTTCATGCGAGCAATTTAATGAGTGTATGCTGTGCTCAATTAAATGGCTTTGTATTGAGCTGTTTAAAGCTGGGCACGCCTTTTACTTAATATTTCCTTCATTTCCATCTATCTTCTTTCAACCACCAGCTCCTCACTTATGAGCGACTCTTATGTTTTTATTTAACTTTGACAATGTTTTTACATCAAGCATCTATCTTAACAATAATCGCAAATTTTAGTCCATTTGTTTGTTTTTGGATTACGACGCCGCTTCCGAAGATGCACTACGCAAACTGTGTCCTTGCAAAATTAACTTTATCATCAAATATGTACCAAGCCTTGGATTGATTTGTGAGATACTATTTGCAGATTTTGCAGCTATTAAAGGGCTCCATTCTCTCCTCAAAAGCAATCGATGCAGAAAGCTTTTTCCTTTATTACGAATCACCCATTTCAACCGATTCACTGCCATTGTCAAGGAAGGACTTAAAAGCTGAAAGCTTCTTTTTCTTCTCTCGCTCTGATTTAGTAAAATGGGTACTAATTTATAATTATGTTTTCGTGGCACTGCTTTTATTGTTACTATTATTACTATCTTTTTTGGGGGTTTGTTATACGTTTTAGATCATATGAAGTATGGTTTATAAGAATCATACAAATCTTAATAAAAAGATGGATTAAAAATTGAATAGGCCAATTATTTCCTTTCTTTTTCCTCCAGCAATGCTCTCTTCGACCCCGCCTTCCACCTTAATAATATCTTCTCCTCTTGTCAAACCCGTCCCATTCATACATCCTAACTTAAACCCATCATCTGTAGGTACCCAAAAGATTTCTATTCTTGATTCTTTGTTGTTAGTATTTGCATTAGGTGAATAGCAATCAGTTTTTTATTTATCCCTGAAGACTTAATTCCCCGCCTTAAAAAGGTAGCAACAACAAAAATATCAAAAGTACTCTATATGAAATTTATCCTTCCTGATTGCAAAAACATATTAAACACAAAATCATTCAACAATGAGTCGATCAATGAGGTTCTTCACCATTCACTATCCTCTTTAAAGCCTATTTCGCTTTGCTAATCAAAGCTTTTTTATAGGTCCCAACACACCATTGAAAATTATGTGCATTTGCATGCACTCCTCCATCCACATAGGCCAAATTGACCAAATTATTAGGAATTGTTTACATTTCGTGACTATTTGGGGTGACTAAGTTCGACATTGCCAAAATTCAAATCGTTTGAATTGATTATCAAATATATAATAATGGGTTTTAATTTGTTCAAAAACATCTCCAAAAAACCTATAAAATGCCCGCATTTAGTAAGCGGTGCTTCGAAGGAGGGGATAAGGGAGAGAGATGTTGAATAGTTGTTGGGAGGAGGATGGCTAAATATTTGATACTTATTATTTGATGCAAATGAAAATGATAATTTTTGATGGTGATCAGCTCATGCCACTATTATTGCTGCTCTCGAAGACAAATATCTCCATAGGATAGTTATAGTAGATGGTTGAACCTTTGATCTTTAAAACCAAGATCTTTCTTATGTAGTCTTTTGCTGGCATCGTCCCCTTGAATGACATGTTCTCCTTTAGCTGTAAGTTTATGAAGAACTGCGTGTTAGCTTGACAATTCACGAAGTTTTGAGTTATTATATCATAAGGTTTACTACTAAAATTTTAGTTGGAAATAGCCTAAACCTCAAGAGTGAAATTAAAGTTGCTCAAATTTTTGAAGGGAATGGGCGGCATACGAATTTGATTTTTCTTAGCTGGGATTTTGATGATAGAAGTATCCTCATCTGGTTTATATAAGTCTTTGATGCAAACGATTTGGGGCACTTAGCATTTGGCGTAAATTGGGAGGCAAATGGATTGAAGATTTTATAGTTGCACCTAAAGGAAGCCTTATATTTTGTAATTTTATCTGACTGGGGGAATTTTAACAGCCACCTTGACCTGAGCTCTCTATTTCTTTCGAATCTTGAACCTCACTTCTTCAAAGTATTCGAATCTCTCGTTACTCCTTACCGAAAACACATATTCATCCAAATCATTGAATTATGCGTTATTGCAGCGAGCAATTACTCTCAGCATGAAAGGATTTGATCCGTTGTCCTCAATAATGTCATCTTTGAGACCAATCGAGACATCAAATTCCTCAATGGATCCTGGGTATAATGTTGATTTGCCGAACATGATGTTGCTTCTGTTGATTTCAACAAAATATTTTGTTTCTGTGAGCTCGGTCGAGTCAAGGTCGCCATCCGATTTCTGTTTTTCTTACACAGCGGGTGGCGATGTTTATTAAGTTTTGAGGGTATCCATCAGTTTCTAAATCAAGGGCTCTCCATTTTAGGGTGGGCCTAGCTTAATAAAAACTTACTTTAAGCTTTGGGAGGGTTATTTTGGTCAGAGGATGTCTAAGAATTTCCCTGCTTATCACTCATTGATCAAATCAAAAATTCTTAAATCCAATCTCATAATAATCAATCTTACTTGATGAGAAAATTAATCGTTTTCATAAATCTGCCACACAAATTTCAAGTAAAATCGAGCTAATTCTAAAAAAATCTGCTTGATGCATCTAATGATAATATAGTGTTTTCTATATTTGAGTATTATAGTATTCCTATGCATTGTATAAATGATGAGATAAAGATCACTATGTCTTCACCTAAGGTTTATTAACACTAAACAGTTTTATTTTAAGGATACTTGAGGATTGCCTCAAGAAAGACACAACTAGCTCAAAAAAGAATAAGGCTTGAATAGCTAAGCAGGTATAAAGATATTTCTACAAGTGCACTTTAGGAATAACAAAAAGAACGAGCATGGTCAGCAAAAAGGTTAGAGTCCCCCAGTTGAATGGATTGAATTTTTGCTAAGCCACTGAGCATATTTGAAGATGAATCTCATTTCTACCCCACCAAAACATCAAAATGTAAAAGTACACGTACAAGTACTGATTATACAATAATACGTCAAATCCAGTTATTTTGTTAGCAAGAAGCAGAGCTATTAAGATTAAAGGAAGCCAAAGAACGAACAACATATCTTTTCTCTCTCGAGTAGTCTCACTCAATACGTTTTTGGTCATCTTGTGGCAAACCAAAATCACTATGACTCCCAATCCCAACAATAATTCATAGTTGTATGAGGTGATCCAATGATGCTCCTGCCAAAATGAATAATCGACAAAAAATCCCATTAATGCCATCATTTGATAGCAAGGTAGACCTTAGTCAATAGGATTAATTTCATCGAAGTGAAATGCTCCAGTGCCATACTGCACCCAAATGATTATGTAGTTTGGTATCATAATAATGATTGCCAAGAGATAAATGAGCAGCTCCACATGCTGGCACTAAATAAGTTTTAAGACCATGAAAGCAACAAGCATACTGCTAATGGCGTCACACCCATGATCAAAGAGCATACCGACTGGGGATGAGTTTTCTGTTATTAATCAATCTTTACTTGTTTTGCGAGCTTGCTTGCCATCAAGATTATCCAAATGTTGATATAGGAATAAAGACACTCCAAACATAATATACTTCCAGGGTGCTACGCTGTTTGTAAAAACTGAGTCTCCATGGTATAGGAACAGAAAATGGGCGATTATGATAATGATAAAGGCGATAAGAGTGATAACATTGGGGGCTACTGTCTAGGGTACAAACTTCAATAAGAACTAACCGAATGGTGACCATAAATATTTGTAACTAATGCTTTTGTTTACTCCTTTATAAGTGAATTCTTTCAATGCTTTCTCCTCTAAATCAATCCAAAACTACTTCCAGCTTCAATATATGGCATCGAATTAGCTTTATTTTATTATTAATATTTATCATCGAATTTATGTTGAAGATCAAAATGGCCTGGTTGAACCATAGGGCGAAGTTTGCCCGAATCCGCCCATGGAACCCATTGGGCCCATTCCTCCCATACCTCCAATTGGTCCCATTGGTGGCAATCCCATGCCTCCCATAGGGGGGATTCCGACAGGTGGGATACCTCCCATTTGCTGGATGCCTCCTCCAACTGAGCCGTAGTTTGCAGCACCGGTGATCATAAGCTGTGAGCCTGGCATCATGAGTTCCAGATCATGGGAGACATAATCCAAAGTGGTGGTGGTAACCTTTTCTTTTTATTTGGTTTGCTCTTTTTTTATCTAAATAGCACAATTTTTACTTCATTTTATCTCGTTCTCATCTCAGAAACCATTTGGATGATGAAGGGCATTACGAATTCGTACATATTGAACCTCCATGCGTATTATAAGGCTAGGTCGGGCTTCACGTATTCGTAGCATGTATACAAGGTCGCTGCGAAGAATTCTTTCTCATTCCTCTCCACAAAGAACTTAAGAAGCTCCTCAACAATTTTGGTATTGTCGGCTTCTTGAGCGGTTTCAATAGCATCTTTATAAATTTCGTCCTTTTTGGATAAGTTGATACTTTGCTCGAACTTACCATTCTTACGATAAAGATAAGCAGCAATGCGCCTAAATTACAGAAGGTGATGGTTTTCAGTTGCCTTGGCCAAATTATAGGAATCAATGTTGGGGTATTTTTCAATGGATTCTCTGAGGGATTCATAGTCTTCGATCTACAAATAGAGTTCGTTCAATGCTTCATTGATCTCTTTTGTGTTGGTCTGTTGAACTATCTTCAGGAAAGGCTAGCAAAGTTGGACGATGCCAAGCTTTCTAATTAAAGAGGTGCATTTGACCAAGTCGATCTTGTTTGCCAGTGATTTGAGAAGCTCGTTGATTTGAAGGGGTTGTTCTTCCAGGTAGAAGCTTATTGATTTGTAGTAAAGGTCGTTGTTGCTCACTTTGGTGATCAATTGCAAGTAGGTCTCGTGGTTGAAAGCGATTGGAGAGTGGTCAATCATGATGGTGACTGCCTGGTCAAACTAATTATAGTGTGAGTAAAGATAGACTGCTTCTTTCCAGAGCATGAACTTTTGGCAAGCTCGCAGCAATTTGGTTGTATTCAGTTTTTGCATGTAAGTCTTGCAATGCTCCATCAGCTTTTAAGGTTTGTGCTTTGCATACAAGATGGCAAGTTCAGTGAAGATACCAATATGAGCTCTTTCCAAGCTGACTCCAGCCTATAAGACGGCAATCATTTCGTTGGTGACGCCCAAAGATTCATAGTGCTTGATCAGTCCTTCAAGCTCGTCGGGGTGGACGATGATGTTCATAGCAGCAGTGTTGGCTAATTTATATTCCTGAGCAGCAACACAAGCCATGCACACTTCTCTCCATGTCTTGGTGGTGTTGGCCTTCTTGGCAGCATCAATAGCGGCAGAGAATTCCTTCAGGTGAATCAAGCAAGATGCGATTTTAGAGTTATTCTTAACAATAATATAGAATTTCTTGGCTGCCTCATACAATCTAGCAGAGAAGCAGCGGTCTCCCACTTTCTGGCAGTCAGCTGAATTCGTCAGAGAGAGGAAGTTTTCAAGTTCAGTGAGTTTGTCAAGCTTGGCAAATGAAAAGGTTAGGGCATTGTCGATATTGGGGTCCTTGGTTGCCTATCTGACCATGGTCAAATATTTGATGAAGAGTGGGTACTTGAAATCCTTCTCCTCACTCTCAGGCTCGCTCTCGAGGAGAGAAATAACTCTGTTGTAGTAGGTGTGGTCCTTGCACTTCAAAAATGCCTCCATGGCATAGGTGACCTTGAGGTTGTTAAGGTAGGTGAAGCCAAGCTTTGACCAGACATCAGGTTGGTTGACTTTCTCAGCATAATCCTCAGCCCTCTGTAAATCTCCGATCTTCTCAATCAGAATATCGATGGCTTCAGTGTGCATTCCTTGTTTCCTGTAAATCACTAAGACTTCTTCATAGAAACCCTGCTCCAAAGCGATTTTAGCAATATCAACTGCATCATAGTTGTCCAATCTGTTAATGTAGTCCATAACTCTCCTCCTGTCGGATCTGATGGCAGTGATGATGAGAAGATTCTGAAGCTTGCGATACTTGGCGAAGTCACTATTATGGAGGACAATCTTTTCTAGAAGTGTCATGAGTTCAGTTGTAAGTTCTGCTTCCATGAATGACTGCACGGCAATGATAACTTCTTCAGGATTCTTGCTTTCTGGTAGTTCAGTTGTGATAACCTGGTCTACAATTTCTTTTCTATGCTCATTGTTGGGGGAAAGCACCAGCTTCCAAAGCTCTTTTGATTGCCTGCTCACCAAATACTGGGCCTGAATACGGAAGAGAGTGTGCCTGTTTGTGCAGTCAATCAGTTCTTAGTCACATTGTCCTGGATTTCTAGTGTAGGCAATCACAGATAGATGAGGGTCTCTGTCCTCACAGAATTTACCAATAACTTTAGGATCGTAGAACTGGTTAGTTGCTAAGAACTTTTGAGGGTTTTGATGGGTATCAACTTTAATTTTAGCCATAGCATTGTGAACAGCAGCAATTTGAATGTTCTAAGAGACTCTGTCTTCTAGCCAAGATTCAAGGATGGAGATCTTGCTTCTTTTTTAGAATTCGTTGATGAGCTCTTCCATGGGGACTGCGGAGCGCACAATTTTGAGGATTTGCTTGATATAGCTCTCCTCGCACTCAAGGTCAATGAGGGTTCCGAGCACGATGGGGATGGCTTGGGGGTTTTGACATACTTTAAACAGATACACCTCAATATACTTGGAGAAGTTATTCTTGTAAAGATAGCGAGTTAGCTCATCGTATTGCTGGTGTGCGTCACAGAGGAAGATGATTGGCTTTGGATCAGTAAGTTTGAGCTCCAGCAAAATGTTTTTCACCTTTATAGGATCATAGCAATCTCTCTTCCCTCTAATCACTTCCTCAATTGATCTGAGTTGTCCGCATTTGGCAGCAGCTTCAATGTATTTGTGATGGACTTCTTTATCAGTGGTTGAGTTAATCACTGTTCCCAGAAAGAAGAAAATACCATCGAAGGATCCAACGCTCTCGAGCATCTTCACAATGTTCCCAGCTCCCAGCTTTTGAAGGTTTTGAACTGAGATATTGACCACAATTTGAAGGTTTTGGCGGTTAAATCGAAGCATTTCTTGCATGCAGGCTAAGCATTGGTCAGCCTCCATCTTGCCGAGATAGTCACTGATGAATTCAGGGGAGAGGGCGTGGGAGTTGAGGAGGACTCTCTTGATGTCCTTGATTTCAGTATAATTCTCCAAGGCTCTTTGGTAGAGTCCCTTCTGCTCACAAAGAGCAGCGATTTTAGGCTTATTGTAGAGTTTCCAGATCTTCATCTGCAAGATGCTCTCGACGATTTGAGGGGCGATCATTATGTTAACCTCTAACACTTTGGTTTGATAATTAGCGTCTTCAGGTCGATTTTCTCTCATGCAGTCGAACAAAAGAGAAGTGAACTCTTGGATCCTGTTTCTTTGCAGGAACAAGTCAGCAATTTGATGGATGTTCAAATTTTTGTTCCTTTCGTAGATCTTCTTCGCGAACTGGAGTGCTCCCTCAGGGTTCACATCCACCATGCTCCTCAGCTGGTTTGTGTAATCTATTTCGAAGCCAACCTGTCCGGCGTAGTCTGAAGCTTCTTGTAATCTGCCTTGCTCGTTGAGAATCTGGATAACTTTCTCGTGGGCCTTGGATTATTGGTAAATTTTCAATGCCAAGATCTTATCAAATCTTGCCACCAAGTCTCCGAGTTAGACACAGCTGTCAAGCTTATTGCCTGCAGCCCAAGTTTTCACCAAATCAATTTTTCCTTGAGCAAGAACAGGACCGCAAAGCTCAATAGTCTCCAACTTATTGAGTTTTCCTTTTTCAAGCAATTTTTGGAAATAAATCAAAAGGGGCTGAGGCTGACCTGGGATTTGAGGGAGTCCTTTGAACTTATTGATGGTATCAGCATTTCTGAGAAGAGTTCCAGGGGACATGGAAGCGATTCTTGCAGCATTAGCGTAGTCTCCACTGATAATGAAGTTATTGAACTGTCCAAGGAAAATATTGTCGACTCCGGGAAGGCTGTATTTGCTGGCTAGAGAAAACACCAACTGCTGGATGTTAGGTAGATGCTTGCAGTTTGTCATCAAGTGAGGAAGCAGGGCATTCTCATCGATCAGTCCTCCGAAGAGCGACCCGTTTTTGTTCAGGGCCAAGATACCATCATTGGTCAGATTTCTAGCAACAACAAAGATAGGTTGGGTGGAAATACGGGCTTTGTATATTTGTTCACAAGATGTGATTTCATAGAGATAGACGAATCCCAACTTGGTGACAATATAGAGCAATCCATACTTTTAAGCGACGACCAAAGAGATTGGGAAGTCTCCAGGGGCTGAAGGGTCATAGATAATCTCAGTGTTCTTTTTATATTTCTGAACTCCTTCGGGTGGGGCCGATATCTCAGTGATGTGGACGGTCGATTTAGTCTCCCCAGCTTTTCTCTCAACAAAGCAGAAAACGTTTGAATAATGGTTATCACTATGGATTAAAACTTTTCCAAAGGTGCAGGCATGTCCTTCAAGCAGTTGCTGCTTGCCCCCCTCAATGAAGTAGAGCTGGATGTGTCCGTTGATGGTCTGTCCTCCGTCAGGAGTAGAAATGGCAAAAAGTGCACACCATTTTCTGTCAGGGCCCAAGACGTATCCAATAACTTGCCCGTCCTTCAAATCTCCTGATCTTTCAAAGATCTTCACTTCTTTTTCCTCTGCTTTGGCGATGCTCACATGATAGACTGAGGATGTAGTGACAACTCCCAAGATATCGTCAGCGACCCATCTCCAGAAGACGATGTTTTCTGGGAACTCAATGTTGGTGAGCTTGGCTTTCTTGTCCATGTTGAAAATTTGCAGGATATGTCCCTTGCCTCCTTCTACTGGAGCCTTGAGGGCAACGATATTTTCCTTGAGATGCATGATGGAGCCATCAACCTTAGCTCCTGGCCTCCTCACAATGTTGAACTTGTTGAAGAGTTCGATGACAGTGAGCTGAGGAGTTCCATTTGGGTCTGTATCCCGGATGGAGATATAGCGTTCAGATTCGAGGTGGGTGACATTGAACTTGAAGAACTTGGGGTCTAAGCCCAATGAGGTGAGGTTCTGTATCTAACCAAACTTGAAAGGTGCTACTTGCATTCAAATCAAATTTATATGATATCCACATGTCAAATCAACAGAATATATCAACTTAATAATACTCAAATTCACATATCATCTATCTAAAAATCTGACTATTATTATTCGAACCCATATCGCGTCTTCCGAACCCTCTTTCCCTTCTTGTATCCCTCCATCTGCTCATTACTGCACCCATAGTCCTCCTAGAAGTACTCCTTAGCCACCTCTACCAAAAACATTAGCTGCTATCCATTCAAAGAGGGGAGATAAATTTTCTATTACCATTTAACCTTAAACCTTGCCATCATTGCATTTTTAATCAAAATTTTGTTGGCTTATCCAATTTGCATCAGCTTTTATGATAACGCTTTGAGTTTGTTTTGATTAAAATATTGCTTGACAATATCGTCTAAAGTTGGATTTGAGGGGTCGATTTATTTGGGAGGTGCGTTAATCCTTCTCTTTATAGATTTTTTGGTGACTCCTTGATTCTAATCAACTTCCACGCATTTCTAGTACTTGTTGGCGAATTCTTCGAAGAGTTAGGCGTAATAGGTTTGGATTTGGTTCATCCTTTCAGTGATCCTCTATGCCTCCTTATTGAATTTTAATGCGTTGTGAAACATTAAGATCATATCCTCGTTGAATTTATTCGGGTCTTAGTATAAATTCGCAGCAAGCTTGCATCTAATCGTAGATAAATCTATCGCCCTCTCCACTTTGTCAAAGTAATCCAAGAGACCTAAGCCATACGTATCGACAGGCCATTTGAAAAGGAACCCGAATTAGTGCTCTTCAATCTTTCTAACTAACCACCAGCAGTCCCTTATTTAGGGGCTTAAAATTTGGACAGCTGCAAGCTAGGACGAATCTTCTGTATTTTGGGTGGAGGGACTAGAGTATCTTGCAGGGATTGGGATTGTAAAAGGTGGGAGCGAAATAGCTCTGGGTTATATACTTAGCTGAGAGGGTTACTCCATGTAAAAATATTCTATATTCTGACTCTAATTAATCAATTTATAAGATTATAATATTTATAGATATGGACAGTGATATGCAGAAGAAGCAAGCCTTCCTAAGGAAGGAAATACTGGAAAAGCAATACGATCCCCAAGAATTTATTTAGTTTCTTAACTCCAAGCTCAACATCGGAGATGATCTCACCCTCTGCACCTTCGAACAACTCAAATCAGTTGTCTAAATATTCTTGAACCTCAAAAATCCTGAACCCCTTGAAGAAAAGCCCTAGCTTTAAGAACCTCCTAAAACATAAATAGTCATCAAATCCTAGTCAACAATAAAGTTCGAAGTAACATCCTCTCAAGTAAAACCCAAGACTATCCTTTTCGTATATGTACGTTAAATAAGGAAAAGTATAATTTCACTGAGCCTGAGTTCTCCAAAACGTTCAAATGCGTAAGGATAAACTAAAAGTTTGAAGGCAAAGCCCTCCATTGCAGGGTTGCTAAGTATTGATTTTACTAAATAGTCCGCAAAGAAAGAGTACTGGAGGATTCTTCGGTTTAGGAGCAACATCTTTCCTTTAGTTCGAAGTTACTACTTTCGAAACGAACTGGGTAGTTGGCAGGCGCTACAGCGATTTCATTTGGCTTCGATCTTACCTAAGGAATCGATATCCAACTCAAATAGTTCCTCCTATTCCCTAGAAGAAAGCAGCAAAGAGGACTCAAAGGCATGTATAGAAAAGGATGAGAATCCTTGAATATTTTATTAATGATTTAGTGAGCATTCCTGAGTTCAAAAACAACAAATATGTGTAAGCTTTCCTGCGAATAAGCGAGCCAAGCAAATTCGCCAAGTTCAAAGAGTAGAGCGAGAAATAACCCGTCAATAACTTGGTGAGCCAGGTGTAAACAATCGAAGGAGAAGTATAAGTCAAGTTCAATGCATAAACTCGCGCTTACTTGGAAGAAATGAAGAAATTCGTCCCCTAAATTGAAAAACTTTATAAGAGCCTTACTCGCCAAAGCAAAGTTCTCCAAAATCTACAGCTTTAGTAGGTTAACGCTATGTATTAAATGGGAAATATCTGTGCGTAGCTTCACGAGAAATCAAGAGAAGTATTGAACAGGATTCCGAAAGCTGAAGGACTTCGAGCATTAAACAATTCATTCGTCTCTTTGAATAATATGATGATTGAGTGGGGCAACTTGATTCGTGGGCAGTTCCAGATCATATAAAAGAACTTTAATACATTCTTTAAGTATGTGAGGAACGACCTTCACGGCTACTTAGAAGTCTTCAATCTCCAAGAAAGCCTCGAGGAAGAGTTTAGCAGAGCCAAGGTCAACCTAGATAAAAAGAAAGATAAAATTTACTCTCAGTTCGATGTCTCTAAATGGGACATTACTAAGGATGTAGCTTCAACCCTCTCCAAGGATATCATTCATGATAAAGCCTCAGCCTTTAAGATAATGCTGCCTCGAGAAAATACTTAAGTGGATAAGGTGAGGATTAGAAACTGCCTCTATATAAGTCAGCTATACAAAAACGGAGATGACAACTTCAGACGAAGTGCAGAGAAGTTTAAATAGAATTTCAAGTAGTGGTCAATTAAGGTGAAGGTGAACACGCAGCAAATCGGGTAGCTTTGGAGCGAGATGTCGGCGATCTTTTCTGGGGAGAACAAGATTCAGAAGTTGAAGGAGAAGCCCGTGAATCAAAATACAGGGGACTAAATTCTCGATGATTGATTAATAGATTAATAGGTTTTATAAATCCTTCCTTATGCTTAATAAGACTGGCCATAATAATATGTCACTCATCTATACAGTGATTGCAAGGGGAGACGTGCTGCTTGCAGAGTTCACTCCCTTCAGTGGCAACTTTGTCCTAACTGCCCAGCAGATTCTCAAGAAGTGCACTCCCAACCGAAAATACTCTAAGTTTTCAGCCAGCAACTACATCTTTTATGCTCTTTATTAAGACCTCATCTACCTTGTCATGGCTGATCTCAAATATTCATAACGGATAGCTTTCTCCTTTCTAGACAACATCAGAAAAACTTTTCTCTCAGCCTATCCCTTAGAGAAGGCTCTCAGGATGCAAATGTATGGCGCCATGGATTTCTCAAATAGGCTCAAGGGTAATATGGAACTCTACAATTCTCCTTAAGAGGTCGACAACGTAGCCAAGTTGTGGAAGGAAACCGAAGAAGTCAATCAGATCATAAGCTAAGATTTGCAGAAGCTGCTGGACCGAGAGGAAAAATTGGATATCTTAGTGCGTAAGACTGAGACGATGGCAGCACTATCGCTAGATATGAACAATTCAACGAAGACAATAAAGAGGGCGATGATTTGGTAGAACTGGAAGATGCGAATCTGCATATTCTTGGTGGTGGTGCTCGTCATTTACTTCATCATGATAATGGTGTGCGGCGGAATTACTTTATCTGGATGTTTTTGAACTTTCTTTACCCATCATATTATAATCATAATAAAGTATAGAGTTGCTTCAACATGACCTATGTCTTCGCAGGCACTGCCTTTAACCAACTCATCGAGTTCGCCTCCAACGACAAACACTTTCATAAAACCATCTATGGTACTCCCGCTCGCTCTCCCGTCAAAAGCATTAGTCTTGACCTCAATAATCATCGCCTTGTCTTCTCCAACTCCCATCAAATATATGCTACCTCTGAAAACTAATCCATCTCAGAACTCGTAGCTGTGGGAGGGGAACAACAGATCTTAAGCGTTGAATATTTTAATGAGGCAGTGAGATATTGCTTATCTGACGGAAGTGTTTTTTTGAAAAGTTACTGCCTTTAGAAAGACACGAATATTCAAATAAATGATAGAATGCAGTAGTTTATAAGCCAAAAGCATAACAAGTTTAGAGTTGCCACTCCTAACTCAAACAAAGATCGATATCTTTTCTGTGGCTTTGGAGTAGTCCCCATCATTTGTAACCTCAACACTGGCCTCCTTGATTGGTTTGGCAAGAATGTCAAAAACGATGAGCTCGATCTATAAGTGCCAATCAAAGATGTTGATGCCAAAATTATACGCTAAGATAAATTTATTGCCATATTGAATGCCGACCGAAAGCTTCGCCTGTATGACGTGAGGGGAACCCACAGGAGACCTGTTCAAGACATTAGCCTAGAGATAACTTCCAAAAGTCAAATGACTAAAATGACTATTTTATAATCATAAAATGAGTATTACTTGAGCAACGACATCGGAGAAATATACAAATGCGACAGCCGTAAGGACTTTAAGGCAACCGGGAAGTACAAAGGGATAAACTCAACAATTACAGATCTTCACATTTCAGCAGGCAGGAATGAACTTGTAGCCTCCAGTCTTGACTCTTACGTTCGCATCTATGAGCTTGACTCGTGCAAACTTATCAAGAAATACTATCTTAACAAGCCTATCTATAGTCTGGCAGTACTATTTGACGAAGAGGCAGGAACAAACCGCGAATAGGAAGGCGAGGAAGAAGAGATGAACCTTTAGGAGTAGGAGGAGCCAAAGAGAGTGTAGAGACTAAAGCAAATCCGGAAGCGTAATAAAGTTGGGCTAAAATACCTGAAACCTAGAGAATTCGACGAGCCTGAAGTTAAGAAAGAATAAGTAGTGATGAAGTAGTGGTACTAGGATTTGAACCCAATCGACCGCAGGGACTTCCAATGATAACTATTATACACATTTATCTAAATGATCTATCTTCATCATCATTTCTTGCCTCTGCTGTCCACAAGCCCAACCGTCAGGTTCCACACCAACTTATTACTTGCTAGATCCGTATCCTTATCGAGGCAGTAGAAGCCTTTTCTTTCGAACTGGTAGCGGTCTGTGAGCTTAATATCTTTCAGAATGTCCTTATGAATTTTAACTCCCTCGTGCCTTTCTAGGGATGAAGGATTTAGGAAGTTCAAATAATCGTCTGCGTCTCCAGGCCTTTAGCATGTAAACAACAGTCCATAGTTTCTCACCTAGCAGTCGAACGATTCGTCAACAGCGATCCAGCTCAAATATGAGTTTGGCTTTGTTTTCTACATAATTTAATCAATACATTCTTGTCAACTTCGGCTATTACTTGAGTCACAACACCATTATTGTGCTTCACCTCTTTGATGAAGATGGTTGACGCATACTTCAATCCAACCACTTTTTGAGGGGCGATACCGAAAAATCCTTTTTGGTCTTACAATTTTATATCAGATCTTTCAACCCAAATTTTGCTAGCAAATTTAATGGTGCGGCTGCCCTTGTTTTCTTCTTTGGGGAAGATGGGTACATTAATTGTTTGTTCTTACAAGCCCTCAATGATAAGTTCTACTGGGTCAAGGACGGCCATAGTTCTTGGTGCGTGAATATCCAAATACTTCCTCACTTCATTTTCGAGCACTCCAAAGTTAATATAGTTTTAGTTTCCTCTTCTCGTTACTCCGATGGCGTCACAGAAATTATTGATGGCCTCAGCTGGATAGCCTCTTCTTCTCATTCCGTTGATGGTCAAAATTCTGGGATCGTCCCATCCATGAACTCTGTTTGTGAAGATCAACTAATGCAGCTTTCTCTTCGAAAGCACAGTGTATGTAATATTTAACCTGGAATATTACCATACATGTGGCCTGTAGATGTTTAGTCTCTCAAGAGTCCAATAGTACAGCTCCCTTCTGATTTAAAACTCAAGAGAGCACAGTGAGTGAGTGATGCCCTCTAAGCTATCGCAGATGGGGTGGGTATAGTCGTAGAGGGGGTAGATACACCACTTGTCTCCGACATGGGGGTGAGAGTGGAATTTTATTCTGTAAATGACTGGGTCTCTCATGGTTGTGTTGTTATGTTTACAATCAATTTTAGCCCTCAAAGATAATGCGCCCTCCTCATGCAGTCCAAGCCTCATTTCTTCAAATAATCTTAGGTTCTATTCAACTGATCTATCACGATCCTTTGATGGCAATCCCTATCCTCTCTTTTTTCTCATCTCCTATGAAGGCTCTGAACAAACGAAAGCATCGCCCTGTTTAATGAGCTGGACAGCATAAGCATGCAATAGTTCGAAATTGTCAGAAGCGTGTGTAATTTTCCAAGGCTCATAACCCATAAAGCTAATGTTCTCTTTGATGTTCTAAATGTATTCGATATTCTCCTTCGTTGGATTGGTATCATCGAACCGCAAGTAGCATTTGCCCTTGCTGATCTTAGCCTGCATGAAATTAAATCTCATAGCTTTGCAGTGACCAATGTGAAGATATCCGTTGGGCTAAGGTGGGAATCTCGTCAAGACAATGTCACCAAATTTGTTTATCCTGTCTTGCAACAACTCTTTGGAGTTGACTGCTGATCTCATTTCTCGGCCAATCAACTCTGAAATATCTTTTATATGGAACACTTCTTATGCCTCCTCATTTTTCTTTTCCACCTTTTGCTTCTTTTATACAACGTTATCAGGAAGTCCTTTTGCTTTCCAACTCTCCTCAAAGAGGTCCTTCAGAATCTTACCTTCCACAAAGGGAATCTGCTCTTTGACTTTACCCAGGAAATCAAATTTTTTACTCTTTTCATTAGCAGCAGCAATTTGGTGTTAGATGATGACTTTAATTTCTTCGTTAGTTAGTTTCAAGCCAACCCCACAATCCTTCTTGAGTGATTAAAGGTCAACTCCTCCCTTCAGTTCTGCTGTTTTGAGATACTAAATGGTAAAGTCTAGTTGATTGGGGTTGGAGATATCATTGGAGCCCACCCACTCTGAGAGAGGCTTCCTGAACCTTTCGATGGTGATGGGCAGCTTAGTGGCAATGGAGTAGAGCATGTTTCCAACTTTTTTCTCGGCATGCTCAAGGCCTGAATATGCAATAACATCGAAAAATGCTTTTTGTGTGGCTGGCTCTGATTTGATGAGATTGGCGATGAGTCCTTTTTCAAGGTTAAACTTTTGAGCTGTGCTCTCAATTTTCTATTTGTCACCTCCTCCTTACATTAACACTATGGATATGATTATGAGTATGATATGATAAATGTTGAATATTTCTTTTATAGGTAATAATCAATTAGGCAAATTCCTCATGCCGAAATTTATTATCTTGCAAATTATTTAACGCTATGCGTCGCGAAGAGTTATTGTATATCACCAAATATGCAACTTTCAACCGAGATAAAGTTGCCAAATACCCTGCCCTCCTCCAGTACTTCCGCCAGAGTCAGAGCAGAAAGAAGAAAGAGGAAGTTAAGGAAATGCTTGATTAGCCAAATTGGTAAATTTATAATTATGTTGATGAGGATGAGGAAATAAATAGATAGTAGTTCTTAGGATCGATGGTTACCAATGAATGCACGTCAATCAACTTCAAGTATTTTTGGGGTGCTGATATTTAGCAGATTCTGCACATTAGATTTTCCCAGCTCAAAGAACTCACTTTTTCTGTTGATAGTGACTCTGGATACTTGACAAGTATATAGTTTCTTGTCAATTTGAATGCTCCAAATCTCGTATCGTTAGATCTTTCAAATATGGAGTACGGAGGATATAGCTTGTCTCCTCTTAAAAAATGTTACTTCCCTCGCCTTGAAACTCTCAAACTATAGACGTTGGCCGATACTTTTCGTAATTATGATCAAATTTCTCAAGCTTATTTTCCAGTCTGCCGCGAAATAAGTCTTTTCTATTCAATTGATGGGTGCTAAGAGAGGCTAAACAACCGATGGCGAGCTAAAATGCAAAGTTCAACTATAAGAAAATAATATGAGGAGTTACTGTTCCCTGCTAGAATAGGCGACTCCTTGAAGAAAAAGAGAAAAATATAATGATTTATTCTTTAATAATTTATAAAAATGGTCACGGAGGGGATCGAACCCTCGACCGTTGCGTTATTAGCACAACGCTCTAACCAACTGAGCTACGCGACCTTTCTA
>JACCDV010227795.1_pt1 | contig 23288 bp, 12 predicted proteins | sample 7446131 | NCBI WGS metagenome assembly JACCDV01 (sample SAMN15323448, study PRJNA562643) | freshwater metagenome | isolation source: river surface water | place: USA:Blue River Watershed | collected 2017-08-17
CAACCCCAACCCCAACCCCAATGTTTGCTAATAAAATATGATGATTGATGATTAAGTTGTGATAAATCAAAAACCTTTCTGATTTTCCTTGAAGTTCCGACAAATGGCACATCCTAGCATTTTTTATTACCCATTATTGCCATGGTTCCCTCCCACCGGACATTTACCCGCCCCAGCACATTTCGGAAGCTGCTAAACAGTGTATTTACTCACATAATCTCCTTAGCATTGCCGTTTGTGGCAAGGTTAGCAAAAGTGTGTATTTCCCCAGCAAAACCATTGGGCAACACTACAACAAAATTTACATTTGAACTCTATAAAATCTTTGCCGTGCTTCGGACAATCCTCCACTGGTATTTAGCAGCATCCTGGACAGATCAATTCTTCGGGTTTGAAGTTTCCACTTGCATTTTGTGCTTAATTCATGGCCGCGATGCAATCTTTTCTTCCACCAAAGTAAGGCTTCTTACACTTAAAGCACATGAAGTAAGCATAAATAATGCTTGCATATTATTTGGGCTTGCCGTAATAGGGAGACTTTTTATCCTTGAGCTTCTCATCTGTTTTCTATAGTTACTAAAACTTCAGCCTTTAGTAAGCCATAGTTTGGATTTTATCATGCAGCGCTTTGAATTATTAGGATGGCTTGTACAGCTCACTGTCTTCACTAACTGTGATCCACTTTTTACAGAGAGGACAATAACAGAAGTTGAAGAAGATACGAGGCGTGAGCCATTTGATTTAGAACCTTTTCTTGAGGCACTTTACATGGAATATATGGCCACATTAGCTCATGACGCAGGGAGCCGCAGATAGTGCCTCCACATAACAGATTGCGCAATACTCATCGCCATTAACACCCTTCAAAGCCTATTGGTTGGCTTATGCACACTTTTAGCTCAAGCAGGGAAGGCATTTTTTCTATCCCTTGTATCCATAGCAAGGGTGCCCGCAGGGATTTATTTTTGTGCAAGCCATTCTGGCAGATTGCTGGCACTCTGCAGCATTGCAGATGTTGGCTAAAGCTTTTTCAGGGGATTTAAAAAAGTTTTTCTCAGTTAGTGGTTCATCGCAATAGCGACACTTTCTAAATAGAGACTAATTTACTTTAGTAATGCTCGATCTTTAAACTACTTGCAAGTGAATCCAAGATGGTAGGGTGTTGCCTCGCAACTTCTACACTGCTAGGTCTTGCAGGAGCTGGTGGGGCAAACAAACCGATTGATTGCGAAATCTTTAGCATGTTCAGCCTTCACAGGACTGTTATTTGCGTCTTTTTTGGGGGCATCTCTTGGGTTTCCTTCTGCGAACTCAAACTCGGCCTTGCATTTGCAGCAACTTATTAGATTGTACATCTTGCGAATTGCTTTATTATATAGTTGCTCGTACTTTTCCTTCCCCACCAGGCCAACAATTTGTTAACTCTATATTTCGATGAGGCAGGATTTATCGAGACATTTCAAACTCCCCCCTTTATTGACGAATTCAGAGTCGATGTACTTGTTGATGCAGGGAAGGCAGAAAATATGCCAGCAACTAAAGAGAGTAACCAGCATCTAGCGATCATGGTTTTAGTAAAATTTACGATCACAGCCTTTGCAAATGATTAATTGTCCATTATTATAGTAGGGTACTTTCTACCTGGCTTCATCCTTGGATTTCTTTGGGGACAGCTCTATGATTTATTCTTCCTCTAAGTCTATAATATTGCTGAAATCTTATTAAGCAAGGCAACTTGGTACAAGCTTTTGAAGCATACTGACTGATATTTCTAGCTCATATCGGAGGAACTAAGTATCTTTGCTTTTACTTTTAGCATGTTTTTGGGAGCATTTTTATCCTTGGCTAGCCTCGAAACATCCTTTAGGATCGTGGAAGGATACTTCTGACATGCTTCAATATGGCCCTTAATATTTTATTATGCGATTTCCTTGGAGCATCCTGGGCAGATATTGCTCTAATTGCCACCCTTCATTTATAAAATCTTTCTCAATGTAAGAACTCAATTATATGCTCTCACTTCTATTATCACAAAATATGCTATAATCAAGGAGATGCCTGTCTTGCTGGAGAATGGTTTTACTTCTCAAAAGCTTTCTTTGAGACATAGTGTCCGAATTAGCTAGGCAAGCAGTAGTTTCCTGGTCCAGGCGTGAATCTGTTAAGAGTTACGTCTCCACGCTGTTGGGAAGAGCCGAAGCTACGCGTCAAGCAGTTGGAACTTTTGGAAAGGCAATATTTCCCCTTTGGAGAAATATCTTGATGGGTTGAGACATCATAGACTCCCGGTCCTGGAAGCTTGTTTGAAGCTGTATTGCACCTTCCTAGCACCCGTCCGAAGTCCCTCACACAGCTATTTTTGTGTTTGGCACTGAAGTACCTCCCATCCTTACTAATTGCGAACGTGACAGGGTACTGTCCTGGTCCTGGAACTTCCAATTTCTCTTTGTCCTAGTACTTGATCTTACCCGAGAGCGAGTATGATATTTTAGATCGTTGGTTGGGAGTCTAATACTTTCCTGGGCCTGGGTTCTTATTCTTGATAGTTTAGACTAAGGGTCCAGTAATCATCATATTCTCCCTGCTCTCACCAAATGCAAAGCCATGCTTGTCAACTCCACATTGATCATTGAGGACAGTGTATGTATTGGGAGGAGGTGAGGAGGGAGATTCGGTGGTGAAGTCATACTTATGTCCGTACCCAAAACCAGCACATCGTGAAGACAGTGTATTTTTTATTTAGTAGAATCGATCACACCTACATCAGGCAAAGCTTACACGATGGTCTTGCGCTTGAGGAAACGAGGCTGTTTGGGGAAGGAGTAGAGCATTTTGGCAGAGGACTGGTTGGTTGGGGCGTTGCAGATTTGGTTGCAGTTGGAGACAGTGACTGACATATTCTATTTCTATGAGGGTTATATTAACTAAGAGATTAATTTATAAATGTTCTTAATTAGATCTATATGTTATTTCAAAGCCCACTTTGAATTTTTACTCCTCTTTATTTGCTTGAATTGTTGGAAATACAGGACGATCTTAATGTTAGTGGTGTATGAGTATTGCGATAGTGAAAGATATCATTTTCTTTGTTCTAATTAATAATAATTTCTTCTATTATGAATCATATAGTCTCTTCACTACATAAATCACTCTCACTTAACTAACTTTAGCCAACCACCCTTCCCATCATTCTCAATGTCAAACAAGATAGATACTACGAGAAACCTCATTTAAGCCGAATCGCATATCTACCGATCCCTGAAAAGAAATCCAAGTAAAATACAAATCGAATTATGCTGCAGAGTTGTGTCTCCAATGTATTTGTTCTTTAACTTAGCGGAGATACGAGTAAGTTTGGGACGACGATAACTAGAATAAGATAATAAGATAGCTGGGTCCACAGCAAGATGGAAGCCGAAAAGTACTTGACCCGCTTCCTCTCAGCTTTATTGGCAAGGATGCTCCCCTTAAACATTACAAGGAATACAAGCGTTTATAAAAAACTCTCCTTAGAAAAGATTTCGATATAGAGCCAGTTACAGTCAGTAATCCTTTGAAGCAGTCCACAGGCATTGACTCGCCTTCAATATCCCTCTTATAGAAGTCGTAGGCGCTCAAAGTCCTCCCCTTGTGCTTGGGACTAGTAAAATGCCAAGGAGAAGCAAGCATACTTAACCTGACCAATTACAACTTGGGAGACAGGTACATAATTGCTTTAGCGGCAGGGCTAAGTAAGGCCAATACAGTTGAAAAGTGTCTCCTCGGCGCAAATCGCATCACTGACCTTGCTCTCGCCGAAGTCTCCAGAGCAGTTAGTCCTGAGTTACTCGTATTGGATCTTTCTCAGAATAAAATTACTCAGATTGACGAGATCTTATTAAAAAAGATTGTTGACGTCTAATTCAAACTGCAAGAAATCAATTTAGCCAATAATTTTATGAAGGTCAACTCGGTTCAGTCTTTATTTAGGACTATTGCTTAAAGTAAGCATTTAATCAATGTAAACTTGAGCAAGAATAAATTGGGCGTTGGTTGCCTTGAGTCTCTTGTTGAAATGATAGAGAAATCTACAGTGTTAGAGTATTTGTATATCGGCACAAACTATTTGTGTGGGAAAGCAGGCTAAAAAATATTCAATTTGCTTGCGGGCAACAAGTCACTAAGAGTGCTTGACTACAGCTTAAACGAGCTTGGAGATAATGATGGTTTAGCCTGTGCCAAAGCAATAAGCAACTGCTTCATCAATAACAAAACATTACAACATGTTGATATCTCCTTCAATCACTTCGGAAAATAAGCAAGTGCCATTATTGCCGAGGGGCTCTAGCCCAACAAATCTATTTATGGTATTCACTTTAGAGGTAATTACGGCTGGATTAACTCCAAAGGATTCTTAAGGCTTTAAGAAAAGGAATAAACATTGTTGGATTCAGTGTAGCAACATAAAATGAAAGGTTTTTAAGTAACAGTCATCAGAGAAAATCATTCATTTTAAAGTGAGCCTTTAAAAAATGTATGTTGGATTTGTGAGGGATGGCATTAGCAATAGTTTCGCCTTTCCTTATAACCCAAAAGTGAAGGGAAACTGTTGGTTTACATTCATTTCGACTTCTAAAAATTTGAGCCTCGCCTCATATCTCAAAGCGAAGTACATATTCGATATGTCACAATGGTCCCTTCCAAGAAATATCGCTATTTTTTCACTCATAACAATGAAATTCTTTTTGACGCTAATGCTAAATCATAATAGCTTCCGATCACATAAGCCCTTACTTATGAGGTTGAGAATGTGAGGCAAGAAGTGCAAGTTAAAAAAGTTAGCTTTAGGGTGAGTCGACCACGAAAGATAGTAAGTGATGCTAACTAAATCACTGTAAAAACGCTTCCAAGATTTAGTGGGATTGTTACAAGAAAGGTAAAGGTGCCTTGGACTTTTGACAAATCTGTCTGGGCAAAGTAATGGAAACTTGATGACTAATAGCTGTTGAAGAAATGCTTTGAGCGGGATTGGAAGCAATCAAAGATAATGAACTTGATTAAGAACCAAGTTGACCAGGATAAAGTTCGCGCCATCTTATGGTCCAATTACTCCAATATCAAGACCATTTACAAGCAATTTGCTTCTTGGAGTCCCTTTGGGGATGTATGGGCAGTTTCGAGCCAGCCTTTCACTGAGTTCTGCCAACAGGCCAAAATCATCAATAAAGATACTCCCTTAAAGATCATCGACCTCACCTTCATTACCACCAACTCAATGTCAGGGTCAGATTGGAAAGGCAATCAGCTTGTACCTGAGCGCGGGTTAGTTCGCTTTCAATTTATGGAATCCTTGGTTAGACTAGCTGAGTAGAAATTCAAGAAGAACGGAGTGTTTGATAACTTCGCAGATAGTGTTGAGGCTATCTTGAGAGATCATCTCCAAACACTAGTGCCAGTGTACAATGCCAATCAATGGAGATTATAGAAATATTTCAATTAATACAATGATACGCTGGTTAGATACTACAGACCCATTTTTACTTCAATTTATAAACGAAATTCGAGACAAAAATGTCGGCCTGGGTAAAAACCATTCATGTGCCTTGCAGAGTTCAAATCGATATTGTAAAGGAGCGGGGTTAACACCTATCTCGCATAAAGAGACATATTTGTAAGTTTTAACTGCTCAATGATGACCCAGGTGGACTAACTTTAATCAGAAAGATTCATGAAAATGACTTAAATCTAATTTATTGAAGCTTCTGCCAGAATCGCCAACTCGCTTCCTAAATAATGTTGCGTAGAGCTTGACGAATATGCACCATTACACATGAAATTTGAGTGGTTAATTCAACAGATAAAGTGTCTTTGCCCTTAGGATATCCGAAGCCAGTTTCCTGACGTAAACAGCTCAATGTTTAGAGCATCGTAATAAGATTCAAGTTGATGACTACTTTTTATTAATATAATATAATTAGTCTATATAACCAACCTTGATTGTCATACTCACTTCTTTCCTTTGCTCACCCCTCTGCGCAGCAATACTTTTCCGCCAGTTCCAACTGTGCCAGTCTTACTTAGCGAGTCTCCTCCCTTTGAAATCACTGCCTTCGGAGCTTCTTTTTACTTGGTTGACTCCGCCTTAAACAGATTCACTCCTGTGCTTCCAAGATCCTATATCCTGCTTGATTGCTTTTACAACGGCTTTACTGACTCGAATCCCGTCATGATCATTGAGTTTTTAGACGGAATATTAATTTTTCTCTTTGAGTTAGGCCGTAGGTTAATGTCGGGCAAAAAGGATTCAGTGGATTTCTGCATGAAATCAGTAGATTTTTCCATGTTGGACTCTACTTTTTCATTTTTATTTTTGTATTTACTCAGGTCAAATCCTCCACCAGTCATCATTTCCCTTCGGGCTTTCCTGTCCTCCTAGGCTTGCAGTTTCATTTCCTCTTGCTCTCTCATATACTTCTTATATGCCTATTCTGCCCTCCTTTGTGTCTACCTCCTTCTTTACTCTTCCTCGGCTTCTCTCTTAAGTTTCTATTCAAGCAGTCTTTGCTTTTCCATTTAGGCTTTGCGCTTTCTTTACTCCTACTTGATTTATCTTTCCCTCTTATTCTTCTAGGACAACTCTTTCTATTTTTAAGAAACTGAAATATTGAGCTCTTGGGAATAAACAATCTTTTCTTCCAGCAGCATGTAGAAGTAAAATTTGCCAGACTCTTAGGACGAAATAGTGAGTTTGAATTTCCAACTATCGGTTTAGTTACGCACTAATTTGAAAGAAGCAAGCCTGGATTCGATGATTTAGTTGAGGAGAACTTTTGACTCATCTCCTGAAAACTGATAGCTCTCAAGGAATAGTTGGTTCTCCTTCTATAGCTCGTCTCCTCGGATGGGATAGGTCGATAAGAATATTTGGCATCTTGGAGCAATCACAAGCCCTGGATTACCGAAAGGCCCAAACCTATCATACAATTGTAACTAGAATTCAATGTCCTCGTAAGATCTCAGGTCTTATGTCTGCAGCTTTACCTTGGTCATTTCAGGCACAACTAAAGAGCGAACCTTATAGACAGTTCCTCTTGTGCAGCTGACAAACCTTTGAGGAATTTTCTAGTTTTCTCTCTCCAGCTTGAATTTAACTGAAGTATCAACTTCCCAGTGATAGAGCTATCCGACCTCATTAGTGAGGTAATAGTTGCCAGTGGAGCCAACTAAAGAAGTAATGTAACGAATATCTCCCGTGAACTCTCCCTGTCTTGGCTTCTCAATGGGCTCGCCTAAATAGTAAAGCAGTTACGATTATGGGAAATACGGCCAGTGAAATATAATTACTCGTCTTTGGTGATCAGGAATGTTGTTTAAGAAATGCATATAACTTTTCTGATTGCTCCTATAAAGTCAGTATTCATCTTTTTGAATGTTTTTGCGTGCAGCTATCCTTGCAAGCCAAGCTGTCCATGCTCGTTGCTCCCCATCACAAAGACATCGCCGTAGGTATCCACTGAGACAATGTGAGATGATCCACAGGAAATGCTGACAGTATTTTGGGCTGGTTGCTGGGTTGGCTGCGCTTGCTTATAGATGGAAGCTCCTTTGTATGAGATATTGCCCCAAGTATAAACTAAATAAGCCAAATAGTACACTTGCCTGAAGCAGTAAGGGCAGCGTAGTGTTGATACCCTTTCTCAACTTGCACAAGCCTATACTTCAAGTTGTAAGTTACGTTTATTTATTAATTTCGATTCTATTTTATTCCCCATTAGTATATTTGACCCTTCGAGTCCCATGCCACTGAAGTTTCACGACTTGCATTGATTCCTTCAATTTCTTTTCCACTAAGCTAGACTAAGAGAATAGGTTCTTTAATGATTTATTTGGTGGACTTGCCTAATATTTGTCCAACTGTGTTCTATCCAACTCCAAAGACTTAGTTTGGTGAGTTAAGTTGACTGAGAGATCCTGCAACAAGGAAGAGGGTGTGATAGTCGCCACATGAAACCTGTAATACTTGGCGATGTCTAAACTGCTGGTAATATGGGTAGACTAGGTTGGTTGAGTTTTTGTATTTGCTCATCTTGATATTGTATTCCATTTAGGTATGATCTATTTCTCGAGCAAGTGTATCGATTTATGAGTCTTAGAAATCATCCACTTTCTATTGCTTCTATTCAGTTGGCTTCACCTAGCTATTCTAAAGGCCTTCAAGATGGGCTTTAGCTCGAAGGAAGTCCATATATCCTTCAAGAGCCATATTCAGCTATCCCTTTGATTTTGCAAGGTAGTTCGATAGAGTTGCAGCAACTAAATTGTTTTTCCTCGACTTTTATAAAAGGTTTTCGGCTATCGTCAAACAATCTTTATAGGCCCCCAAACTGTATAAAAGGTGGTGTACCCGAAGAGTATTTTGCATTTCATGATTCCGAATTTGTTACGATCGGCCTAAGAGATTGACTTTTTATCAAGGATATGGGTAAGGATGGCACTGGCCTGTTGGGGATCGGCCGAGGAGAGAGCCTTATTGAGTGCTTTGAGGAGTTCTTCGAAAGTAGCTGAGGCTCCCCCATCGAAAAATCCAGCCTTTATAAGATAATTAGTACTTTCTGTTTGGGCTTACTGGCTTATTTTTACTTGCTGGAGTTGTGGGCTTTCAGCTTACGGGCCTCGTTCTCGTTCACATCAACTGAGTCACCAGCAAAATACGTCCGCGCTATTGCATCATCTTCAAAAGAGACTCACTTTCCCCAGTGAGATGGTTGAAGTCGGAGCCAGAGTTGGGGATAAGCACTTTTTTGGCGGGAGTGTGCCTGGCAATGTGAAGATTCTGCTCTTCGTCCTCGGAGTAATAGTCTTATTCGTCAAACATTATTCTTCAATTTAAATAATATCATGGTCCGATTTATGTTCATATTATTAAATCTTAGAACTCAAAAATAACAACAACAATATTGCAATATTGCCATGTCCAGTGTTGTATTTATCAGAATAAAGAATCAACAGAAACAAATAAAGTTGATAAGTGGCAGGCTAATAGCTGATCCGCAATAGTATAGTGGCTATTATCCCTGCCTGTCACGCAGGAGACCCGAGTTCAATTCTCGGTTGCGGAGGTTTTTTTATCAACCATCAATCATCCACTGTCTACTTCCATAATATAAGTGGACTATGTTCAGTGAATGGAGGTTTAGTTAATAAGTTGTGTAAGTATTAATGTTTTATTTCGTTGCAATTATTTTATTATTAAAATGAGCAGTTCATTGAGGGCTGAGTCCAACATCTAAGCCTAAATAAAAAACCGCATTCAACCCGAAACACTCTCCACAAACGACCTTGACTTCTATATTCGAAAGGTGCGCAGGCTCGAAAATGACAACAATATCATTCAAGACTAACTTAACAAAGTCAGAGTTAGACTCAGAAGGGCAGAGGATTTTTAGATTAAATATGAGTTGCTTTCTAACGAAGTTGCTTCCCTGAGGAAGGATCTTGAAAATCGTGACAAGAACTTGCGGGAACTTAAGATTTTGAATGAGAAGGTCACCTTTGCATTGTAAGAAAAAAGCACAAAAAACGAGGAATGGTTGCAGGAGAAGAGGAACCTCTTAGAAGAAATCGAGAAATGGACCACAAGGGCCGAAGAAAGTGAGATCAGGAGGGTCACTGAACTTGCTCATGAGAGGGCAAAGAGCGAGGAAATCCTGAAAAGAGAAATAGCTTTGGTGAAGAAGGACATTGAAGATAGGGAAGATGAGTATAAGTTCGAGATCAGGCAGCTCAAAAAGACCTTACACTAAAAGTAGGCTTTTGAAGCAATAATAGCGGGCAGGGTTTAAAAGGTGCGCAAGGAGAAAGATGAGGAAATCAATAGGCTGAGCAATGTTATTGAGGACTAAAAATAGAGTAAGCTTATAGCTATCGAATAAAAAAACGAAGAAATATTAAAGCTCAAAGAAAAATTCGAAAAGATGATCAATTTCGAGTTGTAAAATGTGAAAAAAAATTTATAGGACCAGGGAGAAGTTTTTAGTATTGAACTCAATGGGCTCAAGGAAATTATAGCAATAAAAAATGATGAAATAACAAAGCTACTAGCTGAAATAAAGCGACAAGCCACTGAGCACGGCGCAGACCGCAAGCAACTCCAGTCCTAAATTGCCCGATTAAAAGATTAAGTCTACAAAGTTGAACGTGAGGGATAGCTCTAGCTGGTCAATCTAAGACAAAAACTGTTGGAAATACAAGCAGCTGACCTGAAGGACTTAGAAGCTCGCTATTCAGAGCTAATTTAAAGCCTAAGAGCTGATAAGGGCGAGCTTTAATAATTTTTAAGGTAAAAGGGTAGGATACGAGAATAAGAGCGCAAGGACCATGAGAGAAACCTTCATTAGTTGAACGATAAGATTCGGTAAAGAGACCAAAGAATAGCAAGCTTGCTTGATAGAATCAAATAATCTGGAGATCTTAATACAGGCTAACTCAAAGATTTACATTAAAGCTTCCATAAAATAGAAGTTTAGAAAGAGAATCTCTCCTCAGAGTATCAGCAAAACATTACTTTCATGACCCAGCAAATATCCAAACTAACCACACAAAATTAAGTCAAAAACGCAGAATTAAAAAAGCTATATGAAGAGCTGCATTAAACAAAACAAAAATTCGAGGAAGAACTCAAAGATCTTGATGGGAGGTTCAAAGAAGAGAGGAAGAACTGGGAAGATGATAGAGAGAAGGACCGGAAGTAAAGAGAAAGAATGAGTGATACAATGAACACTATGTAGAGAAATTTCCAAAATAACGAAAGGAGGTTAATTAGATAGAAGGATCGGGAGTAAAGATAAAAAAATAAACTCAAATTCATAGTAGAGGAACTATAAAAGGATGTCTAAAGATTGAATAAGTATATTAAATCGCTTGATTAAAACCTTAAGAACGAGTATAAGAAGAATCAAATGAATATTCTAGATGGAGATGGCTCAAGGAGATAGGTCACTTCCCAACTTTCCAAGCAAAAGGTTTAAATATAAACTCTTAGAAACATTGAAATGGATCAGATAAAAAGAAAATACTAAATGGATACAACAAGAATTCATCAATAAAATGAGAAGCTTAAGACTGACCTTTTGAACAAGTCACTTGCTCTTGAGAAGGCAGAGGCTGAGCTTAAACGTCTTGACTATCAGCATCGAAATATGTAAAAGATCAACAAAGACAAGCTTTTGGATTATGAAAAGAAGATGGCAACCCTTAACAGCTAAATAAACTTGACACAGAACCTATATCAAGCATTTTTGGAGGCTAAAGCTCGTAAGAAATAATGATCATGTAATATCTGTATTCTTTTTATGCTTTCGATTATTTGTAAAACGCTTAGTTTAAATATTCGTGTGAAATTTGGATTTAATGGTTCATTATTATAAAAACATATCTTATGCTGGATTGGATTTTTGGATCAAAGAAAGAGGAGAAAAAGGAGGTAAAATAGGATGAGCTTGGAAAGGATGAAAAATGGGTCTACGATTATGTGAAGCAGTACTTGACATCGCCCATCTGGAGGAATCCTTTGCTGGACTTCATCGAGGAAAACTGCATTATCTTTGAAGATATCGAGGAAAATAAGTTTGAGTACACCAAGATCTTCCAAGAATTCACAGGACTTTCGGCTTTGCTCCTCGAAACCATGATTGAGGAAATCGGTATAACTGAAAAAACTCTCGAAAAATGCATAATTAAGGGACTCAAAAGCGAAAAAGATAATAAAATCTTTAGGCAAATTCTTCTTTGCGATAACTTTTTGGCCTTTAAGAAAATTATGGTGGCTAAAAATAAGGAGCTATAAGTTGAAGCTTTGAAAGAGATACACCCTTAAGTTCACAAAGGAAGTATCTATGTTAACATTTAGACTAAAAAGCACACCAAAAGCATATTGAAATTAGTGAACTGGAGCTCGAACGACTTTAGATTGAAAAAGCTATTGCGATGTCCTTGGCTGTCTCAGAAAAAGCTGTCTCCCAAGAAGAGAAATAGCTTTAAGAAGCTATTCGGCTCAGCCAAATGGAATATCAACAGTAATAAAAAAAGAGAGTATAAGAGGTTGCTAAAGAAAAGCCAGCAGAAAAGAAGGCTTCTCTCTTAGGTCCTTTACCTCCTTTAGTTCTTGGAACTGTCAAGGCAAATCGACCAATTTAATAATTCCAAAAGGAATAAACCAAACTGAAGTCAGAAATCGAGGATTTGAAGCAAAAGGAAGAAGAAAGACGTGCAAAAGAGCAAAAGGAGCAAGAAAATACAGAGTAAAGGAAAAAGCGTCTTCTCGAACAAAGAGAATTGATTAGAAAGAAAAAGCAAGACGAAAGAAAAGAAGAGCTTTCGACCTTTGTTAGCAACGTAATAATGTTATGAACTTAGAAACAACCAGCGGGTGAGCAAAAGATTAGTGAGTAGGAAATGTAAAGAAGACGAAATTTGATGAAAAAGCTTAAAGAACAACTCAAAGAATGATTATACGAAATAAACCTATTAAATTGATATGTTATTGAGATTAAATGATTTGATCATTTCTTTTTCTTAGCGTCTTTGGGTTCACTGCCTTCAGGAGGCGCATTCTTCTTATCTCTTCTCAGCTTTATTCCTGTCACCTCATCATTAAACTATCTGAACTTCTCGTATTATTCAATATATGTGGAGGGTTGGTTAGACAAGGGGCCGATGAATTCATTGATCTGAAGAGGACGGGTTGACATTCCTTAATTCATTTGCATCAAGCGACGTTCAGTCACAACTTTGTTGATTGCTTAGCGGAACTATATAAGTCAATATGTACATTACCACCAGTATATCCTTATGTCACATGGGCGATGGTCGTGACTGGGAAGTTGTCAGGAAGCTTTGCCCCTTTCTTTTACATATAATGCTAAAATAAGGCTTTTCTTGTTGCGTAGTTAGGGAATGGGAAGTAAAATTTCTTCTGTGCGAAAGGCTTCACAAACTTTTTATTCATCTACCAAGGCTTATTGGTTGAAGCAATAACAGCAACTCTATCTTCCTTTTTCAAGACTTTCTTTTTGTATTTGGTAAGAACCTTCCTTAATTTAGTGAAGTTAGGTCCAGCTGCACCACCTGCGCCTTTCTTTTTCTTCTTCTTTCCCTTGAAGATTTGTTAAACTTAGTCCATATAGATGATAGCAGGAGGGAATGTTTTGGCAACATTAAAAGTCATAGCAAGCATTTTATTCAGTTCCTTTTTATCATTAATCTTGGGTTATAGAGTGAGAGGTGATAGCTCTAAAACAAGCGCATCGCATTCCGAGGCTAAAGCTCTGACAATAAGAGTCTTTCCGGACCCATGTGGTCCAAAGAAGAGGAAGTAATGCAGCTTATCTATTCTTTCCTTAACAAACTGTGATCCTAGAGGTAAACCAATGAGTTAAACAACTACTTGCCTCACATCGAAATAGCTGGGATCAGGCATGAGCTATGTCGACAACTACTCTTTGGTTCTGAGATGGTTCGGCTCGCCAATTAAATCAGTGATTCTAGCTGGCATAAGTTTCTTTAAGACTCCGAAATCGACCAAGTGGCCGATTTGATCAAGAGGAGCTATCTTACTGATTTATTTCCAGCCTGGCACTTTTATCTTCTTAGCTTTCTTCTTTTTCTTCTTTTTCTTTTTCTTCTTCCCCTTTTTCTTCTTGAACTTTATTCTCAAGTTGGCAAGCTCCAGTTCGATCATGTCGTCCACCATTTTTTGGATCTGATCTTAAACTTCAGGAAGGACAGTTTCTTTGATCTTTTTGACTTAAGGCTTATCTTCTGAGCTTGTTTGATCTTTCCACTCTTTAGTATGCTTTTCAATATGTTTCTGCATGATGAGGACAGTTTCAGTGGGTCCGCAGCGAGGATTTTCCTTTTAGAACTTGTCTTTTTATGTCAACTTTTTCTTTTTCTTCCCCTTACCCTTCTATTTCTTCTTGGCCTATGCTAGTTTCAGCATCATCTACTGCTCCTCTGGTGTTGGAGGAATCTTCACTTTATCTTTTTAATAGAAGTCTTTGACTGTATCTGGGATTTTAGAAAACTAGTTCCTCTCCATAAATTCACTAATCCACAGTCTTCTGTCTCGAAGCATCTTTTCCTTTAACGGTTCCTCCCATTTTTAATATAACTCTTATTTAAGGTTTCCGAGGGTTTCCTTATAGTCCTTTGCATTTTAAGCTTGGATTTCCCGAACTCTTTCTCGATTCTTATTCATTTTGTAAAGGGAGGTTGTAGGATCATTGGGGTTTTGTGGCTTCTTCAAAATACCTAAGAACATAAGTTATTCTTAACGAATTCTGTCAACTTGTCTTCGAGCCATAAATCCTTTGATGGTCTTCTGAACCATAATGACCTGTTACCTCTTTTGATTTTCAGAGTCGTCAAATTAAAAGTTTTAATTTCCTTGGGCTTCCTTTTTCTTGTTAAGCTTCTTTATTTAGCGCTTCTGATAGTAGGCCGCTTTTAATGCTCTCACAATACCTTGACGACCTCTTTCTATCTTCTGTATGATACGAATAGCTGTTTCCATATTGGTGTCAAGTGCAGAGCGTTCTTCGATGACTTCTTCCTCAGGGAGGTTGGTCTATTTTAAGTCGATGAGAAATTTATCCACGATTTGGTTTCTTTTCATTTTGTCTTCAGTTCTATCCATGACGAAATAACGAGGGATGTGCATTTATATCTCGGAGGGGCGCATACGCATTTCCAGCAGAAACTCATCCAGGTTGACATACTCGGAGCGAACGGAGTTGGTGTTGGTGTTGTAGCGAATGAGGTTGAGTTTGAGCTAGACAACGCGCACCATGGTTGACTCCAGCATGTCTTTGAGGAGCATGCGTTTTTGGGGATGGACCATTTGGTCGTAGCAGTCTTCCAGGATTTTGTAGCAGTGGACGTATTTGACGTAGAGATGAGCGTAGAATCTAAACCACTCCTAGTCCTTGCGTTCGTATTTGAGCTGAATAGATGATGAAGTACCCCCTTCTCGTTAAGGTTTTCGTCTAGAGGATCGAACTCCTCGTGGATGTTCTCAAGCAACTCATTAATAGCCTCTTTCCAAAGGTTATTATAGTAAGTGCTTGACATCAGCAATCACCACCGATCTATGATAAAACTATAACTTATATCCCAACACACAATTTATTTAAATTCAACAAATAACACATATATCTTACATCCTCACCCCATAAAAAAGGGCGTAAATAATACTGCTTAAATGTAGTAGTTGTTAAAGAGAAGTAATTTTATTGCGCTCATAATAGCCAATTATTCAATTAGATAACATAGAATTAGCATTAGTAATACGTTAGCGCTGTGCTTAATGTCCTATCTTAATATTTATTATTTTTCCTGCATGAATATACTCATTAGCAACAATTACAGAATCACATGTTAGATAGACATGATAAATTTGGTTGTTTGAGCTTATTCATCTTATTGAGTCATATCTCTCTGGCAGCGTCAACAATGTCAGCAATGTACTGTGAAGGAATGTCAACGATTGAGCTAACTTGCGCTTTTAATAAGGGATACCTTGATGAGGGATTCATCACTTCATTTTTCGATACTGATGACAAGTGGGTCATTTGTTTTGATCCTTAGTTGTTTCAAATCGTCACAAAGAACCGTCCACATCTCATCATTAACATGGGCATAAATCAAAGGCCTTCTTTACCTGAATCCTTTGCCCAAAAAATTGCCAAAGAGGTTAATCAGTTCCCTTACAAGATGATTTGGTTGTATAAGGAAAGGAACGATAATATGTCATGTGAATATTTCATTAATTTCACACAAAAACTTATTCGATTGACTGCAGCAAAAATAGGAATCGTAACTAATGGAAAAATTTGGTAGTCCAGTTTCGGAAATATAAATGAATGCACCTATTTTGGGCAATTTTCGCTGAACTATTAAAATTACTTGGTTCAACAATTCAAACCTTTCGGAGGGTGGACTTCTGCATATTTACAAACAGATGACTTGCTTACAAATACAGGCTGTGGATTTTCTATTAGTGAAATAACGGCAGGAGGCACACATCAAGAATGATTCAAGCTAAGATTTATTTATTTTATCTATTGAAAAGATAGACTAATTGCTTTAGCCCCATAAATAAGGAAGCTAGCTATAAGAGATGCTGAAAAAATATTGCCTCTATTTAAAAGTAGCCATTATATATTACGACCATTGTACACTGAATATTGAATGCAAACTGTTAAACATCAAATATCAAAGAATAAGTGATGCTCAATATAATTCATTTGGCTTTCGTCCTCTTATTCCTTAACTAAATCTAAGTTTTAGCACTCCACACACTTGCAATCAGGCCCACACCTTTGGCCTGAACTATGACATTCACAATAATTTTTTAGGCAATGGCTTTTGAGACATTTACACTTGATTTTAATGATCACAGGTTTGCTCAAAAACAATTTTTCCTTATTTCCACAATCTTTGCACTCACAAACTGAAGTGCAGGCTTCCCCAAGCTTAAAGCACTCACAATAATTTTTTTGGCACCTAGTTTTGGCACAGGTACACTTCCTTACAATAACCTCTGAATCAGCGCAGGTGGAAGTTGATGATCCGTTCAGTGTTTTTTTCTCGTTGTCTTAAGCAGTTTAGGCAATTATTTCTGTCTGCGCTGGCTAATAATCATAGTTGATAGATCCTTTCTTGGTTGTCTGGGGTTAGGAGCCGAGAAGATCTTCGAAAAGGTTGGAGTTGTCTTAGTTTTCAAAGAGGCCGTCGATCATCATCATAATTGGCTCCTAGACCTACATTTCCACATGGTTCTCCTCACACTCCATACTCATTTTAATAGCAATTATCAATGCAAATGTAATAAGCCCGAGGGTTAACACTAAAAGGCTTAATGATTTTACTTTCTCACCTCTAGAAGAAAAGCTTTGATTTGCATTTTGAAATTTTTATTATGCCAATATTAATCTTAGAAGATAAATCTATTAAAAAGGGGTGTTTCATAAAAAAGCACTAATTTATTTGTCAAATCAAGAGCTTTAAGTAGCTTTGCCCACCTTAATAATTTACTAATTAATCAGGAAAGGCAAAAGCATTGAAAAAGTGATTATCTTCCAAGAAGCAGTTTCTGAGCCAAAAATTTAGAGATTTCCTTTTAACTTTATCTTTGTTATATTGAGGAATGAGTGAGACTGCTTAAGCTTACTTATTAATCGTAAAATCATATAATAACAGTTTCCAAAGAATTGAAAATGAAGACTGCGTACCTCAAACTCCCTCCCCTCCCCAAAAGGAATCTATAGTTCAAAATACCTTCCATCCAATGCCAATCCATTTCCCTGCAGCAGAAATGCACTACGGTTGAAGATCGCCCTCAGAGAGATGAAGAAAACGAATTCATCTAACCAAAAGGGAAATAAAATATATTGCAGCGCCAAAGGCCAACTTCTAAAAAATAGCAAGGATAAATAAGGTCACATTCCAACTAACCTTGCAAAGAGCGTAGAAGTCAATCAATCGACAAAAAGATAGGTATGTTCATAAGTGAAGTTCCTCCCAGAGTAACAGCTAAGAGTTGGATTTTGTACGACATGCAATAGGATAAATCTCTTTGGGGCCATCGTTGCCACAAACGAAGAGAAATGGCGAGTCTTACCAAAATGATGAATCTCATTACTATTCTCGAATTGGCCAACTCATTAGGTATTGATCCACGAGAACTAAAGATAAAAGCTACGAAGAGTTCTACTGCGATCACAGGCACTACTGCATAGCTGCGCTTGGGAGCAGAGTATAATTTATATGATCTTTTCTTTGGGATGATGCTTCCAAGCGGGAACGATGCTGCCTATCTGATAGCAGAGTGTGGAGGGTTTTTACTTAAGTATATGAAAGACAATATAAGCCTTTCCTTACGCTAGATAAACGGTAGAATAAACGAAGAACTATAGACATACTCTGATCAGTTTGTAACTGCCTATCTCAAGGAAATGAATAGAGTAGCACGCAAGATAGAAATGGCATCTAGTAATTTCGACAATCCCCACGGATTGTCCAATCCTAATAACTATTCTACTGCCCAAGATTTGGCCAAACTTTGCACTTACTCCATGCGCAATTCAACCTTTCGCAAAATAGTACAGACAAGGAGATACTCTTACTCAATAACAACATTGGTGGACAAGCTTGAAACAATATCTTCTGCCTAAAGCCTATAGGAAGAAAAGGACATAAGCCCTGGCTAATACAAGTAAGAAGTAAGGCTGACGTTGAATTGGGATAATACAAATAGGATGCTAGGGTAAGGTTGGAGTGGCATTAAGACTGGAATCACTCCCAACGCAGGGCCTTGCTTAGCTGCCTCCCAGGCTAGAATTTTATAAGGAAGACGCTATGAGTTTCTAGTAATTTTGCTGGATAGTGAGAGCATGGAAGCCCGCTGGACTGAGGTCAAGTAGCTGGTTAACTGGGCAATCCAAAATAGAAGATATATTTGATTTTTGCCTACTTATTATTATTAAAAATCAAAAATTGACTCGATCACTTAGCTCACCAAAATATGACCTCTAGCTGTGCTCGAATAGGTCAGAAGCGAACTATGCCGACTCATACAGGTCGATAGGGGAGGATTGGCTGTCTATTTATAGAAACTACAGCAACTTAATGCAGTGGTCTAAGTTAATAAAAAAATACTAATGCCCTCTATTTTAATGAGTTACTTGATGTAGTAGTCGAAACGAGCGACGCGAGAGTTGGGAGAAGTCTGACTTCCGAAGGGCGATAGTTTTGGTGGCATTTATGGCAGCTTATCTCCTCTAAGCTTATTTTTATGGACAAACTTTAACACTTCCTTATTGAGGGAGAAGAAATCAGAGTATCTTTTCTTCAATATGACTGCGTTCTCATTGTGCTATGAGCTTTGGTGATGTCTGCGCTGAATGGAGAGTAGATAAAGTGTGTGTATTTTTCCTTCCTTATCAAAGCTTTTCTCATTCCCTATGACTTTCATCTCCACATTCTTAAAGCCAACATTCCACACGTCAAAGTAGTTGTATATCTTTTCCTCAAGCTGCCCGCCAAGGCCAAACCAGACTGCGAAACACCTCCACAGTGTCTTGCGATTGACCACAATTTAAAAGAAATGAAGAAGATCCTCTTAAATAGGATTTTCAGGGATGAGTCCCATCGTCAATCTCTTTTCATTGATCAGCTTATCATGGAAGTCAATTATTTCTTGCTTCGATTTGTTGATAATTAACTCGAGGATGTCTGGGTTGGAAATCAAAATGCTTCCTTTGTGGATATTGACTTTGAAAAAAGGAATCTTTAGTCTCTCCTAGTCCTCAGAATACAGACTCTCCTTCTTTGCAAAAGCAAACTTTTGATGACTACTGAGTCCTAGTCTCACTGTGCTGGGCAACTATAGAAATTACAAAAGGGGAGGGCAGTAAAATTGATCAGTTTTAATAAGTTCAACAAGATAGGGCTAAAAAAATTTCTGCTTCTCTTCACCGTACTTCATCATATTCTAATAATGGTGATTAAAGGGAGGAAGAGTAACTTCTGGACTATTGGGGAAGAGTTTAATGAGCTGATTTGCTAGGTTTTCGAAGTCAATTTAACTTTTAGTAATAATCTTCATTGTATCTTCGAAGTATACTGCTACATTGAATGCGCATATGGTTTCATCTTGCTTGTGGATGACCTGAAACTATTTATTGAACTAGATATAAAGATGCTTTCTTCTTACTTATGCAACATTGAAGTTCCCACTATTCTCAACCGAACGCACTGAAGGATGGAGCAGCACATCTAATTAAGACCTGTTTTACTCAATAAATCCTTCTGTTTTCTTTGCCTTGGCCGCTCAAAGATAACTGTAATGAGGACCAGCCCAATGTTGAGCAGACCAATTATGATATTGAGGATTAAACTGGTGCTAACCTTCACTTACAGGTTCTAGGATAAGCATATCACATACCTCGACAACAATGATTTAGATGAGGAAGCTGAGGGCAGTGAGTCCCCAGTAGAAGAGACTGGCTAGGTGCCGTTATTCGCACTTCCTGACCTCTCTCACTATAATATAAAGCTCCATTGTGTAATTAACTAAGAAAAGAAGATTAACAAGGCTGAAGTTAGCATAGTCATTTTCCCAATAGAGCGAGTCAGAGTACGCAGCTATTATGTGAACTATCATTAGGATCATAACTGCGATAACAAAACAGAACTTTATCCAAGTAGATTTGGGCACAGCCACATCTAAGTTATCGCCTAACTTGTCCAACTTGAGCACTTTCCTGCAGAAGACAATGCCAAATAATATATTGTATGCGACCTAGTAAGAGCACTACGCGATTAAGAATATTTCGAGGGCACTTGACATACAATAATCACAATATTATTTATAATCTCCCCACAATATTCACAAGACTATCTCAACTTCCCCACATCTCATTCTTCATATCACTATCACCTGTCCGGTGCTCAAAAATGACCTTATTCAATCATTTTTCGTCGAGTCTTTAGTTGATACTTTGACCAGTCAAATCAAATATTTGATTGATCGTAATCCTGCTTATTTTATGTTGGAATGCTCTTATAATTGTTGATGATTTATTGGGTATAATAAGGAAGTCGGTATAGAAATTGATAATTTTATATTGAAGTTTCACAAAATGTTCAAGAATACGTATCAATCGGGGTTCCTGTCGATCCTGTACTCGATAGGGAGCAAGCCGCTTCAAATATGGGAGAAGCAGAGTATTTTTGGCCCTATTCAGTTCAAAATGGACACATCAAGCGAATAACTGATCAGGACATTCAGTCGTCTGTACTGGAGATTATGGGCACCAACGTAACCACTGCTTTCATAACCTGCCCACAAAATTAAAAAGAGACCCTGGGCATCAAATTGCCCTTCTTGGTCATGATCATCAAAAATGTACTTCAACCCCTATTCAGTTAAAAAAATACTTTACCTTCGAAGTACAAGTCCTAGACGATAAAAACGTGCGCAGAAGATTTAGAGCCTCTAACTACCAATCCACCACCAGAGTCAAACCCTTCATCTGCACCATGCCTATGCGCCTCGATTAAGGATGGAACCAAATACAGTTCAACCTCTCTGACTTCACGCGTAGAGCCTATGGAAGCAACTACATTGAGACCCTAAGGGTAACAATTCATGCCAACTGCCGTATTCGCAGGATATACTTTTCGGACCGATTGTACTCATAAGAGGAGCTTCCTCCCGAGTTCAAGCTCTTCTTGCCCATCCAAAAGCAGCAATGATCATACAATCCTTTGTACATACTTTGAATTAGTGAACAGTAATCATTTTACATCTGTCTTTGCCTTTCTTTTCTACCAGTAGTCCCCCGCGTACTCACGTAGCTTCTATCCGTCAAACAAACGCTATTCCTTGTCCTTAATTTCTTCGTTTATGACTGGAGGAGAGCGGGTATATTTAGTTGCTTCTTCCTTGAGGGTTACTTGGGGTTATTCACTTGGGAAATATTGATTAATGAGCTCTTAGATTTGGGACAGTTGCAACTGAAGATTGAATTGATTTAGATCATCACTTTCTCCAAGATCAAATGCTTTTCTTGTTTGCTTTACAAGAGGATCGCATTCCTTGAGTAAGTTTTAAAACTAAGCAATTCTAGCCCCACATTCTTTTTGTATTTTATCATTGATTTAATTTTCCTGTTGTTTTTATGGAGTGATTCCCAAGGAGTTAGTGTGCATCTAATTGAGTTCATTTTGATGTTTGATCTTGCTCGCTAAGGTCTCCTTATCTTCGTTTAAATCGTCTATTTCTTTGTTGAGTTTGTTGATGTATTAGTAAATAAATTGACTCTGCTGCTAATGTTTGAGGAAGACCGATGTAATTTCTTCAAGATCGTTAGTTCCACTCTCTTATTTTATTTCCTCGAAGCTTTTCCATACTGTACTCATAGTTTTTTTATAGTTTTCGATAATTCTAATGCGCTCCTTATTTTGGTTGATGAGCTGCCTCAGCCTGTACTTGACGAGGGGTTGGGTGTCAGTGGCCTCATTCTTTTGCTCTGCCTCAGTTTTTCTTTTGAATAAAAAGCCGCTTTTACTAGCTTCTAAGTTGATTCTGCTTGCTCCAACCTCCTCTCGGAACTATCTGGCTTAGCTCTAGTTCTACAGCTTCATCTTCAGGATCTGCTGTTTGTTGGCCGAAAACTTACTTTTCTTATCACTGATTTCCCCCTCCTTGCTAGAAATAGAAGTATTAAGTTCCTGAATTTTGTTGGTGATCTTCTTGAGGGCTTCCTTCTGGTTAAGTTTGTCTTTGCGGAGCTCTTCGATTTCCCCCTTGAGGGATTTGTTGAGGGCGAGGACGTCATTGTAAGAATTGATGGTTTGGTTGAGCTATCTTTCGAGCATGTTCAACTAGCTCTTCTTTTTGGAGGTCTATGATTTAAACTGCTTGCCCTTGAGGGACTCCAGCTGCTTTGTCTTGTTGCCGAATTCTTTGAGAATGTCGTGCTTGTTTTATTGGAGTCGAAAGAATCTTCGCTTGTCCTGCTCCAGCATGCGCGTGTAGTTGTCGATCTCACGCTCGAACACTTGGTTGGCATTCTCTGTGACAATACTAGTGTTGAAGGCAGTTTTGTTAAACACGCTCTCATCTAGTTTTTTACCCTTGTACATCTTCTTTAATTAATATACAACAATTCTTCTAAACAAAATAATATAAGGCAAAATCATTCGTTCTCATTCTAGCTCTCCTCGTCCTCCTCGATTTTCATCAGCACGCTCTACAGCTAGATTTTTAATAACTAGCATAGCTTCCTTGTGTTTTATTGGTCCAGTCCGTGCCGAGTAGAAAACTACTCCGCTATTTCTTACAAGCGGTTCTCGTCTCCTGCATACAGAGTAATTCGGTCCATTTTTTATCCCAAATTCACATCGAGCAGTAGGGTTGGTGTTGGCTACTCCTCTTCAACCCGAGACTTTTCTTTCAGACTGAAGTATTCATCTTTCTTTGCAATTTTTTATCCTCTTTATAAAAACTTCTTTTTTTATTACCTTTCTTACCTTCCCTTCTTCATTCTATAGAGTGATTATTCCACTTGTTTAGTGTGATAGTTTTTGGTATCGTGGCTCACCTTATTGTGATTAAGGATCGGAGCAAATGTACATTCTTTAAGTTGAAGCTCTTCAGTTTGACTGCTAGCCCTCAAAGACTCCTTCTTCTGTTGAAGGTTCTTGTGAAAATTATACAACTAAATTGATTTTTTTTGGCCAAG
>JACCDV010266318.1_pt1 | contig 23283 bp, 19 predicted proteins | sample 7446131 | NCBI WGS metagenome assembly JACCDV01 (sample SAMN15323448, study PRJNA562643) | freshwater metagenome | isolation source: river surface water | place: USA:Blue River Watershed | collected 2017-08-17
GCAGCGCAGAATCACTTGCCATCATCCGCGCCGAAGCAGATGAGATCGAAACCTTGGCTCAAACAGCTGAGTTTGAAGATGTCGCTTACTCATCAAAGCGTATGACTGAGTCTTACTCACGTAAGACCCGATCACGCAACGTTCGTAACAACGAACCCAACGTCGACGGCACCATCGCAGATCCAGATTACTTAGCGTAATTGGCCTAGCCCGATTATCGTCAGTTTGTGTCACGATAATCGGGCCAGGGCCACCCCCTTTTGAAATTATTGTCTGATGAGTAAAGTTGCGATTTGAGAGGCGGTTGTAAATGGCATCGAAATGGCAAGATGAAGTCGCTCCAGAGGAGTGGGAAGAATGGCTTAAGGCCGCAAAAAGGATTTCAGGTGCACGTCGGATTAACACCAGCATGGGACCTTCTGAATACGCCTCACTAGCTATTGAGAAGCTTCTCCAGCAGGATAAGCGTCCAAGCAATGTAGAAGCATGGTTGAGTACCACAATTAAAAACCTCTATATCGATCGATTTCGTCATATGAATGCATTTGGCGGCATTCGCAAAGCGAATCTCGATGACGAAGGATGGGAATATGAGATGGTGCGCTTTGCAGTCCGATCTCCGAGTCTCATGATCGGCCAGCGAGACCAGATTAAGCGCATTCTGCAGATGCTCACCATAAAAGAGTGCGAGCTGTTAATTATGGCCGCCGCCGATTATGACAATCATGCGATTGCAGCTGAACTTGGCTATGCCTCAAACAAGGTGGTCGCTACGCGACTTCGCCAGATTAATGAAAAAGTTGAAAAATTGGTTATGCAAGCCCATCGGGAATAAGGCCAATTTTATTGAAATCCTGATTGACTTTTTGGCCTTCGATTCGTTTATACCTATGAGGGAGAAAACACCCCCTCAATAGGAGAAGGAAATGCCATACCAACCAACCTCACTTTATAGCGAAATCGCACCTAATTTGTTCATGGGTGGAACCGACGATAACGATGTTATCCACAACGCTGCATCAGGTCGGCGTCGTACAGATTTGCCCTTTGAGTCGATCGTGACCATGTATGCCTGGGCGCAACCCGCAGATTGGAAAATCCAAGAATTTAGATATGGCGTTCCCGATGCTGCAATTGAGATGATCGACTTAAGTCGACTCAAGCAAGTTGTTGAATTTGGCTACAATCGTTGGATTTCAGGAGACCGTCTATTGGTTCGCTGCCAAGCAGGACTCAATCGCAGTGGTTTGGTAACTGCATTAATTCTGATGAAGTCGGGGTTGGATGTCGATTCTGCGATTTCACTCATTCGTACCAATCGTGCAGAGATTGCTCTCTTCAACGAACAATATGTCCAGTGGCTTCAATCAGAAGCTCCTAACTTCTTGGCGCTGAACAGCAAGCGTCAAGCTGCTTAAGGAGGAATTCTTATGAAAGAGTTGCCAATATATTTTGACCCGATGATCGATTCCTTAACAATCTATCTTGAGAACAAAGTCGATCACTTTACACTGCAGACCTACATCGATGGAATGTATCAAGGTCCGTATGTTCAAGCGCTTCAGGAGCCTCAAGGAATAGTCTTGTTAGAGGCAATAAGCAATGAATTCTTAAGGCCACCACTTGAGAAATCTGGACAGCAAGTTCTGCTTTTTTTGGGATGGCGTTTCTACCCTGAAAGCTATCTACCAAATTACACACAATTTGTGGATCAAGTAAAAGTGGAACCAAAGGAAATCGCACTCAAGCTTGTACGTACTCTTCATTTTGCATATGGAGTGGATGACAGCTTCACCTATGAAATAGGTCCTCGAATCCGAGGTGTAAATGGAAGTATTCAAAAGTTAGGAGCATCAAATGTGTAATAATTCTTCGACAAACATACATTTTTCTCATCATGAACTAGCACTTGCGAGTAATTCTCAAGTCGGTCAGAAGGGTTCACTTAAAGTTAAGAGGCAAGGAAAGAGAATCGTTGCTTCTCTCGTGGACACATCACCTCTTCCTCAAGTTACTTTCACGGATAAGTCTGAGCGGAATAACTATGTGATTCACAAGCGCAATGAGGGGCACACGCTCCAAACAATCGCGGATTCCCTGGGACTTACTCGAGAGATGATTCGATTGATCGTAATCTCAAACCAAGGCCCGTCAGCGAGTGAGGTCAGAAAAGCAAGAGAAGAGAAGAAGCGAGGCGAAGCCGCAGCAGCTCTAAAAAGCCTTGGACCGGTAAGTATTGACGAGATCGCGCAGCATCTCGAAGAAACACCATCTCGTGTTCGCAAGCTCTTAGGAAAGGCAGCGAAGACGCTTCCCAACGGTCGGATGAGGTTCGAGAAAATCTACTCCGACGAAGATTTGTTAACTATTTTGCGCAATGCCGCATCTAAGATCGATGGTCCTCTATCTGTAAGTAAATATCGCAGACTTCAGATTCAACCCACGGTCGCGATATATATTGGGCGGTTCGGGAGTTGGAATTCCGCCTGTGAACTTGCTGGAGTAACGCATGGTTTAGCCATGCGAGAAAACTACAAGCGTGCTCACAGCGAGGAAGACATGCTGGCTTATGTTGCTTCCTATATCGCCGATCCACGCACAAATGGCTCAGCGACAGGGTATGACCGCTGGCAAAGAAATGTTGATGGAGCGCCGAGCTTGTCATTGATTCGACAACGAGTCGGCAGCTGGAATGAAATCAAAGTACGACTCGCGCGTGGAGCCTGAAAGAAGCCCTTGGCAAAATACGCATAGTAGTTTGATGTTGACACAAAGTAGTTTTTGATTTACGTTTTACCTATCGGGCCGAAAGGGCCGATGTAGATATGGCTGAAAAGCCCTAGAGAAAAGGAAAAAAATTATGTCTTCACGACCATTTTCGCACGATGTTACGCTCAAGATTGAGCAGTGCAACTCACAGACCATTGGTTCAACTAAACGCCTGATTGGTCTTGTTAAGCTCAAGCAGATCATTCGAATCATTGAGGTTCTCGATTTAGAAGCCAACCCACGCGACTCGAAGCTCAGCACTATCACTTCGGACATTATTGAGTCACTAACAAATTCACCAGAAATATTTCCTCTTAAATCAAAAGGATTACTGCTAGCAGCGTCAGTGTATTCGCCACTGGATCGCGATCGGTATGAAATCACTTTCGCGGACCGAGATGTTGAGGGCGTGCTGGATGGAGGCCACAATCTGCTCGCTATTGGTCATTACACTCTTGGACTAGCCTTAACTAATCCAGACGATCTCAAAGAGCTACGCAAAGCCCGTATTTGGGGGGATTTCAAAAGAGTTTTTAATAAGCACCTTAATCTGGTGAATGAATTCATTCAAGATGATGAAAATGCGAATGAGTTATCCACTTTGATCCCTGTTGAATTACTACTTCCAAAATCAGATGACCCGCTTGATCTCAATGATTTCAGCAAATCACTCTTAGATATTCAAGAAGCCAGAAATAACAACGCTCAACTTAAGCAAGAAACGAAGACAAATAACGAAGGCCTCTATGAGGGACTGAAGTCAGCCTTGCCGTCAGAGTTGGAGAAGAAGGTTGAGTGGCGGTCAAATGAAGGGGGCGACATCAAGGCAGGCGATATCGTTGCATTAACATGGATTGCATTATCTGCTCTCGGGCTTGAAGTTGAAGATGAAGATAAAAAGAAAGTTGTTCCTCCTAGCCCAGTGCAAACCTATAGCTCTAAAGGTGAATGCGTTGCTCGCTATCATCGTTTTATGTCTTCACCAAGCGTCACTACAAACAACGCAAAACGTGAGATTAAGAGCAAGAAGGTCTTGTCCGCATTTAAGGTTGCTGCAGATATCCCTTATCTCTATGACTATATTTACGAAAATTTTCCGAACTTGTACAACGCAAATGAAGGAAAGTTTGGAAAAATCTCGGCGGTCAATAAGATGAACTCAAAGGGAGGCACAAAGGAAACTAAGTTCAGTCAAAAGGCGATTGACTGGAAGTACCCTGAAGGGTTCATAGCGCCACTTGTCTATGCACTTCGCTCAATCATGGTCTTGGACGAGGAGGGCCTATTGCATTGGGCTACTGATCCGAGGGTGTTTTTGAAGAACCATCTGCCTCAGGTAGTGACCCGTTACAAGCAGCTTTTAGAAGAAAACGATTTCGATCCACAAAAGGTTGGAAAGTCTTCAGTTGCATACGACTCAGTGCTTGACGCATACGAGTTGGCTCTCTTACGCAGTAAGTAGGCGCCTGATCAAGTTTTCAGTTTCAGTCTTATTCGAAGCTGAAACACATTAAAATAGACTGGTCATAAGATCGATACCCAGATCAAAGCCCCCCTTTGCTTTGATCTGGGTATTCCTATTGCCCCGGCCTTGAATTTGCTCCTGTTACTACAATTACTCTCCGCAATCATATAAAGTCCATTCCATGGAACTTCGTATCGCTTTGCCTAATTTGGAGATTCAAAGCCAGGTCAATTCAGCAGGTTGTGGACTGATAAACGTTTTCGCCTCCGACCTTTTTGACTTCATTGACAAGGGTTTAAGAAAAGCAAAGGGCGCCAATTGGCTCACTGAAATGCAGGTGCAAAATGTTGGCGCCGATCAGAATTTCAAAGACCCGTCCGTTCTGCTCAAGGAGCTCGTTAACAAGGGGCAATCGCCTTTGAGAGGACCTGTATCGGCTTTGGTCCCACAAGCCAACTGGAAAGATTTTTATAAGCGGCTCGATGATCTGCTCGGGGAAAGACATCTTTGGGTGCATAACGAAATTAAGGCCGATGCGGAGCAGCTTAAATCACTGGTAGTCCTAGTCAACAAAATTAGTTGGACGCTTGAACTTCCTGTGGTTACCGAGTGCGAAGCACTAAGGGAGCACATCACTCCTGACGAAGTTGTGGTGCCGATAGAACCAGCAGAGCCCGAAGCAGCAGCCTCTGAGCTGGCAGCAGAATTAGGTAGATTTACTAGCGACGATGAAATTCCGATCGGAACACCAATTGTCGGTCCGTTCATCTCTCACTCTTACACCCTGCACCTCAATGGCAGTGTGAGAGATCGCCGAACGGACGAGCTACTAGGTGATTTGATCGAGGATGGAGACACAATTGGGGCCCTTCTCATCGCCCGCAAGCCAAATGGCGGGCGCCTTAGAATCACCGAAACAGGGGAAGTCGCAGCCTATTTCGGCGATTCATGGGTGTTTTTGGCCAAGGTTCAGCCTGAAACATGGTTCCCAGGGCACTTAAGCAAATAATTATAAAATTAAGGACTTAATAACTAGTTTAATATCTTGACAAGAAAATAAGATGTTATTACTATTGGTAACATCTTAACTACAGGGAGTATTAAATGAGTGCAGAAGACCTTCTTAAGGGCAAAGTATTGACCGGGTATCACCGCGAGGACACTTTCATCGCCACCCGCAAATACATGGGCGGTCGTCCTGTTTTTCACCTTGATATGTGCATCGCTCAGCTCACCGCAGGTGTTGATGCACCTCCTGTAGGAGTAGCTCAAGAGGACAACCGAATCGTTAAAGAAAGCCGCGGCCGTCTTTTTCGCGACTATGTAAACGCTAATAAGGAGTGGGCAAGCCCGAGCCTTCTCCTATGGTGCCCAATCGGCATTCTGGATTTTGAAGCACTGCCTCAAATCAACGATCTCGTTCGTGACCCATCGGTCGTTTTAGGAGTTCTTTCGGTCCCAAGAAATTCGCGACAATCCATCAAAATTCTCGACGGCCAACATCGCATTCTCGGTTTTCATCTTTGGATGGATCAACTTAACAAAGAATTGCAAACTTCTAAGTTGAGTCTTTCAGAAGCCCAAAAGGCAGGTCAGCCTAAGGTGATTGAACTTGCCAACGAGCGAGTCGCAAAAGCCGAAGAAAATATCGAGCGCAGCATAAAGGAATCAATAGGTATTGATATTTTGATTTGCTCCTCAGCCAAGGAAGCTCGTCAGATTTTTGCAGACATTGCGAATAATGCGCAGGGAATGGTGAAGGCCCTCGCAATCGGCTTCGATCAGTCCAAGCTGGTTAATCGCGTAACTAGCAACGTTGCTTCTGATTTTCCACACCCACTTCTTGAGGGCAAAGTTGATTTCAATAAAGATCGCATTGCGGGTGACAGCGAAATGCTTATTTCAGCTAAAACTCTTGCTGACTCAATTCGTGCGCTCAGTGTCGGTATTGCGGGTCGAATCAGCCGAGTGCAGGAACTGGAGTGGCCAGACGAAGATGTTGCTCAACGCACACGCAAATTCCTCGATAGTCTTGAAAAAGCCTTTGCAGATGATTTCAAGAAGAAGCCGCTTGAATTCAGAAAAACTAGCCTTCTCAGCAGTGGAACCATGTTCCGAGTACTGGCAGGTGTTTGGTTTGAACTTACAAGTACAACAAACGCTCAAGGAAAACCAATTAAGCCAAAAATGAGCCCTGAAGAGGCTACGAATTTCTTTAAGAAACTCGCACCACATATGTCGATCCCTATCAAAACAGGGAATAAGTGGCTAGCAACTGGTGTTTTCCCTAGCCCGGCCAATGGGGCTGTTGTAACCGCTCCAGGTTCAAGAAATCAGGAGTTAAAGAAATTAACTTTTGAGATTACATCTTGGGCCTTGGATGCTAAGAATTTTCCATTCAACTAAGAAAGCAGAATGATTAATGCCAAATATTTATGACAACTCAGCCGGAAAAATATTGTCCGATGCTATACAAACCGCACTTACAAATGCAGAGTCACTGGATGCTTGTATTGGCTATTTCAACTTGCGTGGATGGAAAACTATTGATGAAACGATACAAGACTTGCGACCTAAGGGCAGAGAGAAGGCAAGACTCTTAATTGGAATGCTGGACCGTCCAGACCAGACAGTTTTGCAATCGCTTAGGCTTTCGGCGGCAAGAGGAAACAGGATTATCTATGATGGCGAAGTCATGGCTACAGAACTTGATTCTGTTCTTGAGAATTTTGCTGGACAGCTCATCTCGGGAATTCCAAATAAAAGCGATAGAAAGTCTCTAATTCAATTGAGCACACAACTTCGGAACGGAGAAGTTGTAATCAAGGCTTACTTGGCTCAAAGATTGCACGCAAAGCTATATTTGGCTAACCGCAGTGGAGACGCAATCACTCCTCGAGTGGCATTCGTAGGCTCCAGTAATTTGACTCTAGCCGGTCTCGAGGGCCAGGGTGAATTAAACATTGATGTGCACGACCAAGATGCGACCAACAAATTAAGTTTATGGTTCGACGATAAGTGGGATGACATCAACGCTTTTGACATTAGTGCAAAACTCGCAGATCTGATCGACGGTTCATGGATTAACCAAACCGACCCATTCTTGGTTTATTTGAAATTCGCATATCACCTGTCGCATGAAGCAAGAGAGGGTAATTCAATTGTTGACATTCCACGTGATATCGAACCACTTCTCTTAGAGTTTCAAAAATCGGCGGTGAAAACAGCTACAAGAATTCTGCAGCGCAATAATGGTGTGATGGTTGCAGATGTTGTCGGTTTGGGAAAAACTCTGACCGCAACAGCAATAGCCCGCGTAATGGAAGAAACGGAAAATGTCGAAACTCTAATCTTGTGCCCTAAAAATCTAGAGGACATGTGGCTCGAATATGTAAGAGCTTACAAACTAAGAGGCGCCAGAGTGTTGCCATTGAGTATGGTGCGCTCCCAGCTCCAGGAGTTGGGTCGTTATAGACTCGTAATTATTGATGAATCACATAATTTGCGAAATGCTGGAAGTCAAACCTACAACGCCGTTAAGGAATACATCGCGAAGAATGAACCAAGAGTGGTTCTATTAACCGCTACTCCATACAACATTAATCTAAGTGACATCGCAGACCAGTTGTCTCTTTTTATTAGCGATGACCAACCACTTCAAGTCAAGCCTGATTTGGCAATTCAAGAAGCCGGTGGACTTTTTAATTACAGTAAAATCACCAGAGGTGCCGCACCAAACTCCATGAGAGCATTTCGCAAGAGTGAATTTGTGGAAGATTGGCGTTCTTTGCTCCAGTATTACATGGTTAGACGAACAAGAGAATTTGTAAAGAAGAATTATGCGCTAACGGACTCAAAGGGAAAAAAGTACTTAGAATTTCCAAATAATCCTGGAAAGAAACTCTACTTTCCGGATCGCGTCCCTCACTTCCTTAACACGCATGACTCTGAGCAGGAAGAGCGAGAAGTTCTTGATGCGGCTTCGCTCGCGGGTGATCTAAAATTGGCAAGGCAAGGCTTAGGAAATTACCTACTTCCAAGTGCTGCAAATTCTGATGATGATTTGATCAAGGACATCAAAGCGCAGCGTCAAACTTTGCAAGGTTTAACAAGAACGAATCTCGTGAAAAGAAGGTCTTCTAGCCCAGCTGCATATAGTTTGACGCTTCAAAGGCATCTCATAAGGGATTTTGCATTCCTTCATGCCCTCAACTCGAACTTAGATTTGCCTATCGGTGTTAATTCATTGCTAGATGGTGATGCGTCCTTTTTGAAAGAGGAGCACGTCCAGGAAATTGCTGACCAGCATCGTCTCGAAAACCGAAAACTTCTTGGGGTAGCTGATGACGGCTCAGTAGGACACTTGAGTTTGAGTGAAGCGTCACTCATGGGACGTCTGGCCTATGAGAAAGTTGCAGAACGAAATCCAAATCAGGTGCGCTGGGCAGGGCTTGAAAACTTTGATGCAGGGCGTTTAAAGGCGGATTTGGAATCTGATGTATCAGCGATTTTCTCTGCCTTGAAAGTCATCGGCACAATCAAACCTGAGGTGGATTCGAAACTCGACCTTCTATTCAATGAAGTGTTCATGAAAAATAAAGGAAAGAAAGTACTTGTATTTTCTGAATACCAAGACACAGTTGATTATATTTTCAAATCTTTAAAAAGTAGATTTAAAGTCACTTCAATTGAATCCGTCGACAGTAAGTCATCAGATGTTCAAAAATTTGTACGAAGATTTAGCCCAATTAGCAATTCCAATATTGGCGGACTTCCTGAAGGTCAATCAGAGCTCCAGTACCTAATATCAACTGACGTACTGTCGGAAGGCCAAAATCTTCAGGATGCAAGTATCGTTGCAAACTTCGACCTTCCTTGGGCGCTAATTCGCCTAATTCAACGCGCGGGTCGCGTAGATAGATTGGGGCAAGAATCAGACAAAGTTGATGTCTATGTGATTGACCCAAGCGCAGAGGTAAATAGACAGATTGGTCTGAGACAACGACTGCAGGCGCGACTAATTCAAGCAGGTGCGGTAATCGGCGGGGATGACAAGTTTTTTGGTAGTGAATTAGAAGCCCAAGCGATTTCTGATCTATTGACAGGTTCATCAAGTCTAGAAGCCGACGATCCTCAAGATGTAGATCCCGCTTCTTACGCCTACGAAATTTGGCGAAAGGGGATTGAAGAATTTCCGCAAGCAAAGAATCTGGTTATAAATCTTCCGCTTTCATCTCGCTCAACCATCATGAGCAAAGATAAACAATTCGGAGGAAGAGTTTATGCATTGACAGTAGTTTCCGGTCAGCACAATATTGCCAGTTACACAAATAGTGACGGGGCTTATTGTCCGATTTCGCCTATCGAAATATTAATTCGTACGAAATGCGAATTTGGTTTATTGCCTGAAACGGAACTACCTAACCACTTAGATGCATTGCAGACAATTGCAGATGGTTCGGTTGAATCCGTCGGGCAAGGAACAATTGCGATGGCGGGTACTCGCAAAGCACTCTACGAAGCCGTTAAAGATCACCCAAGACTGCTCGAAGGTTCGCTCTTCACTGACGGCGAAGCAAGGATGGCACTTCAAGCAGTCTATAGCCGCCCAATGACCGAAGTGGCCAAAGCTGTGTTTGCCCAAGGAATCAGAAATGCTGACCCAGCAGATTTGATAGACAAAATGGTGACACTTTTCAATGAGGGTCAGCTTGTTATTGAAGAATCAGGAACCGAAACTGGCTCCCTTCAGTTTGTTGGATCAATTGGTCTGAGAGGTAAGAAATAGTGTCTACAAATGTTGTTGCCGTTCAGACTGCAATTCGAAGCGCTCTTGAAGGAAATGATTTGGAGAAGTTATTCATTCAAGTCCTTCTTTGGCACAAACCGAAAGGCGCTACCGAAATTGAACTCGAGGGTGGATTTTGTAGGAAGATTGCCACACTAAAAGGCCTGGATATTTGGTGGATAAAATCATTCTCGGGCATAGACGTGTCATCAATTGAAAAAGAAATTGCCAAGCAAAGTACCGAAAGATTAGTGATTCATGAACAAGCCGAAGGACGGAATTGGCGATGGCCAGAAATCCGCCGTGGAGGTGCAACAAGAATAAGCAGCCACTTTCAGTCAGAATCTCATGCGCCACTATGGTTAATTCAGCGACTCTCTTTCTTGAGATTTGAGATCGAAGACCAATCGGCTTTAACAATAATTGATGTACGTGAACGAATGAGACAATCATTTGCATCAGATCAAGTGACAAATAAGTTCTTTGGTGAGTTTAAGAAAATGCACTTGAAGCTCTCTGGGGACAAGGAAAATCTAGGTGATCTCGGTGGAATCGATAACTACGAGGAACGACGCTGGTATTCATCCGTACTGCTTAACCGACTAATGTTTCTGTACTTTTTGGAGAAAAAAGGTTTCTTGGATAATGACACCAATTATCTAAGGTCTAGATTGACAAAAGTTCAACAAAATATTGGTTATAACGAGTTCTTTAGTTTTTATTCAAATTTCCTTATTCCACTTTTCCATAATGCTCTTGGACAGAAGGGCGCCGAATTGACTTCGGATTTGAAGGAAATAATCGGAGATGTCCCATATCTGAATGGTGGAGTATTCGCCTCTCACCCACTTGAAGAAAAATATAGAATTGTTGTACCGGATTCAATCTTCGAAGAAATATTTGACATTTTTGATAGCTATAAGTGGCACCTTGACGATACGCCAGGCGTTGAAGGTAATGAAATTAACCCAGATGTCCTGGGTCATATTTTTGAGAAATACGTGAATCAGACAGAAACTGGCGCCTTCTACACTCCAATGGATGTTACAGCCTGGATTAGTAGCCGCACACTCGCAAACTGGATACTTCAGAAGCTAACGTCGTTAAACATTGAGTACACAAAAATACTTTTGGAAAATCCTCAAAATTATCTAGAAACTGAAATGTCTATCGGAAAAGAATCTATCGATTCGTTCTTCCAGTCCAAATTAGGTAAGGGTGACCTCCAAGCCTTAAATAGTAAGTGCGAGAGTGGAGAGTCACTTCCGGGGGAGAATTACTGGGAAGCAACAAGCCGACTACGGAACTGTTTATTAGTCTCCGAAAATCTATTAGCCAAAAAGGCCGACTTAAGCTTACTTGAATTAAATAGACAAAACATTGACATCGTAAAATTGGCCGAAGATTGTATTAAGGCATTAGACATGCAGGATTTGGAGAGAATTTGGTATCAAGTACAGCGAATTCGAATCGTGGATCCTACATGTGGTTCAGGGGCCTTTTTGATAGCAGCGATGGATACCTTGGAAAATTTCCTTGAAATAATGATTGATCGGCTTAAATCTCTTCGAAAAATCGGCGTCGAGATAAACAATGAATTACAGGGTATTTTGAACTTAACTGATAAAGAACGAGTATCTTTTCTAAGACGAAGCATGATCATCAATAATGTATTTGGCGCAGACATTACAGAGGAAGCTGTAGAAATCGCGCGCCTTCGAATGTATTTAAGCTTGGTGTCATTAGCCGATAAGCGGTCAGAACTCATTCCTTTGCCAGACCTGGAATTCAATCTGGCCGTGGGTAATTTGATTATAGGTGTCAATAATCTTAGAGACCTTGATGATTCGATAGGCACGACTTTAATGTCATTTGGTCGAGTCGATGAGATCAAGCAGAAAATCCGTCATATTGGGGAATTGATTTCAAAGTATCAGAAGGAGTCTCTTGTTGGACTCAATACTGTCACACTTAAGAAAGAGATATCTTTAGCTATTGTTGAAGTTACGAACGATTTAGATTCAAGTTTGTGGTCAAGTCTCACTGGCGAAGCATCGAGTTTTGAAGATTGGAGAATAGCGGCGTCCCCCTTGCATTACCTTGCGCGCTTCCCCGAAATTATGATAAATGGTGGCTTCGATTTAGTAATTGGAAACCCTCCCTATATCGGTGCCTCAAAAGTGTTCACCGATTACAAGCCTGGCCCTATGGTTTCGGAGAATATGCCCGACATATATGCCCACTGTACGGAGAGAGCGAGCTTATTGCTCAATGATTCTGGCAAAATGACGATGGTTCTCCCTTACTTCTTTAGCTGGAATTCGGATTATTCGGCCCTGCGAAAAATGTTGTCCGAAAATGGTTCCCTTTTTGTCAGCAGTTTCGGATCGCGTCCCGATGCGCTTTTTAGAGGCGTTGAGGTTCGCATTTCGGTAATCAATTTAGATCGGTCTATGCAAGCAAATAGAGTTTTTACGTCTGAATTTCAGCACTGGATACCGAGCTATCGCCCCGCTCTCTTCAAGGGCCTGAGATACGAAGAAGTAACTTCAAACCCGCATGAGAATTTTTTGAGACTGGGTAATAAACTAGCTTCAAACCTGTTTGGCTCTAAGAATGTATTTAGCAAGCTAATTGGCGAGACAACTGTATCGACAAGGACCAACTATCCTATCCATGTGAAGAAAACTGGCGGCTATTATTTGGCACCTTCTATTGAAATGCCAAAGACGCTCGATTCTGATGGCACCGAGTTAGCTTCTAACGTCAACACTCTGTATTTTCCGACTGAATCTTCGCAGATGGCTGCCTTTTCAATTTTGTCCTCCCGCCTGGCTTATCTTTCGTGGAAAGTGCGCGCAGATGATTACAACGTTACTAAATGGTTTCTTGAGTCTCTTCCTCTATCCGATGACCCTCATATACTTTCTCAACTCACCGAGATTGGTCGTGCTGTCGCAAAAGAATTCGGTGAGGATTCCCAGCTGAGTGTGTGGAACCCTCGTTCAGGCAAATGGATGCAGACCTTTGATACAAGAGGTATTTATGAATTGTCCGATAAGGCAATAAAGCTTCTCTTTGGCGAAACAGGAAATGACTCTTATTGGGATGAATTCGAAGCTTGGTACTGGCGGCACATGAAGTCAACTGGTGATGCACCGGGAACCAAGCGAGGTAAATCGCCATTTGGATAGGCGCAAATTACATGCGCGCCATCTGACGTAAATATTTCTTGATGCGTTTTACGCGATTATGGCTGACAATGAAATCGGCGCCAAGTGGGTGGATGGACAAATGTCTCGAAGATTGCTCGCTACTAGTTTAAATGCCAAGTAAAGTTGCTTAGATCTTCACAGACTGAACTCGGTATCTTCGTATCGCTCAATCTCTAGATTTAACAACTCAGCTATGGCATCAATCGCATCAAGGGTTGTAGCAAACCATTCTTTGCCGGACTTTGTTCGTCTGGCAGCGCTTCGCTCATGACCAACACGGTCAAGTGTAATGTGAAACTTTTTCTCAATGGCCTCAATATCCATTCCATCTTTATGGTAGATACGAAGAAGTTTTGGGTCTTCTGGCATTGATGTTTGTCTATTCTGCTCAACAATTCTCTGCCAGACGGAATTCTTGGTTGAGCCAATCTTGAGCCAAAATAGTTCTTTATCCTCTACAGTTCCGTAGTAAAGATATGTTGGAAATGAATAAACGTAAATGCCGCTTTGGATAGTTGAGGCAATACTTTCTAGTGCGGCAGACTGGGCTTCAATTAACTCCTGATCGTGCTGAACCGCACTACTTGCCTCGGTGTTCTCCATCAGTCTTTCTCGGGTCGACTTAAGGTAAGACAAGGTTTCTGGCGATATATCAGGATTTTTCTTGATAATTCTTGTAATGGCTCGTGCGGACATGAGCGATACCGCAGCGCTATTCGGAACAACTCCATCAAGAATGGCGTATGTCATCTTTTGGTAGTTGTAAACCACACCCCTACTCGCTGCAGTAGTAGCCTCAACTAAATCGGAAGCGTTGGTAATGCCACTCTCCATGGCATTAAATATTTGGCCAAGAAGTAAGTCGTCAGTGGCGAGACACCGTTTTAGCTGTGATCTAACTTCAGGATTCATCTTCTTCCAATCAACGCTCAAGTTCCCATATCTTTCCACGTTTATTCATTTTGGTAACGTGCATTATGGTCATTTTTCTCTCGGATTCCTACTTCTATTATTTTTTTCAATAGTTGCGTACGCTTAAGCTATGAAGTATTGGTGGGTTAATCAAAACAAGACATACCGTCATGAAATTGATGGCGGATATTTATGGGCTCCTCAATCGGGGGTTTGGCACCATGAAGTCTTGAAGGATCTCCGACCCGGAGACTTAGTCTTTTCATTTAAGGACACCATGATTTCCGCTGTTGGGGTTGTTCAAAGAGCTGCTGAGCCGATGGTTAAACCAGATTTTGGTTCACACGGGGAAAATTGGGCTGATATTGGTTGGTGTGTAGATACTGAATATGTTGAACTTGAGAGCCCTTTTAAGCCGAGCGACCTGATGGGTTTAATTAATCCTTTGCTCCCTGAAAAGTACTCACCCCTGCAGCCTGGGTCAGGCAAAGGTAATCAGATTTATTTGACTGCAATTCCACCTCAGCTGGGTGATCTGCTCTTGCAGTTGTCACGCGAAGACGTTGTGCTCCTTCAGGATGAATTAGCCCCGTCATCAGATCTAGAACTGGAAGAATCCATCCAATACGAGATTTTAGCGAAAGGTATTCAGGGAGACCTTGAAAAAGTTCAAATTACCAAGGCTCGCCGTGGCCAAGGTATTTTCAGGACCAATGTTCGATTGGTAGAAAAATCTTGCCGGCTCACTGGTGTTAACAACATTAAACATTTAAGGGCAAGCCATATCAAGCCATGGAAAGACGCTAGCGACTCTGAAAAAATCGATGGCAATAATGGATTGCTGCTGTCTCCGCATGTAGATCATCTCTTTGATCGTGGTTTCATAACATTCAAGAATTCAGGCGACTTAATAGTTTCAAAAGAGCTCAATCCATCTGTATTAAACCAATGGTCACTAGACAAGATTGAGAACGTTGGAGCCTTTAATAATCGCCAATCGGAGTTCATGGAATTCCATCGGGATAGTGTTTTTAAAGCTTCTTAAACCCGCACCACACACCTAATAATCTCCGCAGCACTCGCTTCCTTGCCTAGCTCTGCCTCAACGTTTGTAGGAACATCCCTTAAGGCGCATTGGGCTAGGACTGTCATCTGCACGGCGATATCTGCCATCCAGTAGAAGACACCGGGGCCGAGCTCTTCGATTAACTCGGCAGCTTCTTGCAGAATCTCGTCATTGAACTTCTCTTTGCCATCGATATCTTCTTGCAAGACCTTTAAGAGGAACTCACGGATGGCGTTGGCGCTCTCTCGAGTGCGGTTGCCTTCGGTGATAATCTCTTGGAGCTCGGCATCCATACGGGCATGGCGTAGGGCGGTGAAGAAGGATTTGATCATGCTTGAAGGCTATGGGGCAGGGGTGACAAGAGGAGCTAGTTTATTGAAAGCAAAAACCCGCAGATTCCTCTGCGGGTTTTTCTGTAGCTCTTGCACACTTCTGACGTATCCGAAATCTATCACCACCACTGTCCACAGGCCAGCTTCTTTTCTTAAATTGTGTCTCACGATTGAAGTAATTTGCCCTTACGTACCTCTGTAGTTCAACGGATAGAACACACTTCTGACGAAAGCTGAGGTTGCGGGTTCGAATCCCGCCAGGGGTACGCACACTTAATGGCCCCGGGGTTCGTCGTCCGGGGCCATTTTGTTTTCGAAGATCTCCGACTACCCTCATCTAGTGGCGAGAATACTTTTAGCACCTGATTCATTTAAGGGAAGCGCTACAAGTAAGGATGTCGCTAATGCAGTTGCAAAGGGATGGGCTGCGGTTCGCCCTAGTGATTCGATATCGACGATTGCCTTTGGTGATGGTGGCGAAGGAACGCTCGACTGTATTGCAGGCGCTGTCGCTGATACGCAGAAAATTGAGGTAATGGCGCAGGGCGCTGATGGCCGAGAAGGAAATACATATTGGCTCTTGGTCAATGGGGATACTGCAGTGATTGAGATGGCAGCAATTTGCGGGATAACAACGGTAGAGAAGCTAGATGCCTTGGGCGCCCATTCATTTGGTCTTGGCCAAGTGATTGCAGATGCGCTAAATCATCCGAGGGTGAGAGAGATACTTGTTGCTGTTGGTGGATCTGCCTCAACCGATGCTGGTGTGGGTGCGCTAATCGCTTTGGGATGTAAAGCGATTGATGGCGAGGGTCGAGACATTGCATTAGGTGGCAGGGGATTAAATTCGCTAGCGAGGATGGAGAAAGCAAAATTACGAGAACCCGTTCGCGGCATCAAGGTCTTGGTGGATGTGCAATCACCTATGACTGGCGTTGATGGTGCAGCATATGTTTATGGACCGCAGAAGGGTGCAAGTGCTGGTGACGTTGAGGTTTTGGATGCGGGGCTAAAGAACTTTCTTGCGGTAGTTGGCGCGCAAGATCGCGCTGGGTATGGCGCAGCCGGGGGAGTATCGGGTGGGTTGACTACGGTTTTGGGTGCGCAGATAGTCAGTGGCGTTGAGACTTTGGCGCAGATAAGCGGGCTCTTGGAAAAGTTAGATCAGGTTGATTGCGTTATCACTGGTGAAGGCGCCTTCGACAACCAGAGCTTTCGCGGCAAAGTCGTTGGTTATGTTTTAGAGCAGGCGAAGGTGCGTGGGGTGGCGGCGATGGTGGTCTGTGGTGTGAATAAGAATGGTCTCGATAATCAAGTGATCTCGCTGGTAGAGATTGCACCGTCGGTAGATGATGCAATCAAGAGCCCCGCGAAGTGGTTAGAAGTTGCTGGCCAACAATTAGCAGAGCGTTTTGGGGCTATTGTCGAGGGCTAGATTCCTATAGGATTTTGGGATGGCAGTGGCGTGGACCCAGTGGAGTGATTTAACGATTCCTACCGGCATCAAACATCTCGATAGCGATGGCGTTGCTCCGGCTGCTGCTGACCTTCAATTCATCGAATTCTTTGTCCCTCGCTACATGGGCGGACCACAGGCAATCGCGATGATTCCGCAGATGAGTTCGCTTAAGGTAATTCAATCGCCTAATGCTGGCGTTGATGATGTTTTAAAGATTCTTCCCGCTGGCGTGACCTTGTGTAATGCAGCAGGGGTGCATGATGCATCAACGGCAGAGCTTGCGGTGGCGCTTGCTATTGCATCACGACGTGGTTTTGCCGAATTTGCTCGTAATCAGAGAAGCGGTATCTGGGGCCACGAGCGAAAAACTTCGCTCACAGACTCTAATATCGCAATTGTAGGTTATGGAAATATCGGCAAGATGATCGAGAAGATGCTCTCCAACTTTGAAGTCACAGTGACTGCATTTACCCGCAGCGGCCGCGATGGATCGCAGACTTTTGAGAACTTTGATCGATTGTTACCTACTTTTGATGTGATTATCTTGATTGTGCCGCTCACCGATGAGACTCACCACTTGATAAACGGTGTACGGCTGAAAGCGATGAAAGAGGGTGCAGCGTTGGTCAATGTGGCGCGCGGTCCGGTGGTCGATACGCAAGCGTTGATTGCCGAACTATCGACTGGGCGCATTACCGCAGCGCTCGATGTAACCGACCCAGAACCGTTGCCAGAAGGGCATCCACTCTGGAGCGCACCTAATGTGATTATCACGCCACATGTCGGTGGTGATTCAGCTGCGTTTATCCCACGCGGTCGCGCTTTGGTAGAGGCGCAATTAGCGCGCTATGCCAAGGGTGAGCCGTTGATTAATATCGTCGCTCAGTAGAGAACGGTGATTGCGATCAGAGAATCGCGACGGTGTGGTTTTCGATGAAGTCCCAGTCGTATTCAATACAGAGTCCTTCACCTTGAGGTGCCATCACGTAACCATCAACGATATTTAATTGCGACTTCGTACCGAATTGGAAATCATCGAATGGGTACAAGGTCTCAAAGTACTCAGAGTTATTGATAGCAAGAGATGCATGCAATTGAACCTGCTCGAGGCCATGGTAGATAGTGGTGTGGAGCTCGCACTTAACACCAAATGACTCGGCCATATGGGCAGTCTTCATTACCGCTGTGATACCTGCGCGCCACGAGACATCGGTGCGGACGATATCGACGATACCTTCCTTGATGCAGTGGGCTGCGCTGTAGTGATTGCCAGCGATAACTTCAGTGCCGACGATTGGAATATCCAACTTCTCGCGCAACTTCTTCAAGCTATGAAGATCAACATCGAGCAACGGCTCTTCTAACCACTTGTAGCCAAGGCGCTCGAGTTCGCGACCCGCCTTGAGCGCCTCTTCATATGAAGCCATAATCACTGGATCTGCCATCAAGGTGAAGTCTGGACCGACTGCTTCACGGACCGCGCGATAACAGGCGATATCGAGATCAAGACCCCCTGGTGGGTGGAGCTTGTAACCCTTATAGCCCTTTGCTTTTACCTCAAGTGCTTGACGGGCGTAATCCTCTGGGCCAGGTAAGAACATGGATGAGACATAGAGCGGAACCTTCTCGCGCGCGGCACCAAGAACCTTGTAGACAGGTAGGTGCGCCATCTTTCCGACGATATCCCAACATGCATTATCAAATGGCGCATAGGCATAGATAGGGACATGGTTCCAGCGGCGATCGTAGAGTTCGAAATCTTTCATGTTCTTTGTTGAATCATGGGCGCTGCGGCCGATGAAGAATGGCTTGACCTGTGACATCGTTGCAGCAGCTGCCTTTGCATCTTGAGCGCCGAAACCAAAGGATGTTCCTTGGATGCCATCTTCAGTGGTGATGGTGACAACAGTGAAGTCAGGGCGAGAGCCGCCAGGTAACTTCACTGCGGCGACGGTGTTGAGTTCTTCTAATTCATCGCCACCACGGCAGGCGCGGATCTCGATGCTCTTAATCTTTGACAGCATTGTTTTCCCTAACTCTAGAATCCTATAGGATAATTTAGAGGGTCAGGAAGGCGAAAGCAAGGCTTTCCGTGAATTTATTTATTGGCGGCAACAGCTGCGGGTGAGAAACGCTTAAGCGATGACTCAATATGGGCATGCATGGCAGCTTTAGCCGCTTTTCCGTTTTGATCGAGAATCGCCTTCGCAATCGCATCGTGTTCCTTGATGGCAACCTGACCTGATGAGCTCTGGTAATACTGCTCAAAAAGGTCCTGCACGAATTCAGTGCGGGCCTCAGGGTCTATGCGGTGCAACTTGCTCGCCATATAGAGGCGGAATAAATGAAGGTGGCAGTGGGTGCGCTCGTAGAATTCGGCAACAGTCTGATTGCCTGAGATGCTGGCAACAAGAGTGTGAAAACGAGAATCGTGTTCGGAGAGCGCTTGAATTTGATCAACGCCAGCGAATTTGATTGCTGTCTTTGCGCTCTGCATCTCAGCCTTAAGTGCAGTCTTGCCGGTGTTATCAATCAAGCGCGCTGCTTGTTCGGCAGCCCATGGTTCGATTAACAATCTAAATTGAAATAAGTCATTGAGTTGTTTCACTGTAAAGAGCTGAGTAGCACGATAGCCCTTAAGCGGCTCCTTCTCAATCAAACCATCTGATTCCAAGCGGGCTAGCGCTTCGCGGACTGGAGTTTGAGAAACCTCGAGTTGGAGAGCGAGGGCGTCGATATTGACTCGGGCTCCAGGGGCGATTTCATGATCAAAAATCATCGTCTTGATCATGTCGTAAATTTCATCCGATAAGACAGAACGGCGGGGCGTGCGCTTCTTCGGTTGCGATGCAGCCTTCTTTGCTACCACTGCGCGCCTCGCTATCTCATCGGGGAGAATTACTTAGGTAGACGGAGCCCGTGCATTCCACCATCTACTGCGAGAATTGTGCCAGTAGTTGAGGCCTGTAGTGGACTTGCGAGGTATGCAATTGCGCTCGCTACCTCGGCTGCGCTGACCAATCGACCCATTGGCTGGCGAGCCTCAAGGGCGGCACGCTCAGCGGCTGGATCGCTGGCCTGAGCCAAGAGACGTCCTACCCACGGAGTATCTGCGGTGCCAGGGTTGACTGCATTGACGCGTATGCCTTCCTTTACATAGTCGGCAGCCATCGCAAGGGTGAGCGACATGATTGCTCCCTTGCTGGCGCTATAGACCGCGCGCTTTGGCAGACCAGCGGTTGCCGCAATAGAACATGTATTGACGACAGCTGGAGATTTGCTCTTTCGCAGCATTGGCATTGCTGCAGCGGTGACGCGTGCAGTACCGACGACATTGATGTTCAGGACGCGCTGCCAATCATCTTCACTGGCATCTTCAACGTTTCCAATTGCACCGACTCCTGCATTGTTAGCCAAAATATCGATAGTGGATGTTTTACTGGCGAGCTCGGCGAAGGCGGTGGCGACACTTGCCGGGTCGCCGATATCGCATTTGATAAAAGTTGCATACGAGGCCATCGATCCTTCAGAGATGTCGAGGCCGAAGATTGTCGCACCGCGTTCGCGGAATGCTTGCGCAACCGCCAGACCGATACCAGATCCTGCGCCAGTGACAACGGCGGTAAGCCCTGCGAATTCATCTTTCATGATTGCGCCTCGTTCTTCCAGTAAGAGCCACTCGGAAATGAGTACTCGTTAATACTTGCCTGGTGCATCTCTGCGCCCGAACCTGGTCTTAGCGGGGCTTTGTAATAGCCGGCCTCTATAACCGATGGTTCGAGGAAGTGCTGATGGAGATGATCTACAAATTCAACGACACGAGATGAATGATGCCCAGAAACAGCAACTGCATCCCACATCGCCAATTGCGAGACCATCTCACATAGGCCTACTCCACCAGCATGCGGACATACTGGGATACCAAATTTGGCGGCCATCAGTATGTTCGCAATATTTTCATTGACGCCAGCTACGCGAGTTGCGTCGATCTGCATTATTGAAAAACCTTTTGATTGGAGTAGTTGCTTGAAGATGATGCGCGAGCTGGCCATCTCTCCAGTAGCAATGCGGGTAGGTGCAACAGCGGCTGCAATTCGCGCATGTCCTAGGACATCGCCAGGACTCGTTGGCTCCTCTACCCAGTAAAGATTGAACTCTTTGAGGGCGTTAATCCAATCTATCGCCTTATCAACGTCCCAGACCTGGTTGGCATCGATAGCGATTGGAAAATTGGGACCAACGAGTTCGCGCACTTTTGTTAATCGTCGGCGATCATCATCTAAAGATTGGCCACATTTATATTTGATAAGACCAAAGCCTTCATTGAGCGCATCTTGAGTGAGGGCCAACATCTTCTCGTCGGTATATCCAAGCCAACCGGGGGAGGTTGTATATGCAGGGACACCTTTCTCACGCAAAATTGCTTCATTCGCAGACTTGGAACTCTCGCTCTTTCTGAGAATCGCCAGCGCCTCTGCTGGCGTCAGCGCATCAGAGATGTATCGAAAATCTACGGCAGCGACAATCTGCTCCGGCGTCATATCACTCAGTAATTTCCAGAGCGGGACTCCTTCAGCCTTTGCAAATAAATCCCAGAGAGCATTCAGTACGGCGCCGGCGGCCATGTGAAAGACGCCGTAGTCCGGTCCAAGCCATCGAATCTGGCTATCTGAACTTAATTGGCGAGCGATTTCACCGATTCGATTGAATGCATCTGAGACATCAAGCCCGATAACCCTTGGTGCAAGCATTTCAATAGCAGCAATCTGCACATCGTTTCCCCGGCCAATTGTGAAGACCAGTGAATCACCAAAGAGATCTGATTGATCTGTAAGGATTCGCAGATATGCTCCTGAATAATCTGGGTCTTGGTTCATCGCATCAGAGCCATCCAACATCTTGGATGTGGGAAAACGAACATCAAAGAATTCGCATGAAGTTATCTTCGCCATTACTTTACAAACTTCTCTAGGCCCTTGGGTATTCCTGACCCTTCCCAGATCGATTCATAGCCGACTCCTGGCCCCTTTGGTCCATGGACCATGCCATTGGCATCGACCAGAGATTCTCGCTTCATTGGGTTGCCCCAAATCAGGCTTTCGTAATAGGTCGTATTCTTGATTGCCATACATAGATGCGCACTCTCTAGACCCATTCCATGCACCTCTGCACGAAGATGGTATGCATCAGCTAAATGAGCGATACGCATCGCGCCGGTAAATCCACCACGTAAGAAAGTACTTGTGCGGAGTGAGGTGGCAACGCCTGTTGCAGCAAAATCACCGGCGCTCATATGAGCGCCATCTGTTACTTCTCCAAGCAGAAGTGGAATCTTGACGCGTTCACCCAGCCATTTGTAAGCAGTGATACTGAACTCCCGCATTGGTTCTTCATACCAAGCAAAACCAGCGTCATATAAGGCGTTGCCGAGATAAACCGCATCCATCAAATCAAAGCCAGCTGAGCCGTCATACATCAGCGGAATGTCATCACCGACATGTTCACGTAATTTATGTCCGAGTAAGGCGTCCTTCTTCGCATCGCCAAATGCATGTAATTTAATCGCTGGATAACCAAGAGCAAGTGCTTGATCTGCGATATCGAGAAACTCTTCAATAGAAGAGTATGTAACGGTTGATGCATATGCGGGGAGAGATTCGCGAAAACCTCCGAGCAGTTTATAAACGGGAAGGTTTGCTTGCTTTGCCCCGATATCCCAGAGCGCCACATCTACAACGTGCGCCATATTGGGAGCAAAACGCTCGATGCGATCGAGCTCCCATGCTCGCTCCCAGAGATATTCGCGCTGTAGGGGATCTTGCCCAATCAGTTCAGCACGAAATCTTCGGTCGACATAATCTTTGAGAATTATTCCTCGTGGCGCAGATGCAAAACCGGTGATACCAGCATCGGTCTCAATGACAAGCCATGCACCTGTAGTCGGGCCATCGGAGCCAGGGAGATTTTTTCGCCAGACAAATGAAGGCGAGAAGCCGGGGCGTTCTTCGAGAACTACTTCAACGTTGGTGATCTTCATAGCCTTCACTCCCTTTATAACTTCTTCATAACGACGACCGCCTTTATGCTCAAAAGCTGCCAAACCGCCGAAAAAAGATTTTCGAAAATACTATACGAAATAGTATTCCACCCCTAGTATTTCGGCAACGGGCATGACCGACACTTCCGTGGCCGGCCTTGAAACCTACAGAGGGGGAATACCTTGAAAAAGAAGTACTCATTAGTCGCGATGGCTGGTGTGCTTGCAATCGCAGGTACA
>JACCDV010478590.1_pt1 | contig 23274 bp, 24 predicted proteins | sample 7446131 | NCBI WGS metagenome assembly JACCDV01 (sample SAMN15323448, study PRJNA562643) | freshwater metagenome | isolation source: river surface water | place: USA:Blue River Watershed | collected 2017-08-17
GGGGAGGGTCAGAAACAACAAAGCCCGCCTGAGCGTCCTCAAGAGCGGGCTTGGCTTGCAGGGCAGGACCCTGACAGGAAGCGGATCAGTACAGCTTCTTGGGCAACTGCATGCTGCGCACGCGCTTGTAGTGGCGCTTGACGGCAGCGGCCTTCTTGCGCTTGCGCTCGGTCGTCGGCTTCTCGTAGAACTCGCGGGCGCGCAGGTCGGTCAGCAGGCCCAGTTTTTCGATGGTGCGCTTGAAGCGGCGCAGAGCGACGTCAAACGGCTCGTTTTCTTTTACACGGATGGTGGTCATTGACTCAAATTTCCAAATTTTTGCCGGTCGCAAATCCAGGGAAGATCGGGCCACTGAACTCCGACACCGGCGGGTTCCCCGTCACAGAACTAGTATTTGGCAGACAGGGGTTTTGCCAGCAAAGACGACGATTATAGCGTTTTTGCGTGCGGATTGGCCCTGGCTCAGGCCGTTGCCCGTTGCTGCGCCAACGCCTGGGCGCAGGCCTGTGCGCTGGCCCACGCCCATTGGAAGTTGTAGCCGCCCAGCCAGCCGGTCACATCGACCACTTCACCGATGAAATACAGCCCGGGCTGCTTCGATTCCATGGTCTGGGACGACAGGTCCCGCGTGTCCACACCGCCCAGGGTCACTTCGGCCTTTTTGTAGCCTTCGCTGCCAGTGGGCACCAGGCTCCAGCGGGTCAGGGCATCGGCCAACTGGGTCAGGGCCTTGTCGGGCACTTCGGCCACGGGGCGTTGCCACAACGGGTTTTGCCCGGTCCAGGCCTCGGCCAGCCGGCCGGGCACGAGCTGGGCCAGTTCGTTGGCCAACAGCTTGCGCGAGCGTTGCTTGGCGTCTTGCAGGCGTTCGGACAGATCGACTTCGGGGGCGAGGTTCAGGTGAATGGGGGTGCCGTCTTGCCAGTAGCTGGAAATCTGCAACACGGCCGGACCGGACAGGCCACGGTGGGTGAACAGCAGGTCTTCGTCGAAGTGCGTGCGGTTTTTTTTCTCGCCGGTTTCGATGCCCACGGGCAGGGCCAGGCCGGCCAGCTGGGCGTAGGGCGTCCAGGCTGCGCCTTCAAAGGTCAGGGGCACCAGACCCGGGCGCTGCGCCACCAGCCGCAGCCCGAACTGCCTGGCAATCTCGTAGCCCCAGCCCGTTGCCCCGATTTTGGGGATCGACAAGCCCCCCGTGGCCACCACCAGCGCTTGCGTTTGCACCAGGCCGCGGTCTGTGTCGAGTTCGTAGACACCATCGCTGTGGCGCACCGCCTGGACGCCGCAGGGCTGCCAGCGCGTGACACCGCCGGCATCGCATTCGGCCAGCAGCATACGGACAATGTCTTCGGCCGAATGGTCGCAGAACAGCTGGCCCTTGTGTTTTTCGTGGAAGGCGACGCCGTGTTTCTGGACGAGGGCAATGAAGTCCTGCGGGGTGTAGCGCGAGAGGGCTGAACGGCAGAAGTGTGGGTTCTGGCTGATGAAATGCTTATGTGGGACGGCAGGATCCAGTTGGCGGTTGGTGAAGTTGCAGCGCCCGCCGCCAGAGATGCGGATTTTCTCGGCCACCTTGTCGCTGTGGTCCAGCACCAGCACCTTCAGGCCCAGCTGGCCCGCCACACCGGCACAAAAAAGGCCGGCAGCTCCCGCACCCACGATCACCGCATCCCATTGGTTCATGCGGGGGAGTGTAAGGGGCCGCTGCGGGCGGCCAGGGCTCAGGCCGCGTGGCGAACGGCTTCGGGCTGGGCTTGCCAGGCTCGCGCGCCTTGCACCACATCGCCGACGACGATGATGCTCGGGCTTTGCAGGCTTTCGCGCTCCATGGTGGTCTGCAGCTGCTCCAGCGTGGTCAGTGCTTGCCGCTGCTGCGGCAGGCTGGCGTGCTGCACGATGGCCACTGGGGTGCTGGCCGGCAGGCTGCTAACGCCCATGTAGATCACCAGCGTCAGTTTGGCCTGCTGGGCGGTTCGGGACAGCGCCGCCCAGTCGGTGCCCGCGTCCCCGGGTTTGGAGTGGCCGGTCACGAACACCACGCCGTGCGCATGGTCGCGGTGGGTCAGCGGCGCGCCCAGGCTGGACAGGCCCGCCAGGCCCGAGGTGATGCCATTGACCACATCGACCGCGATGCCTTCGGCGCGCAGGTGTTCCACCTCTTCGCCGCCGCGCCCGAAGATGAAGGGGTCACCGCCCTTGAGGCGCACCACGGTCTCTCCCTCGCGCACGGCCTGCACCATCAGCTTGTGGATGAAGGCTTGCGGCGTGCTCTGGCAGCCGCCGCGCTTGCCCACCTGCACGATGCGCGCGCTGGCTTGGGCGTGTGCCAGCACGGCAGGGTTGACCAGGTCGTCCACGAACAGCACCGTGGCGGCGGCAATCGCTTTGGAGGCCTTGAGGGTCATCAGTTCCGGATCACCGGGGCCGGCGCCAACCAGGGTGCAGCGTGGGGTAGGGACAGAAGACATTGCAGATCAGAAAAATTCAATGCTCAGAATTTTCTGATCTATCAACCGATGTTCTAAATACAAAATTGGAATATGTTGAATGACGCCTTGGTGCCACAAATGTCAGGCCGGCTCCATGCCGTGCTGGCGCTTGAGGGCGTCGCAGGCACGCGATTGCCAGAATGCGAGGAGGTCGTGCAGGGCCTGCGGTTGCTGGCAGGTGGCGGCCACCGATCCCGAAAAAACCGTGATGATTTCGACCGCCTTGGGCAGCCCGCCCACGACGGTGACGCCCTGAATGCCCAGCATTTCGCTGCGCTGCTGAAAACCCAGCGCCACTTCGCCCTTGGCCACCAACGAACCGACCGGCACACCGGGCCTGGCCTGCACGATGCGCGGGGCGATGGCGTCGGCGATGCCCCAGGATTCGAACTGCCTGGCCAGCTGCACGCCGCTGGGGCCGGTGGAGTAGCCCAGCGTTGGGGCGGCCAGGATCGCTGCCTTGAGGGCTTCTTCGGTCGAAATGTCTGGCACCGGTGCGCCTGCCGGCACGGCCACCGCCACGTCCGAGCGCACCAGGTCGGTACGGCTGCCGGCCAGAACATGGCCGCTGCCAATAAGTTTGTCGATGGCGTTGCTGGCGAGCACCACGCCGTCAAAGGCTTCGCCGGCTTCGACTCGCTTGGCCGCGTCCACGCCCCCGACCGACTCGACCTCGACCTGAATGTCGGGGTGCTGGCGGGCGTAGAGCGCCACGAGGTCGGCCAGCAAGGGCTTGGTGGCCATGGAGGAAATCAGTCGCAGTGTTGTCGTCATACCTGTGTCCTGGAGGGAGGCTTTGCTCGCTGGATTATGGCCAGCGAAGAGGCGGGCCACGAGGTGGCACGTAAACTAGCTGCTATGCAAATTCTGGGAATCGAGTCGTCCTGCGACGAAACCGGCGTGGCCCTGGTCGAAACGACCGAGGCCGGCTGGCCGCGCTTGCTGGCGCATGCGCTGCACAGCCAAATCGAGATGCATCAGGCCTACGGCGGTGTGGTGCCCGAGCTGGCCAGCCGCGACCATATCCGCCGCGTGTTGCCGCTCACGCGCGAAGTCATGGCGCAGGCCGGCAAGACCTTGACCGATGTGGACGTGGTGGCCTACACCCGCGGCCCAGGACTGGCGGGCGCCTTGCTGGTGGGCTCGGGCGTGGCCTGCGCGCTGGCGGCCTCGCTGGGCAAGCCGGTCATCGGCATCCACCACCTCGAAGGCCATCTGCTCTCGCCCTTTCTGAGTGAAGACCCGCCCAAGTTCCCCTTCATCGCCCTGCTGGTTTCGGGGGGCCACACCCAGCTCATGCGGGTGGACGGTGTGGGCCGCTACGAACTGCTGGGTGAAACCATCGACGATGCGGCCGGTGAAGCGTTTGACAAATCGGCCAAGCTCATGGGCTTGCCCTATCCCGGCGGCCCTGGCCTGTCGCGCCTTGCGGAGCAGGGCAACCCCGCGGCCTACAGGCTGCCCCGTCCGTTGCTGCACAGCGGCGATCTGGACTTTTCCTTCGCAGGCCTGAAGACGGCGGTGCTCACCCAGTGCAAAAAGATCGGTGACGCTGCCCACACCGAAGGCGCAGCCGAGCGCGCCGATCTGGCAGCGTCCACCCAGGCGGCTATCGTTGAGGTGCTGACCAGAAAGGCGATGACGGCGCTGAAAGAAACCGGTCTTGAGCGCCTGGTGGTGGCCGGCGGCGTCGGCGCCAACCGCGAGCTGCGCCGCCAGCTCAATGCCCTGTGCGAGAGGGCGGGTGTACGGGTGCATTACCCCGAGCTGCACCTGTGCACCGACAACGGCGCCATGATCGCCATGGCGGCGGCCATGCGCTTGCAGGCCGGCATGCAGGCAGCGCAGTCGCGTTACAGCTTTGATGTCAAGCCGCGCTGGCCCTTGCAGGACATCGCGCACGAGCTGGCTTGAGCTCTGGATCCTCGGGTCAAGCCCGAGGATGACAGGCGGACTTTGTCAATGCCCGGTTTGATGAATTTCCATTGCTCGGTTTGACCGGGCAATCCATGCATTCTGGCCAGGTGTCGACAGCATCGGCTGGCCCTCAGCGCCGCAACAGGAGTCTCAAATCCGCTCCTACCCGCTCTGCCGAGTGGAATTGCAGCTTCAGTGCATCGCCCAGATCCGACAAGGCCGGCAGCTTGGCCATGCCCTGGCCAGGACCCAGCCACTGCGGTGCCAGGTAGAGGAGCCATTCATCGACCAGACCTTCGCGCATGAAGCTGCCGTTGAGCTTGAAGCCGGCTTCGACATGCAGCTCGTTGATCTCGCGTCGTGCCAGGTCGCGCAGCATCGCTGCCAGATCGACTTTGCCGTCAGGGCCAGCGCAATCGATGACCTGCACACCGCGCTGTGCGAGTGCAGCGCGCTTGTCGGGCTGTCCAGCGTTTGCGGTGTAAATCCAGATCTGACGGGCCTGATTGCCGGTGTCCAGGGTGTCGAGCAGTCTGGCGTTCAGGGGCAGCTCTAGACGGCTGTCGACCACCACCAGATGAGGCTGGCGGGGCACCTCAAGGCCGCGCACATTGAGCTGTGGATCGTCCTCCAGCACGGTGCCAATGCCGGTGAGGACGGCGCAGGCGCGGGCGCGCCAGGCGTGGCCGTCGGCGCGGGCTTCGGGGCCGGTGATCCACTGGCTCTGGCCATTGTCCAGTGCCGTCTGGCCGTCGATCGAGGCGGCGATCTTCATGCGCACCCATGGCCGGCTGCGCTCCATGCGGCTGAAGAAACCGATGTTCAGCTCACGGGCTTCAAGGGCCGCCGGGTCATCCTGGGCCAGAAAGTCCACCCTGACGCCTGCAGCCTGCAGCCTGGCCATGCCTTGTCCAGCGACCTGGGGGTTGGGGTCGGTGAGTGCAGCAACCACACGACCGATACCCGCTGCTGCGAGTGCATCGCAACAGGGGCCAGTGCGACCGTGGTGGGCACAGGGCTCCAGCGTGACCCAGGCGGTGGCACCCCGCACGTCGTGGCCGCGTTCGGAGGCATCACGCAGCGCCATGACTTCGGCATGCGGTCCGCCAGCCCGCTGGGTGTGGCCTTCGCCCAATATCGAGCCGTCGGACGCGGTGATGACGCAGCCCACACGCGGGTTGGGTGAAGTCAGCCACAGGGCCTGGCTGGCCAGTTCGAGGGCGCGGTGCATGGGGGTGGGAGCGGCAGCGTTCACGGTAGGCGGCGAAAAAGCAATCAGGGCGAGGATACGCCAAGCCAGTCGGGCAGGGCCGAAACGCGTGTGCGCCAGCTGCGCACCTCCGGCCCTGAACTGCCGCGCCACTCGATCTGCACTGCGATCTCGGTGAGCTCGGGCGAGATGGGCCGTTGTTCCAGATGCATGCTGTAGATGATGCCTTGAAGGGTCACGCTTTCTGCCGCAGGGCAGGGCTGCAGGCGGGCCACAGCGCAGTCCAGCGCCTCGCGGGCCAGTGCCTGGGCCTGTTCCAGATGGCGGTTCTGCAGCGCGGCATCGAGCGCGCGCAGCGTCAGGCGACTGGCGCCGAGCAGGCCCAGCGTGAGCAGGCTGGCCGCCACCAGCGCCTCGACCATGGCCATGCCTGACTGCCTCATGGTGGACCTTCGCGGCGGCTGCCCGCCACGCGCTGTATACGGCGGGTGTCCATACCCTCGGGCCAGTGCAGATTGAAAGCCTGGCGCGCGTAAGCGCGGGCACGGATCAGGCTGTTGCCAGAGGCCTCCTGGATTCCACCTTCGATCGCCAGCAGGCCGTCGATGGTGCCAGCCTGCCAGTTCTGCAGCCTGTCATCGCGGCAGTCGGCATCCACGAACACGGTGCCGTGGATCTGAACGCCTGCAGCGATGCGGGGACAGCGTACAGCGCAGGCCTGGTGGGAGAACACCAGCACCACCGGTGCCTGCGGGCTGCCCAGGCTTTGGGTCCAGTCGGCCGGGCTGTCCACCCAGTAAATGCTGCGGGCAGGCTGGCTGAGGACATGCAGACCGCTGCTGGCCTGCGCATCCGACCAGGCCTTGAGCTGTGCGGGCGTGTTGTCACCGAATACGCTGCGCCAGGTGGCCCGGTTGCAGGGGTTTCGGCTGACGACCTCCGGGGTGCTTGCCACCGAGCCGCCGCCGGGCAGCTGGTGGGGGCCCACTGCCAGGCAAGCATTGCGCTCGGCGGCAGACACAGCGCCATTGCCATCGACATCGGGCACAAAGTGGCTGAAGACCGCCGCTGATGCTGTGCTGCCCATGCAGATTGGCCCCCCTGATTGGCTGGGGCAGATCTGCCAGCGGCTGCCCGCCAAAGCACTGAAGCAGCCGTTGAGCAACAGCGCCGCTGCCGGCATGTCTGCAGGGGCAGGTGCTATAACCGGGGCGAACAGGCTTTCGCGCACCCAAGCCTGGCCTTGGCCAGTGTTGCTGAGGCTGCGGGCGCGCAGCTGCCAGACATGCGGAGCGCTCAGCAGATCACGCGCAGCCATTACCTGGAATTGCCAGTCGTCCATGCTGGCGCCGGTCTTCATCGCCAGCCGGGCGCATTGCCAGCGAGGCCCCTGGAGCTCTTCAGGGCACGCTGCGCGCAGTGCCTGGTCGGCGAAGGGATCCTGTGGCACGCTTTGTCCGAATGCATCCAGCACATCGGCCTGCCCCGTGGCCAGAGCGGCCTGCGCCGCACTGCGCGCCTGCAAGGCTTGTCCGCGTGTCTGGCTGGTCAGCAGATCGATCAGTACGGCGCGGCTGCTCCAGGCGCTGGCGAGGGTGGCCAGCAACACCAGGCCCAGGACCAGCAGCAAGGTGGTTGCGCCATGTTGACGCCGGACAGCGACTCTGGTGCGGGACAGGGTGGCTCTGCTCATGGGCAATACCGGGTCTGAAGGGCCTGGGGCAAAGCATTGCGCAAGACCACGCTACGCTCCAGTCGCACGCTGCGGGTGGCATCCTGTGGCCACTGGACTTCAAGAAGCAGTTGCACCCTGCGTTGCAGCCAGCCCGATTGCACGGTGCATTGCAGATTCGACTCCAGCCGCTTCACATTCACGCTGGCGGTGTCGGTGAGGGCGGTCCAGACCTCTGGCGAGCAGGCAGTTCGCACTTGCAAAGCCCCATTCCTGAGCCGATAGCCCGTGCACTCGTCGTTGTCCTGCGCTCCATCGTGGTCGCGGTCCAGTGTCCAGTCCAGCCGGTCGGTTCCCAGGTAAAAGTCCTCGCTGCCATCGCAAAAGGTGTCTCTGCAGGCTTCGGGGCTGCGGGTGCTCCAGGCACTTGCGCTGTACTGGGCGTCCTGCAATTCGCTGACCATCAGGTCCATCGCGAAATGCAGGTCCTGCTGCAGATGGCTGTCCTGCAGCGAGAGACGGTGGCCGCGCATCAAGTGCGCCAGCATGTGGGCGCCGCCGGCCAACACCAGCAGTCCCAGACTCAGTCCGACCAGCAGGCCCACCAGCGTTTCGCCCCGCTGGTGCCCTCCATCACGGCAGTTCATGGCCAACATTGGGCAGGGTCGCTGTCCAGACTGGCACCACTGCTGTAGACCACTGTGGCGGCTTGGCGCCAAGTCAAGCGGATGGGTGTGCAGTGGGTGTCTGCCAGTTGTGGTCCCGTAGGCATGGCCTCTGCCACATAGCCATCTGCGCTGGCCTCCACAATGTGCAGCCGATAGTGACCCTGGGGTGATTGGTCACTGTTCCACCCCAGTTCGCCCATGGTGCTGGCGAAGCTGCCCCTTGTGCCGCGGTGGCGTGCTTGATCAAACTGAAGTTGTTGCAGTGCAGCGCGGGCATCGCCGCGTCGCACCTTGCGTTGCTGTTGCTGGTAGGTGGGGATGGCCAGGGCGCTGAGGATGCCCAGGATGGCCAGCACCATCAGCAATTCGGTGAGGGTCCAGCCGCGGGCAGCGAAATTGGACGACACGCGGTCGTCTTTGCGTGTGTGCATGAAAGTCTCCCTGAATCTTTTTGTAATGCCATTGTGGGCTGCAAAGGCTTGTCTGTACACCCCTTGGCAGCCACATGGCTTTGCTCTAGGCTATGTCAAGGGGAGAGATTCAATGAACAACAAAGCAGCCGCAAAAGCGCTGGCCTCGCACAGCCGAGGATTTACCTTGCTCGAAGCCTTGGTGGTCGTGGCCTTGCTGGCGCTTCTGCTCGGTCTGTCAGTGCCTGGGCTGACCGGCTGGCGTGCGCGCCAGCAATTGCAGGCCCAGGCCGAGGATTTATGGAACAGCCTCATGCTGGCACGTGCTCAGGCTTTGCTTTACCAACAGCATGTCACGGTATGTGCAGGGGCCGGTGATCTGTGCGATCCGCTCGCAGACTGGCACAAAGGCTGGGTGGTCTTTGTGGATACCAACCGCAATGGTGTGCTGGAATCAGGCGAGCGACTGCTGCATCAGCGTGCCGCTTCGCCAGAGCGGGTGCGCATGCGAGGCAACAGCGCAGTCAGTCGTCACATTGGGTATGGCGCTGAAGGGCGCAGCGAAAGCCTCACTGGAGGTTTTCAGGCCGGAACGATCACTGCATGCGCCGTCGGTCAAAACACGGGCTGGCGCCTGATCATCAATGCGGTGGGGCGCCCACGGCTCGAGCAGGCAGACGTGCCAGGCTGTTTCTGAAGTCAGCGGACCTCGTCTACCAGGGTCTTGAATTCGTCGATGTCTTCGAAGCTGCGGTAGACGCTGGCAAAGCGCACATAGGCCACCTTGTCGAGCTTTTTGAGCTCGCGCATGACCAGCTCGCCAATGCGGCTGGAGGAGACTTCGCGGTGAGGCTGGTTAAGAAGGTGTTCCTCGATGCGCTCAATGGCGGCATCGACCTGCTCGGTGCTCACGGGGCGCTTGCGCAGTGCCAGATTGAGACTGGCGCGCAGCTTTTCGCGCTGGTACTCGATGCGCCTGCCGTCCTTCTTGACGATGGCCGGGAAGGTGACCTCGGGTTTTTCGTAGGTGGTGAAGCGCTTTTCACAGGCGCCGCACTGGCGGCGCCTGCGGATGAATGTCCCATCCTCGGCCAGCCGGGTCTCGACGACCTGGGTTTCAAGGTGACCGCAGAACGGGCATTTCATCTTCTACCCTCACATTACTTGTAGACCGGGAAGCGGGCCGTCAGGGCATTGACCTTGGCACGCACCGCCGCGATATTGGCTTCGTCTTTCGGATTGTCCAGAACGTCGGCGATCAGGTTGGCCGTGATGCGTGCTTCCTCGTCCTTGAAGCCACGGGTGGTCATGGCGGGGGTGCCGATGCGCACGCCGCTGGTCACGAAGGGTTTTTCCGGGTCGTTCGGGATGGCGTTCTTGTTGATTGTCATGTGGGCCGCGCCCAAGGCTGCTTCGGCTTCCTTGCCGGTGATGCCCTTGGCGCGCAGATCGACCAGCATGACATGGCTCTGGGTGCCGCCACTCACGATGCGCAGGCCGCGCTGGGTCAGGGTTTCGGCCACGATCCGGGCGTTCTTGATGACCTGCTGCTGGTAAGCCTTGAATTCGGGCTGCAGCGCTTCCTTGAAGGCCACCGCCTTGGCCGCGATGACGTGCATCAGCGGACCGCCTTGCAGGCCGGGGAAGATGGCGCTGTTGATGGCCTTTTCGTGCTCGGCCTTCATCAAAATGATGCCGCCACGCGGGCCACGCAGGCTCTTGTGCGTGGTCGAGGTCACCACGTCGGCGTGCGGCACCGGGTTGGGGTAGACACCGGCGGCGATCAGGCCGGCGTAGTGGGCCATGTCGACCATGAAGATGGCGCCGACCTCCTTGGCCACCTTGGCAAAGCGGGCCCAGTCGATGTGCAGGGAGTAGGCCGAGGCGCCGGCCACGATCAGCTTGGGCTTGTGCTCACGGGCCTTGGCTTCCATCGCGTCGTAGTCGATGGCTTCGTTCTCGTCGAGACCATAGGACACCACGTTGAACCACTTGCCTGACATGTTCAGCGGCATGCCGTGGGTCAGGTGACCACCCTCAGCCAGGCTCATGCCCATGATGGTGTCGCCGGGTTTCAGGAAGGCGAGGAACACGGCCTCGTTCGCCGATGCGCCGCAATGCGGCTGCACATTGGCGGCTTCGGCGCCAAAGATTTGTTTGATGCGGTCAATCGCCAGCTGTTCGGCCACGTCGACGTACTCGCAGCCCCCGTAGTAGCGTTTGCCGGGGTAGCCCTCGGCGTACTTGTTGGTGAGCTGGCTGCCCTGGGCGGCCATGACGGCGGGCGATGCATAGTTTTCGCTCGCGATCAGCTCGATGTGGTGTTCCTGGCGGGCGTTCTCGGCCTGGATGGCGGCAAACAGCTCCGGATCGGTCTGTTCAATGAGGATGTTTCGGTTGTACATGGATGGCAGTCCTTCGATAGCTGAAACCTTGGCGCGCCACAGGTGTAGCGGCAAGGGCTGCCCAGGCGAACGGCTGAAAGCGGCCAAGCCGCTGTGCGCTTCCCAGTGGTTCCGAGCGGAAAGACCGCTGCTGTCCACGTCAGAGTCAGTCCCCTGTGTTCGGTATGACCCCTATCGCCAGTTGCGCACACATGCAAGTGTAGCCCAGCGCCAGAAGGTCAGAGTTGGGGCGCAGTCTGGCCGTTACGGGCTGTTGTGGCGTAGGTGCGCACAATCCGTTCGAGCTGGCGGTGCTCTGCCAGCACCCGCTCAATGTAGATGTCTTCATTGGCCTGACCCGATGCACGGCCATACTGGCGCAGACCTTCTTCGATGGAGCCAGCTTGCTGAATATGGGCCTGCAGAAGTCGGGCGCCGAGCCGCAGATTGGTCTGAGGGTCAAAGGCAGCAAGCCTGCCACCGAATTGGCTCAGTTTGTCTTGCTGGTCCTCAGGGGTGATCTGCATCAGCCCCATCGCGCCCTGAGTGCCCCGGGCAAAAGGATTGAAACCAGACTCCACGGCCATGACAGCCAAAATCAGCGTGGGCGGCACCTGGCTCAGTTGACCGATTTGCCAAGCTTCGTTGACCAGTGAGTTCATTGGCGAATGGGCGATCTTGTACTTCCGGCTGAGCCAGTGTGCGGCTTTGGTTTGCTCGGGCAACAGTTCCTGCACCGCTTGTACCAAAGTTTTTTCCTGTCTGCTGGTCAGCCAGCCCATCAGCCATTCGCTGGCAGCAGTCTTCAAAGCGGGCCGTGTGGTGAATGTCAATACAGTTACCAACACCAGGAGCCCCAGCAATGCCAGGCTGTGCCGGGTGGTTTCAATGAAGCCTTCCCGGATGTCCTGTACAAGCGCGACCGGTGACTGCCATTGGTGTTCAAGCAAGACGGAAGTTTTCATGGTTTTCCTTGGCCTGGCGCTGAATGACCCACGCCTGTCGATCGCAGGCGGTGGTCGTAAGCAGGTCCGGACAGGGGGGCTTGCCCATGGAGCAGAGCCGGGGATCAGGTTTTTAAGGGTTTTCCCTAAATGGCTCAGTTGGATTTTAGAGAGTTGTTTAATTACCTGTCAATCATAAAAGAATTTTCTTTATTTCTCAAGGTTTTATAAGATCATTGCGAGTAGTGGCCCACCATCTGCACATGCGAAGTGCCAATGGCCAGGGTAATCCGGGCGACAATATGTGTTTTGTCATGGCCGGGCACGACCGTCTTGCCATTGCCCACAGGTAATACCAAGTGAATTCCCCCCAATCTTCTGCCGATATCGCTTCTCTTGATCAGTTGACCGGAGGCGCTTTCACCGCGCCCACATCGGGCGACCGGGTGACCTGTTTACGTGACTGGTTGTCGAGCTCGCCCGGACTGGACAAGGTACAAGAGGTCTATCGTGAAATGGCCAGCCGAGACAAGGGTGCTGCCAAAGTTCTCAAAGAGCGGCTGGATGAACTTCGTCGTGTGCAGGAACAAGAAGTCTTGCTCAACCACTGGGCTGACCGCGCTGAGCAACTCCTGGCGGGTGCCCGGTTGAACATTGCCGATGCGCTGGCTTGGCAGCGTGATGCGGCCAAGGCGGGTGCGCCACTCTCTCGCGAACCTCTGGCTCGGCTCAAACAGCAACTGGCTGAAATGGTCCGCCGTGTCGAAGACCTGCAGCACCAGGTGATGGTGCAACGCGAAGCCGCCGTGCTGCTCACCCAGCGGGTGGAGGTGCTCTCGACCAAAGCGCTGCAGGAGGCCCGGGCGAGCCGCCCCAGTCTGCATGCCGATGTGCAGGGCTGGATGGCCCAGGCGGCGGTGCTCACGCAGGATGCAGCCTGGCCCAGTGTGGATCTGAAATTCCCTCCCCAGCTGGAGGCGTCTCGTGTCCAGCTGCAAGCCGTTTGGGACGGTTTCGACGCTGCACTTGTACAGGCGGAGGCGGCCTTGAGTGATGCTGCGCGGGACTTGCCGAACGTGCCCGTGTGGGCTGACGAGATACGGCTCCAGCATGGCCAGTCTTCCGATGCACCTGGTGCCGCGCCCGCCCGTGCAGCCAAAGCCAAACTGGACCCGGCCGAGCGTCAAGCCCTGCGCGAGCAGGCCACCCAGGCGGTGCTGCAAGAGCTGGAGCCACTGGAGAAAGAGGTTTCAGAAGGTCATGGCAAGGCCAGTGCCGGTGCGGCCACGGCCCTTCGCAATGCCCTCAAGACCCACGGCAAGCTTCTTGACCCGGCATTGGACGCCCGCGTCCACCAGGCCCTGACGGCTGCCGGTGAGCTCGAAGGCTGGCAGCGCTGGCGCGCTGACCAGCTCCGCCAGGAACTGCTGGCCAAGGCCGAGGCCTTGCTGGGCCCGGACAGAACACCCGCGATGGGCGGCCGCAAGATGCAGGAAGCCCTTCGCCAGCTGCGCGAAGCCTGGAAGCAGACCGACCAGGGTGGCTTGCCCAACCATACCCTCTGGAAGAAGTTCGACGCCGCTTGCAACGAGGCCTACAAGACGGTGCAGGCCTGGCTGGACCAGGTCAAGCAGGAGTCTGCTGCCCAGAAATCACTGCGTCTGCAGCTCATCGAGGAAGTCAAGGCCTGGACGGAGGCGCACGCCGAGTCGAGCGACTGGCGTGCCCAGGTGCGTGAGATTCACCAGTTTTCCGAGCGCTGGCGCAGTGCCGGCCACCTCAGCGAAAAGGCCTATGCCGAGCTCCAGCCGCAGTGGAAAACCACCATCCACGCCGCGGCGGCCCGCCTCGAAGCAGCCCAGAAGGAAAGCACCCAGCGCCGCCATGCCTTGATCGAGGAGGCCAAGGCTCTGGGCGCGGCCCCACAGCTGCGCATCGACGCGGTCAAGGCGCTGCAGCAGCGCTGGCAGCAGGAAGCCCAGGCCGTGCCGCTGGACCGCAAAACCGAGCAAAAGCTCTGGGAAGTCTTCCGCAAGCCGATCGACGAGGCCTTCCAGCGCAAGGGCGCTGCACGCAGTCAGGCTGAAGCCCAGCTCAGTGCCCGCGACAAGGCGGTGCTGGAGGCGGCCAAGGCGGTCGAGGCGGCCAACGCCTCAGGCGATGCCGCTCGCATCCGAGCCGCAGTGGCGGCGCTCGACGAGGCCCTCCGCGCCCAGTCCGTGGCCAGCAAGCAAGTGGCCGCGGCCGTAGCGGCCGAAGCCGCCCAGACCGGTGAAGGCGAGGCTTCGCAAGCGCCTGCCATCGCAGAAACCGCTGCGGCTCCCGAAGGCGAACTGTCTGCTGAAGCAGCCCCTGCGCCTGCCGCCGCCCGGCCAACCAAGCCTCTGGTGGCAGTACGCGGTGATGACCGTCCCGGTCAGAAGAAAACCGAACCTGCGCAAACCAGGCCCGGCCGGCGAGACGCGCGTCCTGGCGAGCGTGGCCTGGAGCGCGGCGAACGAGGCGACCGTGCAGGCCGTGGTGCCTGGAGCGAACGTCGCGAGGAACGTGGTCCACGCCTTGCCGATGCTGCCTTCCGTGCCCAGCGTGAAGCTCGCGAGCATGCCGAGCAAGCCCTGCGCAGGCTGGCTGCCCAGGCCCATGGCGAGACGCTGACCCAGCTGTTGTCGGCCTGGAAGGATCGTCAGGCCGAAGCCCTGCCTGCTGCGCAGGTTCTGGGCAAGGCGGTCAATGCCTCGGCCCGCCAGGCTTGGGCGCAGGCCCTGAGCCGGCCGGCCCAGGCTGCGGTCCCGCAGGCGCTGCTGCGTCTGGAAATGGCCGCAGAGGTGCCGACCCCGGCCGAGCTCCTGTCCGAGCGCCGTGCCCTGCAGCTGCAATTGCTGACTCGCCGCAACGAGGCAGGCCCGGCCGAGACTTGGGCACAAGATGTCGCCACCGTTTTGGCTACCGCTTATGACGAGGTCAGTGCCCGTCGCCTTCAGAGTGTGCTGAAACAGTTGATTCGTCATTAATGCGCTGAACGAATCGGGAGCACTGCTTTGCTAGAGGTCTTGGGTTCTGTTCGATGCGGCCAGTTCACGGGGCGCAAACAGGTGATATACCACGAGCCCGACAGTCCAGCAAATCCAGGCGCTCCAGAAAGTGTGACTGGGGTAGTGTGCCCCGCGTACGGTCTGTGTGAAGCCAAAAACCAGACCGATCAGCACAATCAGGAGCAGTAACCGCCAGCCGTGGCGTCGCAGGGCTGGTTGAGCAGAGAGCACAAAGGGGAGACAGACAGCCAGGAACCCAAAACCTGCAGAGGCATGCCCGCCAGGGAAGCATTTGCCACGACCGCTGTCAGCCATTCCCCAGGCCCAGTGAGAGACATAGTCTGCTGCACCCCCGAAAAGCTGCAAATCCCAGGGGCAGCTGGTGAGGCTGAAATGCTTGAGTGTGCTGACTGTCAGGACGCTGGCACTGACCGCCAATACAGCGGCAAGACGCTGCCGTCGAGCAAGTGCTCGCCATGGGCCGATAGGCAGCCAAACCAGCAGCCAAATCAGCATGTACAAGACCACAGAGGCTTGCTGCCCTCGGCTGTGCAGTATTTCCGATATCAAGGGGTGTGATTTCAGGGGGAAGCCCTGTGCTGTGCCCCAGAGATGCATGACAGTCAGGTCGAGTCCCCAAGCATCCCACAACAACACTGCTGCCAACATCAAGACTGTTGTCACTGACCAGGGAGAGCGCAGGTTCTTCATTGTGAATTGACGCCAATGTTCAATCGTTCATGCCGTCCATCTGTGTGCAGCCGTAAAACTTGCCCAAGTTCTTTTCCAGGTGTGAAGTGCCAGTCGCTGAGTACTTGACGTAGGCCACTGCGCAGACCAGGGATCGCATGGTCAGCCGGTCGGTGGGTGTGGCCGTGGATCAGGCGCTCGCTATCCGCCTGTTGCAGCCAGTCCAGCGTCATTGCCGCATCCGCGTCGGCAAAGCTTTGCATGCTTTGGTTGTGCGCCTCGCTCTGGGCGCGCATGGCCTGGGCCATGGCCAGGCGTTCGGCCAGTGGTTTGGCCAGAAAAGCAGCTTGCCAGTCGGGCGTGCGGGCCACTTTGCGAAAACGCTGGTAGGCCTCATCGTCCAGGCACAGGGCGTCACCGTGGCTCAGCAGGATGCGTTGCGCATCCCAGACCAGCACAGTCGGGTCCTGCAAGGGCTGCACGCCGCACTCGTTCAGAAAAGCCGGCCCGACCAGAAAGTCGCGGTTGCCAGGCATGAAGCCCACGCTCAGGCGCTCGCTGGCTTGCTTCAGCACCTGGGCACAGGCCTGGAGAAAAGGGTCATGGGCCACGGCATCGTCGCCGACCCAGACTTCGAACACATCGCCCAACAGCAGTACCGCGTCGGCCGGAGTGCTGAGCATCTGGGCACGCCAGGCCTCGAAGGTGCCCGGCTCACCGGCCTGCAGGTGCAGGTCGGAAATCAGGTCCACGGCCTGCCAGTGGGCGGGCGCCTGCAAGGTGCCCAAGGTGCAGGGCAAGGCCGTGGAAGCCATCGAGGTCAGACGGCGACAGCCTTTTCGATGACCACGTCTTCTTTGGGCACGTCGTCATGGAAGCCGTTGCGGCCGGTTTTCACGCCGCGGATCTGGTCCACGATCTCGGTGCCCTTGACCACCTTGCCGAAGACGGCATAGCCCCAGCCCTGAAGCGAAGGGGCGGTGTGGTTGAGGAAATCGTTGTCGGCGACGTTAATGAAGAACTGTGCGGTGGCCGAGTGGGGCGCCTGGGTCCGGGCCATGGCCACGGTGTACTTGTTGTTCTTCAGGCCGTTGTTGGCTTCGTTATCGATGGGCGCATCGGTCGGCTTTTGCGTCATGCCTGGCTCGAAACCGCCGCCCTGGATCATGAAGCCGTCGATCACGCGGTGAAAAATGGTGTTGTTGTAGTGGCCCTTGTTCACATAGGCCAGGAAGTTCTCGGCGGACTTGGGCGCCTTGTCGGCGTCGAGTTCGAGCGTGATGACGCCCATGCCGGTGATGTGGAGTTCGACTTGCGGGTTGCTCATGGTGATCTTTCAGGGAAGCAGGGTGATGGACTGGATGATGACCGGTGTCCTGGGCACATCGGCCGGGAAGGGGCCGCCCGATCCGGTCGGGGTCTGGCGGATTTTCTGGACCACATCCATGCCGGACGTGACTTTGCCGAAAACGGTGTAACCGTACAGCTGCGGGGCATTGAGCAACTGGCTGCGCGCGATGTTTTCGTAGACACGGCCCTGGTACTCGAAGCGCTTGACCGGATCCCCCTCGGGAATCGGGGTCGGATCGAGGAAGGCGTTGTCCACCACGTTGATGAAGAACTGCGAGGTGGCCGAATGCGGGTCATTGGTGCGGGCCATGGCCAGCGTGCCGGTGGTGTTTTTCAGCCCGGCGGCCAGAGCAGCCCGACCCTCATGTTGAATCGGCGCACGGGTGGGCTTTTGCTGGTACTTGGCATCGAAGCCGCCGCCCTGGACCATGAAGCTGGCAATCACGCGGTGGAAGATGGTTCCGTCGTAGTGCTTGTCTTGCACATACTGCAGGAAGTTGGCCACCGTGTTGGGTGCCTTGTTGGCATAGAGTTCGGCTTCGATGGTGCCCAGCGAAGTGACGATGCGCACCTTGGGCGTGCCACTGGTTTGGGCCAGGGCAGGCAGGGTGCTGGCGGCCAGCGCATAGGCGGCCGCTGTGTAAAGACAGATGCGAAGGAAAAAGCGTTTCATGCCGGGGTGTGCTCCGTTGGGCGTCAGTGCCGCGATCAGCGCTTGAGCAAGGGGGCCAGGGCCTCGGCCTTGGCCGCAGCGCCGGGGGAAGGGCCTGGCGAGCTGCGGGCCTGCTGGTAGGCCTGCAAGGCCATGCTCAGGTACAGGTCACCCAGGTTCTCAAGAGCTACAGCGTAATCAGGCCGGGCTGCCACCGCCTTGTGCAGGCTGGTCAGCGCGTCCTGCAGACGGCCTTGCCGGGCGTAGAGCACGGCCAGGTTGTTGTGGGGCTCGGGCAGTTCCGGGAATTCCTGGGTCAGCGTTTCCAGCGCCGCGGTAGCCTCGGCCTTGTCACCCCGCGCTTCCAGAATGCGGCTGCCCAGCAGCCGCATCTGCGGGTCCTGCGGGTTTTTCTCCAGGTGTTGCCGGCTGACCTGGCTGGCCTGCTGGTACTGGCCGTTGCGGATCATGCGCTCGACATCGTCATAGACATCGGCCTGCGCATTCAGGCCCAGAAGACTCAGCACAAGGCTCAAGACAATTGCTGGACGAAAACGGATCGGACCAGGGATCATGGGGAGGGGTGTGAGCGGCAGGGCCGACGGCTATACTGCATCCATTGTAGCGGTCCCTCCCCGGTTGAGGTCCGCTGTTGACCGAGCCAGCAAGGGTCTAGCCGGCTCCATTTCCTCTTGTTTGTGGCGCAAACCCCTGACGGATTTGCGTCCATTTGGTTTTTTCCATGAGCCTGCGCATTTTCAATACGCTCACCCGATCTGTTGCCGACTTCCAGCCTTTGGTGCCGGGCCATGTGCGCATGTATGTCTGCGGCATGACGGTCTACGACCTTTGCCATCTGGGCCATGCCCGTTCCATGATCGCGTTTGACGTGGTGCAGCGCTGGCTCAAGGCCAGCGGCTACAAGGTCAGCTACGTCCGCAACATCACCGACATCGACGACAAGATCATCAAGCGCGCACTGGAAAACGGCGAGACCATCCGCCACCTGACCGACCGCATGATCGACGCATTGCACCAGGACGCCGATGCGCTGGGCATCGAGCGCCCGCAGCATGAGCCGCGCGCGACCGACTACGTGCCCCAGATGCTGTCGATGATCGGCACCCTGGAGCAAAAAGGTCTGGCGTACCGCGCATCCAATGGCGACGTGAACTACGCGGTGCGCAAGTTCCCGGGCTACGGCCAGCTCTCGGGCAAGTCGCTGGATGAACTGAACGCCGGCGAGCGCGTGGCGGTGGAGTCTGGCAAACACGACCCGCTGGACTTTGTGCTCTGGAAATCGGCCAAGCCGGCCGAGCCCGAGGACTGCAAATGGGACAGCGAATTTGGCACCGGCCGCCCTGGCTGGCACATCGAATGCTCGGCCATGAGCTGCGAGCTGCTGGGTCAAAGCTTTGACATCCACGGTGGTGGCGCGGATCTGCAGTTCCCGCACCACGAAAACGAGATCGCCCAGAGCCAGGGTGCGCTGGGTGAGGGCACGTTTGCTCGCGTCTGGATGCACAACGGCTTCATCAACGTCGACAACGAGAAGATGTCCAAGAGTTTGGGCAACTTCTTCACCATCCGCGATGTGCTGAAGGAATTTGATGCCGAAACGGTGCGCTTTTTCGTGGTGCGCAGCCACTACCGCAGCCCGCTGAACTACAGCGACGTGCACCTGCAGGACGCCAAGGGTGCTCTTCGGCGCCTGTACACCGCGCTGCAGGCCGTGCCGCCTGTGCCCGTGACGTTCGGCTGGGACAACCCGCATGCCGCTCGCTTCAAGGCGGCGATGGACGAGGACTTCGGCACGCCCGAAGCCGTGGCCGTGCTGTTTGACCTGGCCAGCGAAGTCAACCGCAGCCGCTCGGCTCAACTGGCCGGGCTGCTCAAGGCGCTGGGCGGGTTGCTTGGCCTGTTGCAGGCCGACCCTAGGGAATACCTGCAGTCCGGTGCTGGCCTCGACGATGCCGCCATCCAGGCGCAGATCCAGGCCCGTGCCGCCGCTAAGGCTGCGAAGAACTTTGCCGAGGCCGACCGCATCCGCAACGAGCTGCTGGCCGCCGGCATCGTGCTCAAGGATTCGCCCACCGGCACCACCTGGGAGGCCAAGGCGTGAGCAAAGTGACGCCCGTCACGCCGGAGTATTGGGCCGAAGCCTGCGAGCACCTGTCGCGCAAGGACCGCGTGATGAAAAAACTCATCCCCCAGTTCGGCGACGCCATCCTCGAATCGCGCGGGGACGCCTTCGTCACCCTGGCGCGCTCCATCGTGGGTCAGCAGATTTCGGTGAAGGCCGCGCAGTCGGTCTGGGACCGTTTTATCAACCTGTCGCGCAAGCTCACCCCGTCCGGCGTGCTCAAGCTCAAGGTGGACGACATGCGTGCAGCTGGTCTGTCTGCCCGCAAGGTCGAGTACCTGGTGGATTTGGCCCTGCACTTTGAATCCGGTGCAGTGCATGTGAAGCAATGGCAGGGCATGGACGACGAGACCATCATCGCCGAGCTGGTCGCGATTCGTGGCATTGGCCGCTGGACGGCCGAGATGTTCCTGATCTTTCACCTGATGCGGCCCAATGTGCTGCCGCTGGATGATGTGGGCCTGATCAACGGCGTGAGCCGCAGCTATTTTTCAGGTGAACCCGTCAGCCGCAGTGACCTGCGCGAGGTAGCACAGGCCTGGCAGCCTTACTGCACTGTGGCGACTTGGTATATTTGGCGCTCGCTGGACCCCGTGCCTGTGGCTTATTGAGCTACGGTTTTGCGGTCCACCTGCATGAATTGAGGAGAAAAACTTGGCCAAACGAACGTTTCTCGATTTCGAGCAACCGGTTGCCGAACTTGAAGCCAAGATCGAAGAGCTGCGCTATGTGCAAAGCGAGTCGGCGGTGGACATCACCGACGAAATCGACCAGCTCACCAAAAAGAGCCAGCAGCTCACCAAGGACATCTACAGCGACCTGACCCCCTGGCAGGTGACCAAGATCTCGCGCCATCCCGAGCGGCCCTATACGCTGGACTACGTGAACGCGATCTTCACTGATTTTGTCGAATTGCACGGTGACCGGCACTTTGCCGACGACCTGTCGATCGTGGGCGGTCTGGCGCGCTTCAATGGCCAGGCCTGCATGGTGCTGGGCCACCAGAAAGGCCGCGACACCAAGGAGCGCGCGCTGCGCAACTTTGGCATGAGCAAGCCCGAGGGCTACCGCAAGGCCCTGCGCCTGATGAAGACGGCCGAGAAGTTCAAGCTGCCCGTTTTCACTTTTGTCGATACCCCCGGTGCCTACCCCGGTATCGACGCCGAGGAGCGCGGTCAGTCCGAAGCGATTGGCCGCAACATCTTCGAAATGGCGCAGCTCGAGGTGCCGATCATCACCACCATCATCGGTGAAGGCGGCTCGGGTGGCGCGTTGGCGATCTCGGTGGCTGACCAGGTGCTGATGCTGCAGTACTCGGTGTATTCGGTCATCAGCCCCGAGGGCTGCGCCTCGATCCTGTGGAAGACGGGTGAGAAGGCGGAGCTGGCCGCCGAGGCGCTGGGCATCACCGCACACCGCCTCAAAGCCCTGAACCTGATCGACAAGATCGTCAGTGAGCCGGTCGGAGGCGCCCATCGCGACCACGAGCAGACGATGTCCTTCCTCAGGCGCGCATTGACCGATGCTTATCGCCAGGTGGCTGACCTCAAGGTCAAGGAACTGCTCGAGCGCCGCTACGAGCGCCTGCAGAGTTACGGCCGCTTCACCGACACCAAGGCAGGCAAGTAAGCCTGCTCGTTATGCCGCGCTCCCCCGACGAGGCCCTGGCGGACTTCTGCCCGGGCCTTCCTTTTGCAGTCGCCCTGTCGGGGGGAGCTGACTCTACCGCCTTGCTGATCGCCTGCGCAGAGCGTTGGCCGGGGCAGGTGAGGGCAGTGCATGTTCACCATGGCCTGCAAGCGGCCGCCGACGAATTTGAAACGTTTTGCCGCGAACTGTGTGAGCGCCTTCAGGTGCCGCTGGTGGTGCGGCATGTAGACGCCCGTGCTGCGGCGGGTCAGAGCCCGGAGGAGGCTGCTCGCCAAGCGCGCTACCAGGCCATCTCCAGCGCAGTTCGCAATGCATGGCCCGATGTGGATGATGTGGCAGTCGCCCAACATGCCGATGACCAGATAGAAACTCTGCTGATTGCCTTGTCCCGCGGCAGTGGCTTGCCTGGGTTGGCAGGCATGCCTGGGCGCTGGCAGCGGCTGGGTCTGCAGTGGCACCGCCCCTGGCTGCAGGTCGCTGGCGCCGACTTGCGCGAGTGGTTGCGCCTGCGTGGACAAGCATGGATTGAAGACCCCAGCAATCAGGACCTTAACTTCACACGCAACCGGATCCGCGCCCTGGTAATGCCTGCGCTCGAAGCGGCTCTGCCGGGTTTTCGTGACACCTTTGCACGCAGCATGGGCCACATCGCTCAGTCCCAGCAACTGTTGGATGCGCTGGCTGAGCAGGATTGGCAAGCTGTGGGCACGCCACCTGCATTGATCGCCTTGCAGGCCCTGCCGACCGCCCGGCAGGCACAAGTGCTTCGCCTTTGGTTGAAGCGAACGCATGCGACCACCCCCAGCACTGCGCAGCTGCGTGAGTTGCAGGCGCAGATCGCAGACTGCACCACCCGTGGACATCGGCTCCGGCTCAAGGTGGGTGCCGGAATGCTGGAGCGCGATGGTGCGTGTTTGGTCTGGCGGCCTCTTTGAGGTCCGGGCCAGCGACACCGGTTGGTACAATCTTGCGGTTTTGTCGGGCGCACGCTCGAATCAGACCCTTACAGCCTTTTGTCCTGCGGCAACGGCTGACTCATCCCTAAACAGACATCCAAATGGCTTTGATTGTTCACAAATACGGCGGTACCTCGATGGGCTCAACCGAGCGCATCCGCAACGTCGCCAAGCGCGTGGCCAAATGGGCGCGCGCCGGCCACCAGATGGTGGTGGTGCCCAGCGCCATGAGCGGCGAAACCAACCGCCTGCTGGGCCTGGCCAAGGAACTGGCCCCAGCCAAGGCCGACTCGGCCTATAACCGCGAACTCGACATGCTGGCTTCCACAGGCGAACAGGCATCGTCCGCACTGCTGGCGATTGCCCTGCAGGCCGAAGGCATGCCATCCGTCAGCTACGCCGGCTGGCAGGTGGCCATCAAGACCAATGACGCCTACACCAAGGCCCGCATCGAATCGATCGATGACGCCCGTGTGCGTGCCGATCTTGCTGCTGGCAAGGTCGTCATCATCACGGGTTTCCAGGGCGTGGACGAGGACGGCAACATCACCACACTGGGCCGTGGCGGCTCCGACACTTCTGCTGTGGCTGTCGCCGCAGCCATGAAGGCCGACGAATGCCTGATCTACACCGATGTGGACGGTGTCTACACCACCGACCCGCGCGTCGTGCCCGAAGCCCGCCGCCTGAACAAGGTGAGCTTTGAAGAGATGCTCGAAATGGCGTCCCTGGGCTCCAAGGTCCTGCAGATCCGCTCGGTCGAATTCGCCGGCAAGTACAAGGTGCCCATGCGTGTGCTGTCCAGCTTCACGCCCTGGGACATCGACATCAACGAAGAAGCCGCTTCCGGCACCCTGATCACTTTTGAGGAAGACGAACAAATGGAACAAGCCGTTGTCTCCGGCATCGCTTTCAACCGCGACGAAGCCAAAATCTCCGTGCTGGGTGTGCCCGACAAGCCAGGCATCGCCTACCAGATCCTGGGTGCCGTGGCCGACGCCAACATCGAAGTCGACGTGATCATCCAGAACCTGAGCAAGGACGGCAAGACCGACTTCAGTTTTACCGTACACCGCAACGACTATGCCCGCTGCACCGACCTGCTCA
>JACCDV010268367.1_pt1 | contig 23242 bp, 22 predicted proteins | sample 7446131 | NCBI WGS metagenome assembly JACCDV01 (sample SAMN15323448, study PRJNA562643) | freshwater metagenome | isolation source: river surface water | place: USA:Blue River Watershed | collected 2017-08-17
ACAACGGTGCAGCTGCCAACCCTGCACAATGCTGTAACGCCTGACGATTCAAGGTGACCGCAGCCATGCTGTCACCCACATGATCACCAAGATTGAGTCCCGCATAAGGCCCTAGTGAGTGTGCAAGCGCATGGTCAAGGGCACGGCTGGTGGACAGCGCGCGAACTGTTGCAGGCGCAGGCCAATCCGGCACAATAAAATCAACTGGCACTGCAGGGTGGCTAAACAAGGCACTCATCGCGACTTAATCCGAATCCATGCCGTGTAGTTTTGTATCTTCACGCAGCGCATTGGTTAATTGCACCATGTCATCTGGGATAGGCGCATGCCACTCCAGCACTTCCAAGGTGATAGGATGCGCCAAACGCAACATCGTGGCATGCAAAGCCTGACGTTTAAAACCGCGCAGAATGGCTAACAACTCTTCACTGGCTTTACGAGGTGGACGCGGACGACCGGCATACACCGGATCGCCAATCAGTGGGTAGTTCAAATACGTCATATGCACGCGGATTTGATGGGTACGACCGGTTTCTAAACGCAGGCGAATACGGGTGTGGTTACGGAATTTTTCCATTACGCGGTAATGCGTCACCGCTGGCTTACCGCTGGACGTGACCGCCATATGCGTGCGTTTGGTCGGGTGACGGCCGATAGGCTCGTCGATGTGACCGCCGGCTGTCATGCAACCATGCACTACGGCTTCATATTCCCGCGTGATCTCACGGTGTTGCATCATCTCGACTAAATGCGTTTGTGCCGGAATTGTTTTGGCAACCACCATCAAGCCTGTGGTGTCTTTGTCCAAGCGATGGATGATGCCGGCTCGTGGCACTTCAGCAATTGATGGGCAATGATGCAACAAAGCATTGAGTAAGGTACCGTCGTGGTTACCGGCACCTGGATGCACCACCAAACCGGCAGGTTTGTTGATAACCAAGATATGCTCGTCTTCATAGACGATGTTTAACTCAATTGGTTCGGCATCAAAACGTTCATCGTCTGGTAATTCAGCGTGAATTTCGATATGTTCTCCACCAAGCAATTTTTCGCGTGGTGTTTGGCAGACGCGATGATTTACATTCACCCAGCCGGCGAGGATCCATTCTTTTATCCGCGAACGTGAATAATCCGGGAACATTTCGGCTAAAACCTGATCTAAGCGTTTGCCGTATAAGTGATCCGGTACAATTTCGGAAAGTTGCAACTGTTTTGACATGTCAGACTAAATATCCTGTGTGCACCCCGCTCAAGCTGGGGTAGAATCGGCAGATCTGACTATTTTAACGATTTTAAGTAGGACTAGACAGATAAAACGTCTGTCTACGTGGAAATTTGTATGAAGCTGAAGTTTTTTGCCGCAGTAGCCCTGCTCACGACCCTTGTTGGATGCGCTTCGAACGAAGCAAAAGATGATTTTGTTAACACCAATCAAACGGCCCAACAAGCCTACAACGACGCGAAAGCAATTCTTGATAGCGGCCTTTACAGCCGTGCCATCGAACTGTTAAAAGGCATGGAAAGTCGTTATCCGTTTGGCCCTGTGGCACGTCAGGTGCAACTTGACCTCATCTATGCGTCTTCCATGTCCGGCGATGCCAAAAAAGCCTTGGCCTCGATTGACCGCTTTATCAAGTTAAATCCAAATCACCCGGATTTAGATTATGTCTATTACATGCGCGGCCTAACCAACCTGCAACAAGACCAAAATTCGTTTCAGGAATTTTTTGGGGTGGAACGTGCCGATCGTGATTTAGCCAATACGCGCCAAGCGTTTGATGATTTTAAAATCCTCGTCACAAACTATCCAAATAGCCGTTACGCCGCTGCCGGCAAAGTGCAGCTAGTTCGGATCAAAGATAAGTTGGCCACTCACGAATTGTTAATTGCCGATTATTACACGCGTCGCGGTGCGCATTTAGCTGCGGCCAACCGTGCTCGGTTCGTGGTGGAGAATTATCGCGATTGCCCACAAGTGAAAACCGCACTGGAAGTGATGGTACAAAGTTATGATGCGCTGGGTTTAACCAAGCTGCGTGATGACGCCAAAGCTGTCTTGCAACAAAACTTTTCTGTTAACGCCGCAAACTAACGGACAGGCCAAGCTTGGGTTTCATTCCCTAGCTTGTGCGATTTGAAGAGATACATAAGGCGCTCAATGAGCGCCTTGATTATTTTCGGATGTCTTCACCCTGCCCTAAAGTGCTTCCAGTGCCTCGCTTAACTTGGCCACGCCAATAACCGTCATGCCATCTAAAGGTTCTTTCGGAACATTGCCAATGGGGACAATTGCCCGCTTGAAACCGTGTTTTGCGGCTTCGCGCAAGCGTTCTTGACCGCTAGGCACTGGCCTTATTTCACCAGATAAACCAATTTCCCCAAACACTACTAAGTCCATCGGCAAAGGTTTGTTACGAAAGCTCGAGACCAGTGCCAGTGAAGTGGCTAAGTCTGCGCCGGTCTCAGCAACCCGGACACCGCCGACAACGTTAACAAACACGTCCTGATCGGCCATTCGCACACCGGCATGACGATGCATTACCGCCAACAACATCGACAATCGATTTTGCTCCATGCCGACCGTCACTCGGCGTGGATTATTTAATGGCGAATAATCCACCAAGCCTTGAATTTCAACCAACAGCGGCCGGGTTCCTTCCCACAACACCATCACCAAGCTACCAGGGGCTTCCTCTTTGCCGCGATTTAAGAAAATTGCCGACGGGTTTTTTACCTCTTTCATGCCCTGCCCGGTCATCGCAAAAACGCCTAACTCATTGACGGCACCAAAGCGGTTTTTATGCCCTCGCAAGGTGCGATAGCGACTGTCGCTATCGCCATCAAGCAACACCGAACAATCAATACAGTGCTCAAGTACTTTCGGTCCGGCCAGCGAACCATCTTTGGTGACATGGCCAACCATCACCACGGCGATGCCATGTTGTTTGGCAAACTTGGTTAAATAAGCCGCACTTTCACGCACTTGCGACACACTGCCAGGCGCCGATTGAATATCGCTCATTTGCATCACTTGGATGGAATCAATCACCATGATGCGTGGTTTAACCTGCAACGCTAAATCACAGATGGTTTCAACCTGTGTTTCTGCCAGCATCATCAACTGTTGCGTCGGCAACCCCAATCGATTGGCACGCATGGCTACTTGCTGTAACGATTCTTCGCCCGTGACATAAAGCGCGGGGCCTTGTGAGGCTAAAAAGCACATAATTTGCAGCAGCAACGTACTTTTACCAGCCCCAGGATGTCCACCAATCAAAATGGCCGAGCCTGGCACTATACCGCCGCCCAAAACACGATCGAACTCACTAAAGCCTGAACTAAACCGTGGCAACTCTTGCAAATCGACTTGATCCAATCGAATAATTTGGGCTTGAGTTGCACCTGCATAACCACCACTGCGCGTCGCACTCTTGGAGCTTGCCGCAGCGAGCCGCACTTCACTGATGGTATTCCAGGCGCCACATTCGGTACACTGGCCTTGCCAGCGCACAAAGTCTGCTCCACAATCGCTGCAGACATAGGCTGTTTTAGTTTTTGCCATATTATTGCCTCGTATGAATTTGTAGGCACGTAAATTGCTTTCTCGGTGCTATGGAATTTATAGTATCACAAGCTGTATAAATACACAGGCTTTTGCTGGATGAGTACATCGGATCTGCAACCCTTCACGGGGATTATTGAACGGCTAAAACCCTTGCTGAACACGAGTGAGTTCAGCGAGGTGTTCAATATTTTGACGGCGGAGATCCCAAAACCTAAACAGTTCTTAATTAAGATGGAACTTAAACGATTAGGTCAGCCTTGTGGTTATTACATTGATTTACGGGGCCGCGTCGATGGTGAAGTTCGTCCCTACGAATTTGCCGGTAAAACCCACTACATGGATGACACCGCCATCAAAACTTTTGAGCGCGGTTTAAAACGTTACGGCAAATACACGCTCGGCTTATACGAAGAAGTCACCAATACCGATAACAACTACCGCGTTCGCCACAAACAAGAAACGGAACAACGCATCCAAGCCGTGATGTCGGGTGACGCACTGCTTAGTAAAGACGGCGAGACGACTGCAGTCCCTACAGAAGAAAAACCCGGCACCAAACTCATTCAATTTGCCAGCTATTGCACCCGCACTGAAGAGCGGATGAATTTTATCATCGACATTGATATTGAAACTGACAGCGGCGAGAAATTCCAAGCCAGCACCGTCGATTTATCAGTATCAGGCTGCAAACTTAAAATCCCCAACAGTCGACGATTGCAAAACGGGCAGTTAATTGCCGTATTTTTTAAAGGCTTAGAGCAAGAATTTGCCCTTGGCTTTAACCATGGCGTTAGCTATCAAGTGATTGATAGCGAATCGGTAGACCGCGCTTTATACGTGCGAGTCAAGCGCACCAGCCACACCGACGACCACGGCTTTAGTGAGTTTTTGCGTAACTTTATCAATGGCAATAAACGCCGTTATAAAGTTAACCTCGACAACACGCTCGATGCTGTGATTGTCAAAGGCTACGAACAATTCTACCTGCCCCGGATCAGCTCTTTACCGGTGTTTTTAGCGGTTCGGGAAGGATTACCTGTGCCCGTTTGCGCGCTGACAACCGAGAATAACCGACAAAATCTGCATTATTTCCAAGATGAGCGGCAACAAAGTGTGTTGATCCAGATTTTGTCCGGAAAACGCATTAAACAGTGTTTGCAAAAAGCCCCGTCTGAACGCTCGACCAATTTGTTTACGTTCACCCATGCGGCTAAAGGACGTTTGTATTTTTATTCAGCCACCATGGATGAGCTGATGCAGCTGCCACAGTTGCAGCCAGTGTTTTTTGGTTTTGGTGCGCAAAAACCAAGTTGGCGTGCTTTCCATGTGGTAGTTCACCGCACCCATCCAGCCGATGCACATATGCTGCTATCTTTACCGGATACGGCGGACGCCGACATCGACAAAATCAATCAACCACCACCGCAGTTGGTGTTGAGCATGATTCAAGATTTCCGTTACGTGGTGGCGCTGACTGACATCACGCAACAAGAAAGCACGGCGAATTACCAGCAAATTCATTACGATGAGAAGTTGGTCGCGCAGTTAAAAATGTTTGGTCATCCCAAGGCTGAAGATTTGCCACCGCTGGAAGGTGTGGCCGTGCAGTATGTCAATTTACGTTCAGAAGCGCGTTTTTTGTATAAAACTCGGGTGCTTGTGCGGGTTAACCGCGAACATGTGATTGAATCCCATACTCGGGACTTCTCCTGCCGTGGTTTGCAAATTGAATTAAGTGAACCTGTAGAGTACCAAAAAGGCGATAAAATCCAACTTGCGCTACCTGATATGCAGAAAATCTCCAGCAAATATGGCTTACAAGAGCTGGACTATGAGGTGATGGCGGTCAGTAAAAACCAACTAATCATGAACTTGCGTATTGTCGAAGGCGATAAGCCTCATCAAGCACGCCTATTCTTTGAACAGCTGATTAAAAACAACCGCGCCAAACTGACACTGGCAGAAGAGACACCTAAATACGCCGGTCTTGGGCCGGCGTTGCGCAACATGTATGTCAAAGCGCTCAACAGTTTTCCATTTTATATGCACCGCCATGGCATTCGATACGATTTAAATGCCATAGGTCGTGGCGCAGAGCCAAGTAACCTTCATCGCTTGTTAAGTGTGCATTCGGATAAATCTCAACGCATCAATATGGGTGCGTTTTTGAAAAACAGCACCGTCAATTTGCACTTTGCCAATTTACTCAAGCAAATGAAGCGGCAAGATCTTCCCAAAACGATTGATGTGTTTATTCGCTACCGCCAAGGCCAAACCAAACTAGACCAAAGCTTTGTCACCGAATTCGACTTCGACCTAAAAACCGCGCAGGCACGTCAGTATTTAGTACAAGATGCCACGGCCAACGACTTGTTGTTCTGCTTTCGAATCTATTTGTCTCGAACCGGTCGTCCAGACACCGAACACATCAGCAAAGAACTAAGCTACGTCAGCGTCTACGCCATCCACAAAGCAAAAGTGTTGGAAGAGGAACTGTGGAGTGTGGTCGGTGTTGGCGATGTAATTGATATCACTGATGAAGTGCTATTGCGTTACCACGTGCCAGCCGATGTCATCGCTGTGCAACAACAAAAGCGTCGCCAGTTTATTCAGCAGATGGATCAATAAACCGGGGGCACCGCACGCACGGGTACTTGCTGCAACCACGCCCGCAATTGACTAAAATGCCCCTGCACTGCGTTTGGATGCGTCAACATGGAAATGTGGTCAAAATCCAGACTATCCCCCGATTGTTTTCCAAGCAAACGATAGCTGGCATCAGCCAGATTGGACTCGTGCATAAATGCTTGCACGTCCTGCGGGTGGCCTAACACCGTATCGCGCACGGCAGCATAAAACAGACTGGGCATCCAACAAACCGCCTTCGCCGCATCAGCATAATCGAATTGATCCGTTGGGTCACAAAACGTCGCCGAGTTAATCCAGGCAATGGTATCCAACAAATAACCGTGCGGTTCATCGTCGGCACCGATTTTATATTTTTTCGCGGGCAAATAGCCGTAGCGTGTTGCCAGCCAAGGCCCGACAGTATTCCACATCAAGTCGATTTTAAACCGTCGTTGTAGGCTATTGACGGAGATCCGTCGTTTGGTGCCAAAGTAACATTGGCTCGCCACTAAAGCCCGCACATCGTCAAACCGAATCAGACTTGCTACTGCGACGACGCCCCCCCACGAATGCGCCATCAGATGAATTTGACAGCCGTGGCGCTGGCTCAAGGTGCGGATAAGTACTGGAATATCTTGGCAAATCAGTTGGTGTTGCGATTGATCAAAGCCATCACGGACATGCGGTTTCGAACGGCCGCGTCCGGCAAAATCAGCGCAATAGACTAACAATCCCTGATCTGCCAAAAAACTTGCTAACCCTTTGCCAGAATTGGAATAAAAAATTCGACCATTTTCGATTGCACCATGCAAGAGCAGAGCGACCCCTTGATGTGCTTGATGTGGTGTCAGGCGACGTAAGTGCAGACTGTAACCATCCACCTCAAGGAATTCACTGCTTTGCTGGTGTTTCATCATGCTTTCCAAGCACCTAGTAAATGTGCCAGCTGTAACAAGCTGCCATGACGGATCGATGCTTTGGCCTGAGCTTGCACTTTAGGTTTGGCATGAAATGCCACGCCCAACGCCGCTTTCGCTAACATCGGTAAATCGTTGGCACCATCCCCAATGGCCACGGTTTGACTCAGTGGGATCTGATGTGACGTCGCCGTGGCCACTACCACATCTGCTTTGCGCTCTGCATCGACAATGTCACCGAGCACCTGACCGGTCAGGTAACCATCGATGATCTCCAGTTGATTGGCATAGGTTGCCGACAAGCCTAAGCGTTGTTGCAGTGCTTGGGTGAAATAGGTAAAACCACCTGAAGCTATCACCACTTGCCATTGATTTGCCAATAACAACTGACATAAAGGTGCAAGACCTGGCATCAAGGGCACTTGCGCCAGAACATCGGCTAACACCTGCTCAGGTGCACCTTTGAGTGTCCCGACCCGCTCTTTTAAGCTTTGAGCAAAATCCAATTCGCCGTTCATCGCCCGCGCAGTAATAGCGGCAACTTGTTCGCCTGTGCCTGCCAACTTGGCAATTTCATCGATGCATTCAATTTGAATGGCGGTACTGTCCATGTCCATCACTAACACACCGGGCTGGTCTAAGAAGACTTCGTGCTGCTGATATACCAACTCCACCCCCAGCTGCTGTGCGCTGTCTTGCCATGATTTGATCTGCTCATCTGGCATAGTCGAGCTGAAACGGAGCTCAAACGCGACGGGTAACTCGGCATGGGTTTTTAGCAAACGAACGGGCATAGGCAGCGACAATTGCACCGCATCGAACCATGTGGCTACCGCTGAAACAGATAAGTGCTCACCGAATAGCACCACACGACTGATGGCTGACGTTGGTGGCACGGCATGGAATTCAAAACTATCCGATGTGCGGACACATTGATAAAAACCAGCTTCGAGTTGGCTGAAATGAACCACATCGGAGTGTAAGACCACGCAAGAATTGGCAAACTGCAACACGGGAGTTCCCTGTACTTTAGCGAAATGACGTGGCATTCTACCGACATTTTTTCGAGCCTGTCAGTGTAAAATGAGCGTAACTTCGCCAAAACCTAGGAAAAAATCAGCCCGTCTCTGGCAATTTGTGCAATTTGCGCTTGCCATTGCTGGCTTAGTGTTATTGCTACAGTGGTGGCATTTAAGTCAAAAAGAAGGGCAGCGGCTGTTTGCTGAGCAAAGTTCTGTGCTAATGCGGGAACAGCTGAAAGCGCTGGCGCAGACCTGTGCCTATTTGATTGAAAACGATCAACTCGATGGCTTGCAAGCGCTGGTGAAGCAAATGGCCACCAATCCTTATCTAAACGATGTCATGGTGTACGATGCCAACGGTGTAAAACTGGCAGCGTCTGGCGATGGTGACTCGGCGTCGCTGTTATATGCGCCACAACAAAAAAACGATTTGTTGCCGATGGTGCAAGAAATTTATCAAGGTGACCAGCTCAAAGGTTACTTAAAGGTCAGCTTGTTACAAGGCGCTAGTTTTGCCAAAGTCAGTGTCAGTTGGGGCCAACTGATGCATCAATTGTTATGGATGCTGGGTTTTGCTGGAGTGTTAACGCTGATGTTTCGCAGCAGTTTGCAATGGCTATCACATTGGCTGGCTAGTAACCGAACCCTCAAACGCGCCGCGGCGGATATCCCCCATCATGTGCACACAGAGCCTGGTCAGGCGCAAGATGCGTCTGCCGATGCAACGCCAACCACATCTAACGAGACTGAGCAGCAAAAGCGTTAGGAGCCAATGACACGGCAACTGGTTTGCCACAGTTGCTCGGCGATGTCGATGGCTGACTCTGATCGCAGCTGACATAACATGTGAAACACCTGCCGTGTCATCGCTGGATGATTAGCTTGCCCTTGATAACCAGACAGTGGCATCGCCGGCGCATCGGTCTCTAGCACTAAGGCCTCTAACGGTAGCTTTTTGACCGTATCCCTAGTTTTACTCGCACGTTCATAGCTGATGGTACCGCCAATCCCCAGCACAAATCCTAAGTCCATAAACGCATGGGCTTGGGCCTGACTTCCTGAAAAAGCATGCAAAATACCACCTTGGGTAAAACCCGCGAGTTTAATTCGCTGTAACAGCTGCGCTTGGCTTTTTCGATGGTGCAAGATGATTGGTTTTTGATAACGCTGCGCCAGCCAAAGCTGTGCGTCCAACAGGCTGAGTTGTTGCTGTTGATGGGTATGTTGAGCAGCAGCATCCAACCAATCCAACGCGAAATCAAGGCCACATTCGCCAACTGCGGCAATCTGCTGAGAGGAATGTTGGCTTGAGTGTTGCAACTCGCGCTCAAGCAACTCAAGCGTGTCGGGAGAGCATTCTTGCCCCCACCAAGGATGCACCCCCATCGCTAAATCCAGTTGAATTGGAATGTCTTGCTGCGCCTGCCATTGCCGCATGTCGCGCTGTAAGGCCCAACGGGCTGGGCTCACGCCTGGCACTAAAATTCTCGTCACGCCAGCCTCGACAGCCTGTTGTAACACCGAACACAGATCAAGGCCTAACTCAGCAAAATCGAGGTGACAGTGGGTATCAAACAGCGGCGCTGACAGCAAACAGTCATTAGGCATAGCGTGATTACATCATGAAGGTTTTTGCGTGACGGGCCCTTACGGGCCGCACTCTTAGACTTTTTTATAGGTAATTTTTTTCTGACCTGACTCGCAGCTACCAATTACAATCGAATTGCCTGCATCGGCCGTGGCAACGATCTCTAACTGATAGTTTTTCACCCCTTTGGCATCTAATTTGGCGGCTATTTCAGCTTTTAACTCGTCACAATTTTTAGGGGCGGCCATGCTTGGACAGGCTGCAACTAACAGTAAGATGGCAGTAATAACAGGCAATGTTTTCATCGAAGGTCCCTTTTTGCAGATGATTAAACGAAGAGGTGTCAGCACACCTACTGGTATTGTGGAAGTTGCCTGCAACGGTTGCAATGTCTTTACGGAAAAATCTCAGGTTCGGGTTCAGTTTTGAAAACGACTGGCCCAGTCTACTTTATCCAGCCGATAAAACACCGTGTTGCGCACAGCCCCAGTCGGTGACTCGTTTTCCATGTGACTGAACCGAGCCCCTAATTTTTCAACGGCGCGACGCGAGCGTAGATTATGCTCGCCAACGTGGAACCACACGGTATCGACCGCCAAAAATGCATAGTCGAGCATCATCCGTTTTAACTCGCTGTTGCTTGAACCGCCCCAGCGCGAGCGCACTAAAAAGGTGTAGCCGATGGCCACCGAGGACTGCTGTGGATTAAATTCATAAAATCGCGTCGTGCCGAGCACCTCGCCACTGTGTTTATCGGTAATTAAAAAAGCCCCGCCACTTTGTAGGCCCGATTCAAATACCTTGGCAAAGACTTCTGGCAAATACCGCGTCGGTTCAGGGTGCAATTGCCAAATCAGCGGGTCTGCAGCAGCTTGGATTAAATCGTCTTTGTGTGAAACAGCCAGTGGGATTAAGGTTAGGGTTTGACCCGATAGTGTCGGTTGCAGATCCATACAATGCAGCTCCTATTAGCAATAACCAGCAAAGTTGCACAGTAACGTAAAATTCTGCATGGATGCAGTGCAAAAGATGCAACAAGCTGTTTCCACAGGCGTTAGCGCGCCGACAGGACTTCGCGAATTGCGACAGGCCTAGTCAATGACGAAAAAACCGGTTTGCTTTGCAAGCAATGGCGAAATAGCTGCGGCCAATCATGCGGCCAGATGAACACCGCAGATACGACCGCAGCAGTATCCTATGAGAACATTGCTGCTGTTGAGTGACGGATTTTGCCGTTAAGGGCACAAGCGCTCAATCGCCCATGCCCCATCGGCTTGGCGACTGTACATAAACCGGTCGTGTAAGCGATGCTCGCCGCCTTGCCAAAATTCGATTTTGTGCGGTTTGATTAAAAAGCCACCCCAAAAACTTGGCACTGGCACGTCGCCATGTTCGAACTTGTGTTTAATTTCCGCGAACTTTTGCATCAAAGCTTGGCGCGTAGACACGGGCCGGCTTTGCTCGGATGCCCAGGCCGCCAGCTGGCTTTCTTTCGGCCGTGATAAAAAGTATTTCAGCACTTGCGCGGTTGGCACGGGTTCGGCGGTGCCATACACAATTACTTGGCGCTCGAGCGGATGCCACGGAAAGTGCAAACACACCTTGGGATTACCACTTAACTCGTGCGCTTTACGCGAGCCTAAGTTGGTATAAAACACAAACCCGGCGGGACTTACATCTTTTAATAGCACCAAGCGCTGCGACGGCTGGCCTTCGCTATCGACCGTTGCTACGCACATCGCGGTTGGGTCTGGCAACTCGGCAGCAATAGCGTCTTTCAGCCAGCCTTCAAATTGCACAAACGGATCTTGGTTTAGTTTATCGATATCGAGTTTTTCTTTGGTGTAACTACGGCGAATATCGGCGACGTTGACGCTCATCGGGGACTCCTTGTTAGCACAAATGTCGGTCGGTGCGTTTTGGATAAACACACATCAAAGTTTGTGTTTATCCGCATAATATCAATCTTGGACGTATCTAGCGGAGTTTCGCCAAGGCGGCTTCAGCAGCGCGTATCAATCTACTCAGTTCAACCCTGTCTCACCGCACCCAGTCTCACTGCGCTGCCGCTATATTGACGCGGAGCAGCTCAGCTCAGCGTGATGCTGCATCACCAATCAAAACGCGTCGAGCCACTGCGGGTATCAACCGCGCGTACGCACCAAAACAAAGGGCCAGAAAGCTGGCCCTTATGGATGCATAATTTACATCTTTTCCATCACATCGATGCCGAGTAACTCCAGCCCTTTGGCCAGTAACTTCGACACCAGGATGCTTTGCATTAAACGGCTGTCACGCACGCTTGGTTCAATGCCGTCTTTGAGGATTGGGCAAGCTTCGTAGAAGGCCATAAACAGCCCCGACAGTTCGTACAAGTAATTGCACAGCAAGTTTGGCTGGGCGTCTTTCATCACTTGTTGCAGTGTTTCTTCAAACTGCAGCACTTTTAAGCCCAGTTGTTTTTCTTGGCTTTCCAGAAGCTGCATCGGCGCTTGGAAGCTATCGTCAACGCCGGCGCGGCGCAGGATACTGCGTACCCGGGTGTAGGCGTATTGCAGGTACGGAGCGGTGGCGCCTTCAAAACTTAACATCGAATCCCAGCTAAAGATGTAATCCGAGGTGCGGTTTTTCGAAAGATCGGCGAATTTCACCGCGCCGATGCCGACTTTCCGCGCCACTTCCGCGATTTCATCGTCAGTTAAATCCGATGATTTGGCTTTAACGGTATCTAGTGCGCGGCTGACCGCTTCGTCCAGCAGTTCGGCCAATTTGACGGTGCCGCCGGTACGGGTTTTAAACGGCTTGCCGTCTTCGCCCATCATGGTGCCAAATGGCGCGTGCTCATACGAAGTTTGTTCGCGCAATAAACCGGCTTTACGTGCCACTAATTCCACTTGTTTAAAGTGCAGCGCCTGGCGCGCGTCTGTGAAAATGACGATACGGTCAACTGCAAGCTCGTGGCTGCGGTATTGGCATGCCGCCAAGTCGGTGGTGGCATATAAAAAGCCGCCGCCGGTTTTTTGGATAATAAATGGCGATGGGTTACCTTCTTTGTCGGCCAGTTCGTGTAAAAACACTACCAGCGCGCCTTGGTCTTCCACCGCGATGCCACTCGCTTTTAATTCATCAACAATTGGCGCCAACATGGCATTGTAGGCCGACTCTGGCTTGATATGTTCATGGCCTAAAGTGACGTTCAGTTTGCGGTACACTTCTTCGCTGTGCTTGACCGACGTGTCGATAAACAGCTGCCACAGTTTTTGGCAATGGGCATCGCCACTTTGCAGCTTAACCACATAGTCGCGAGATTTGTCAGCAAAACCAGCTTCATCATCAAAGCGTTTTTTCGCTTCGCGGTAGAAATCTTCTAAATCCGCCAGCGCCACCGATTCTAAATCAACGCCTTGGGCCAATTTATCTTCCAGGTGCGCAATCAACATCCCAAACTGCGTGCCCCAGTCACCCATGTGGTTTTGCCGAATCACGGTATCGCCCCAGAATTCCAGAGCGCGCACCACGGCATCACCAATGATGGTGGAGCGCAGATGGCCAACGTGCATTTCTTTGGCAAGGTTTGGCGCCGAATAATCCACCACCACGGTTTGTGGCGCGATATTTTCACTCACACCCAGCCGTGGTGAGGCCGCCGCTTGCGTTAACTGCGCAGCGATAAATTCCGGCTTTAACGTGACGTTGATAAACCCAGGACCTGCGATCTCAACTTTGCTGGCGATATCGGCTAAATCCAGCGCGCCAAGTAATTGCTCGGCCAGTGCGCGTGGGTTGGTTTTTAGAAGTTTTGCCGCCGCCATGGCGCCGTTAATTTGGTAGTCGCCAAATTCAACTTTGGTGCTTTGGGTCACGCCGGTGTTGGTGCTGTCTGGCAGGCCCACTTTAACAAAGGCCGCTTTGGTTTTATCAACCAGTAATTGTTTAATATTCATCAAGATATCCTGTTATTGACCGGCCGTTATTTGCCAGCTTTGGCGTGTTCACGTGTTTTTAAGAAGGTCACTTTCGGGTGACGCTCTATCGCCAAGTTCAGGTTGACATTCGTTGGGGCTAAATAACTTAAGTTATCGCCACCATCCAGCGCTAAGTTGGTGCTGGCTTTATTCTTTAATTCTTCCAAGGCTTTGGCATCATCCGAGTACACCCAGCGCGCGGTGTTGACGTTGACCGATTCGTAAATCGCATCGACGTTGTATTCCGATTTTAAGCGGTGTACCACCACGTCAAACTGCAGCACACCAACGGCGCCGACGATGAGGTCGTTGTTATCCAGCGGGCGGAACACTTGCACCGCGCCTTCTTCGGATAACTGCACCAAGCCTTTGAGTAATTGTTTTTGCTTTAACGTGTCACGCAAGCGAATACGGCGGAATAATTCCGGCGCGAAGTTTGGAATACCGGTGAAGGTAAATTTTTCGCCCGCGCTAAAGGTGTCACCGATCTGAATGGTACCGTGGTTGTGCAGACCAATGATATCGCCAGGGTATGCTTCTTCAACATGCTCACGGTCACCGGCTAAGAACGTCAAGGCCTGTGGCACTAACACGTCTTTGCCGATGCGCACATGGTGCATCTTCATGCCTTTTTCGTATTTGCCCGACACAATACGTAAAAACGCCACGCGGTCGCGGTGTTTCGGGTCCATGTTGGCTTGAATTTTAAACACAAAACCGGAGAAAGTTTCTTCAGATGGCTCCACGGTGCGATCGGTGGTAGCACGTGACAGCGGCGCTGGCGCCCATTCAGTCAAGCCATCGAGCATATGGTCGACACCAAAGTTACCCAAGGCGGTACCAAAGAACACCGGTGTTAATTCGCCTTTTAAAAATGCATCGCGGTCAAACTCATGGCTGGCACCACGCACCAATTCCATTTGTTCGCGCAAATCCGCCGCGTAATAACCAATGCGCGCATCGAGTTCAGGGTTGTCGATGCCTTTGATGATATCGACCTCTTGAATGGTGTGGCCCATACCGGATTTATAAAAAATCACTTCATCGCGCAGGATGTGGTACACGCCTTTGAATTCTTTACCAGAGGCGATTGGCCAGGTAATTGGCGCGCAGGCGATTTTCAGCACGCTTTCCACTTCATCAAGCAAATCAATCGGATCGCGAATATCGCGGTCCATTTTGTTCATAAAGGTGATGATAGGCGTGTCGCGCAGGCGCGTCACTTCCATCAACTTGATGGTGCGATCTTCAACACCCTTGGCGCCGTCGATAACCATCAAGCAGCTATCCACCGCGGTTAAGGTGCGGTAGGTATCTTCCGAGAAGTCTTCGTGACCTGGCGTGTCGAGCAGGTTGACCAAGCAGTCGGCATAAGGAAATTGCATCACCGAGGTGGTCACCGAAATGCCCCGCTCTTTTTCCATTTCCATCCAATCAGAGGTGGCAAACTGCCCAGATTTTTTACCTTTGACGGTACCAGCGCGTTGGATCAGTTGTCCAAACAGCAACACCTTTTCGGTGATGGTGGTTTTACCGGCGTCCGGGTGAGAGATGATCGCGAACGTGCGGCGTTTATTCACTTCTTCAAGAAATTGTGCACTGGCCATGCCTGACGAAATCCTGCTGTGGTTTAAAGACGAAAAAAATGGCGCAGATTATAGCAGTATGCCTGCTCGCTTACACGGAAAAATCAGGTGAATTGTCAGACAACCGCCGACATTCAACCTAATGCATGACGATCCACACCATTAACATGACTCTTTGCTTGACGTATCTACGAGTGCAACCTACATTCAATATAAAGGACAGATGAGACATATAAGTCAAGCAGGCTGTTTTCTGTGTCTATTGCCTAAAAAATTTGCTGGAATTCTTCGAGTCATCGGCATTCCACAAACAAAGCGGCAAAAACGGGCTATGGTTGAACTAACACTGTCGTCACAGCATTTGGGGAGGTCTCATGTCGCTTGCTATTACCATCGCAGACGACTCGCTTTTGTCGCGAAAAAATGTTCGTAAAGCTGTGCCGTCTGAACTTGATGCCACTATCTCGGAAGCCACCAATGGCGTTGAGGCGCTGGCGCAAGTCAATGCTGGTAACGCTGAATTGCTGTTTCTCGATTTGCAAATGCCTGTGTTAGATGGTTTTGGGGTTTTAGAGGCCTTACAAAAGCAAAATGCCAATACCATCGTCATCGTCATTAGTGCAGATATTCAGCCACTTGCGGTTGAACGTGTGTACAAGCTTGGCGCTTTTAAATTTTTACAAAAACCACTCGATCCGACACAACTCCGCGCAGCGCTCGTTGAGGTAGGTTTGTTATGAACAATCCGATGTTAATAAACGAATTACAACGTGACGCGTTACAAGAGATCATGAATATCTCGATGGGACAAGCCGCCAATGCATTGGCGCAATTGATCAACATCCGAGTGATTTTATCGATCCCCAAAATCAGCATGACCACACCCGATGGGTTACATCATTTATATGAAGCACAAACACCCCACCATTTTGCGCGACAGTCCTTTCTAGGTGATATGCACGGCGAGGTCATCTCAATGATCAGTGCCGAAGGCTGCAAAGAACTTGGCGAGGCCATGAGTTATGACCAACCCATGGACAATAACAGCATCAATGAGCTGGTATTAGAGTTAACGAATATTTTAGCGGGTGCTTGTTTAAAAGGCATGGTTGATCAACTCGGCAGCCGGCTTCATCTGGCAGCACCTTCGTTGTTTGAACCCAATCAACAGGTGCAAAGTAATTACAACTGGCACCATGCGTTATTGTTAGAAATTTTGTTTGCACTAGAGCACATCAGTTTTTCTTCACGCGTAGTGATTTGCTTGGACGAGACGTCTATTGGCGTGTTAGCCGGTAAATTGACCGAGATGCTGGATTAACTGCAAAGAAAACCGTTGGCAGTAGTCGCTGTGCTACGAAGGAGGCCATATGGATCGACAACAGCTATTTCAAGACGTCGTTAGCCAATTGGCTATCGGGGTTTGTATTGTCGATAGTAGCTATAACCTCCTGTACTGGAATAACTTTTTTGCTGATCGACTGCAAATTCCATTAGAGCATGTCGAAGGCAAATCCATTTTGGAGCTATTCCCAGACCAAGCGACATTTTTAAAACGCAAACTGCAAAGTGTGTTTGTGTTGAAAAATGCCACGTTCTCCTATTGGGAACAGCGCCCTGTGGTGTTTCAGTTCAACAGCAGTCGCCCTATCACTGGCGAAGAATGCCAGATGTACCAAAACGTTGAAATATATCCAATTTTCAACGAAAGCAATGCGGTGGAACGGGTGTGCTTGACGGTCTACGATATGACCGTTACAGCTAGCTACCACCAGCAACTGACCCGCTTGACCGAGCAACTCGAAGCGGAAAAACATCAACAACAACTATTGATTAATAAATTAGAAGAAGCCCATAACCAATTATTGCAATCCGAAAAAATGGCTGCAATTGGTCAACTTGCAGCGGGTGTCGCACATGAAATAAACAACCCTGTGGGATTCATTTTTTCCAATCTGCAATCGCTGCAGGACTATTTAAGTCGCATGCTCAAATACACCGAGTTATTGAGCAAAATTGTCGATAAAGTACCGCAACCCTCGTTACATCAATTAAAAGCTGAATATGTGCAACGTAATCAGCTTGCGATGGTGCTGTCCGATTGCCCTGATCTGCTTGCGGAATCTTTGGAAGGCGCTGAACGGGTCATGGCTATCGTTAAAAGCCTCAAAGAGTTTTCTCACGTCGATAGCACGGATTGGCTGGCCGTCGATATTACCAATGGCATTGAAAGCACCTTAAGAGTCATCAGCAATGAATTAAAATACAAAGCGGAAGTGCTCCGGCACTACCCTGCCGACTTGCCATTACTCTATTGCCAACCCATGCAATTGAACCAAGTGTTTATGAACTTGTTGGTCAATGCTGCGCAAGCCATGGATAACTTTGGCCGTATCGACATTGATGTCAGCTATGATGAAACAGCAATTCAGGTCCGTGTCAAAGATTCTGGTAAAGGCATCTCTGCCGAGCACATGAAGCGTATTTTCGAGCCTTTTTTCACCACCAAACCTGTAGGGCAAGGCACAGGTCTTGGTTTATCGCTGTCTTACACCATCATCAGTCGTCACAAAGGAACAATTCAGGTCGAGAGTACTGTTGGGGTAGGCACGACCTTCATCGTCACTTTGCCGCTTCGCACCGAAGACCAAGTGCGTATTGATGAAGAGCAGCTCCAGTTGCAAAAACATGGGGGTGCCTTATGAATCAAACGCGCATCCTGCTGGTTGACGACGAACAGAATATTCTTAAGTCGTTACAGCGCTTGTTGATCACAGAACCCTATCTACTTTTTTGCGCTAATAGCGGCAAAGAGGCTTTAGAGCTGCTGCAACGACAAGCGGTGGATGTCATTATTTCAGATATGCGAATGCCAGAAATGAATGGGGCAGAATTAATGACCCAAGCGGCTATCCATTACCCAGACACCATGCGAATCATCCTGACAGGGTATGCCGACATCCCCTCCACCATGCAAGCGTTAAACGAGGGCCACATCCATCGCTACATGCAAAAACCCTGGGATAACGTGCAGCTAAAAACCACTTTAAAAGGCTTGATTGAGCAACAAAGTTTGATGCGGCAAAACCAGCTTTTACAACAACAACTGACCCATGCAAGTAAAGCCCTTTACAAAGCTAATCAACAACTTGAAGCTATCAATCATGAACTTGAACACAAGGTGCAACAACGTACAGCCAAACTAAAAGCAACCTTGCTTGAACTTCATCACGAACAGCAAGCGACCTATAAAGTGCTCTACAATGTGGTGAGTATCAACCCAGATATCGATGGCGGGATCGCGCAAAATGTAAGCGAGTTATGCCGCGATTTAGCCACTCGCCTAGGCCTAGATAAACGTCAGATTGAGGATATTGCGTTGGCTGGCCTGTTGTTTGAATTAGGGCTTTTGGGAATCACAACCAGCCTGTATCAAAAACCTTTTCACAAGTTAACGTCTGCCGAACGCGCTATTTATATGCGTCATCCACAGCAAGCGGCTTTGATGCTCGCACCTGCAGAGCACCTGCACAACGTGACGGACGTGATCGCCAATCAATACGAACGGTATAACGGAGGCGGCATCCCCAAAGGGCTTGCCGCTGATTCCATCCCCGTAGGGGCACGCATTCTATCGATTGCAAGAGACTATTGGGGCTATCAGCTCGGGCGTTTGGGTAAAGATGAATTAACGCCAGCCAAAGCATTGCTCCAAGTGAAGCTGCAACAAGGCACTAGTTATGACCCACTGATCGTCCGCGAACTGGCCAAAGTGTCCTTACATGATGTGATGGCGTTTAAAGACCATAGCCAACATCACCTCAGCGTTGAACAATTAGAAGTCGGTATGGTCCTGCAACGCGCCTTGTTTAATTCGCAAAAGATCCTAATTTTACCAGAAGGCCATACGTTGACCGAACATTCAATCCAACGACTAAAAGCACTGTCGGCGAATAGTACAAAACCACTTGCTATTTATGTCACCAAACCTGGTGAACAGCAGCACTTGATGCAACAAGTTGTTCTGGATAAAGCCCTAGTTTCTTAAAAATTAAAAAATCACAAGGTCGATATGTCTGAAACAAAATCGCTACCGCGCGTGCTCTGTGTCGATGATGAAGTCAATATACTAAAATCGTTACAACGGACCTTAATGTCACCCAGCTGGGAGTTAATGTTTGCAGACTCGGGCGCGAAAGCACTTGAGATCATGGGGCAGCTGCAGGTTGATGTGATTGTTTCTGATATGAAAATGCCTGGCATGACGGGCGCCGAGTTACTTGAGCAAGTGGCGCAAAGTTATCCCAATAGCTATCGAATTTTATTATCGGGGTATGCCGACAACAACTCATTAATGGCCGCCATTAACCAAGGAAAAATCCAACGCTATTTGCAAAAACCCTGGAGTAATGAAGAACTTAAGATTTGTGTCCAAGATGGTTTAGAGCAAGTCCGTTTGCAACGTCAAAACAAACTGCTGCAGCAACAACTGATTATCGCCAACAAGCAACTAAAGTCAGCCAGTTTAAAACTCGAAGAACAGGTCAATCAGCGAACAGCACAGCTACGCGCTAGTCTGTTGCAGATGCGCCAAGAGCAAGCCGCATGCTTAACCATTATGTTTGATATGTTAAGTAGCGTCCCCAATTATCAAACAGGTTTTGCACAGAACGTCAGTGATTTATGTCTAAATCTTGCCACACGTTTAAAACTGGGCAAATCTGATATTGAATTTTGTGGTCAAGCTGGCTTGCTGCACGAAATTGGCTATGTTCGTTTAGCCCCTGAAGTGCTTGCAAAAGCATTTACACCGATGCAGCCTTTAGAACATAAGGATTTTTTGCAGCACGTGCAACACGGCAAACAACTACTCAGTGCTTCTAAAGGCTTAAACCCCGTTGCACTGATGATCTACCATCAGTATGAAGCCTATAGTGGTTCAGGACACCCCGAACATCTGCTAGCCGCCAATATTCCCATTGGTTCGCGAATTTTAGCAGTGGCCAGAGATTATTGGGCATGGCTAATGGGGCGTCGCAGCAGCGATGCCGTTACGCCAGGGGATGCATTCCAGCGCATGAATGAACAGGCGAAAAAACTGTACGACCCCGAAATTTTACGTGAATTAAGGAAAATTGCCTTCCATGTCGGAAGCGCCTTGCAGGCGGATCCAAAACAAGGCATTGCACTTCGCCAGCTTGCGCCTGGCATGGTGTTAAAGTTTGGGCTTTACGATAACAACAAACAAATGCTTCTGCCTGAAGGCCATGTATTTACAGCACAAAGTGTTAAAGATATCCAAACAGTGGGGCGTGACATGAACCCGCCACTGTTGATCTTAGTGCATAGTCCAACTCACGATGCTGTGAAAGTCGAATTGTCCCAAGCGGAACTAGATAAAGCGCTAATCACGCCCGACTTTAACTAACCGAAGGTTATACAGGATATCCAGCACGCATCATGACGATAGCATCCTCGCAACCTGTGGCACTGCGATAATAATTGCGCCGAACACAGCATTCGATAAAACCGGCGCTCTGGTACAGCGCAATGGCTGGAGCATTGGATGCTCTGACTTCAAGAAAGAACTGCTCCGCGCCCAATTCGAACCCACGTTGCAAAAAGTGCAGCAATAATTGTCGGCCTAAGCCCTGCCCTTGATGCGATGGATGTACCGCAATGTCAAACAAACTTGCATCACCGGCCAAAAATTCAGCAATGTAAAACCCGACCACCGCACCGGAGTCAGACAATATCAGCTGATTGAAATAACGGTCGCTGAAACAACTTTCAAATAAGGCTTCACTCCAAGGATGACTTGCCGCAGCCTTCTCAACGGTCAGCAACGCAGGAATATCGCTGTTAACTGCAGGACGCAACCTCATGTCAAGGGCTCCTGCTGACATAAATAATGCCAAAGCGCGCGTTTGGAGGTCGCATCAAGTTGCTCAGGAAGGTACAGCTGATGGTCAAGCCAATGGGGAGATAAACAATCGCTATGCACCCAGATCAAAGGAACCTCATGGTTATTTACTAACATTGTTAGGGCGAGCAGCAAATCATCACGCAACGCGCTGACAGGCATCGCCAGCCAATCCAACGTAGGTATCGCAGTTGAGTCTGGTTGTTCAGTGTTATTTGGCATAACAGAAACAGCAAAATCGACACCTTCAAGCTGCGTTGATAATTGCAGTTGAATAATGCCGAGTCGCTGTAACAAGTGTTGTTGAGCCGCTGAAAATGTCATGGTCAACCTAAGAATTGGCAGGGGCAGAGGGATTCGAACCCCCAACCATCGGTTTTGGAGACCGCTGTTCTACCAATTGGAACTATGCCCCTATCGAATGAGAGCCCATTATACAAAGGGTTATCTAAAGGTAAAGCAAAAAACACCCTAGCTATGACTGATTGCGCACAAAACACCCAACTCAATCAATTTAGCCACCCTTTTATAGTCTTTAAAAGACGCAGCATAATTCTTAGGTTCCTGATGTTTTGAGACAAAACAACATAGGCATTTTTTAAATTATAACTCTCTGAAAAACCTATGCTATTGGCTATTTTTTCTGCTAACATCCGCCGCCCGAAGCAAAAGCATGCTTGCGTTCTTGAATTTGGCAGTCTACAACTTAGTGACAAAGTGTACTAACCGCCGTGGCTTCGCCTTCGATAATGTCACTAAGGCTACCCCACTCAGTGCAGGCAAAATACAAAGGATGTGTTTATGAAAGCCCCAGATTGTTCGGTACTAATCATTGATGATGTTGCCTCTGTACGTGAGTATTTGCGTCAAACCCTGATGGTATTGGGCATTACCCGAGTCAGTGAAGCGTCCAACGGGTCATTAGGGGTCAGTAGCTACAGCAAACAACATCAAGACGTGGTGTTTTTAGATATCGAATTACCAGACTGTGATGGCAAAGCGTTGCTCAAAGAGATTAAAGAAATCAATCCAAATGCGAATATCGTCATAATGACGGCTCACAGCACTGTCGAAAACGTGCAACAAAGCATTTTGGCTGGGGCGTGTGGGTTTATTGCGAAACCCTTTTCAGCGAAAAAAATTGAATCGGTACTGGCGAAATGCCAAAAGCCTAAGGTTTCAACACCTCTTGCACATTAGGTTATCGTTCTGTGAAGTCTGCACTAGACGTATTGCCCCTACTGCTCCTGCGATGACATGCCAAGCAATGTGCAATGAATGCACCTTCTTAGCATGTCTATTCTTTTCCAGTTAGCGCATCACCCTCAAACTCGACCCCGTCCCAGCCGGTACGCATAAAGTTTCGGATATTTGCATGATCTGTCCCAACAGGATTTGGTAACACATCATCCCGGTAATAATGTCCAAACAATTGCAAGGTCTGAGGTTCGGACAGTTGATGCAATCGCGCAAAGGCTAAAATTTTGCACGCGCCATTATTTTGTCCCGCCTCGTTGCTCGCGTCGCCATTTCTAAAGGCTGTTGGTGTGAAGTCATAAAGCGCATCAATCAACTCAATTGACTGAGCAAAGGTAATACTTTCAGGATCGATACTTAACTGCCGGAAAAAATCTTCTAACATCTGCAAATCCGCCTAAAGTTTAAACAACGGCAACCGATAGCCTATACGGGAAACCACCTAACGAGGAGATGGCTATGCAAATCATCGGTGCCCGACAACACATGAATGTGTCACAACAGCAACTGCAGTTTCAAGCACGTTTTGACGTGCAAAATTCACCGCAACAACAGCGCCCAAGCAGTCCGCCGGCTGTTGCCACGCTCAGTCAGCCGGTACCAAGTCGCCCAATGCCTGCGACCTCATCGCTGCCTGCGCCATCATCACCAACCAAGTCTGAGTCTACGATAGAAGACAAAGAAAAAGAAGAAGACAGCAAAGAATTCAGCGCCTTACACACTATCGGCCAAGTAAAGAAAATACTTGAGCAGTTAGTCTCAGGAAAATTATTCGAGTGGCTTGGCAGCAA
>JACCDV010595150.1_pt1 | contig 23239 bp, 9 predicted proteins | sample 7446131 | NCBI WGS metagenome assembly JACCDV01 (sample SAMN15323448, study PRJNA562643) | freshwater metagenome | isolation source: river surface water | place: USA:Blue River Watershed | collected 2017-08-17
AAGGTTAAATATACAACTCAATTAAAAATTTATCTGAATGGGGTTGATTTTTAAATTTTAATGTTTTATAATTAATCATACAATAATTAGGTTTAAATATGACTTTAGATGTAGTTTCGGCTCAATCACAGATTATTAGTGGTGATTATGAGCAACAAGCCGCCTTTATTGAAGAAGGGCATCGACTAATTGAAAAAAAAATTATTAACATTGACACGTTCATAACAATATTTAAAACATATCAACATCTAAATGTTTTACACCAAGTCAGTTTTCAAAAATTCATTATAGAAACTGATGAAAAAATAAGTGAAATTCGCAATCAAATCTTAATAACAAACGATTTATTGAACTCAAACCATCTTATAACTTCTGAAATCATAAAAAACATACGCACATATGATCCAAAAGAGTTTAGTGCCCTGATAAATAATCAGAAAAATATACAACAAGAAGCAACTCAACACCTTGAAACTTTAAATTTACAGATTAAAACTTTTGAAAATTATAAACTTCTCAAATTGTTCGAGCATAAAGAGCTAAAACTTCATGTTGCAAATATATCTCAAAGTATAGTGCGATCAATTTCAATTTTTATCGAAGATTTATCTAACGATCAAAAACGTATTTTAGATTTGTCTAATGATTTTTTTTCAAATATATCAATATTAAAAAAATATGACCCTAAAGATGAGAATCTCGTAGATAAAGAGCGCAATATTCAATCAGCAATTAGTGATATGAATTTAAAAATAGCGAATATAAATTTTAAATATTTATATGAAGTGACCTAATTTTGAAAAAGTAAAACTATTGTTTTTGTATAAAGATTTTAATTTCTCTATCTCGATACTTGCATTTAGCGTTTCCAAACTCATCGACTGTAAAGAAATTAGAATCTACTGACGCTAGTTGAAATTCAGCCGCTCTATCTTCAGCACCGTCTTCTTTTTTAGAAGAACTTTTTAAGGATTCTTCCCAAAGCTTACTTTTTCTAGCGAAAAGATGATATAAAACATAACGCGATTCCATTTTCCGCATCTGAGTTAAAGTCACTTCTAAATCATACATTTTACAATTTATTTCAATCTTTGAATAATATTGAATCTCTTTTCGACCTTCAATATCTTGAGTTTCTATTACTTGAGCATATAATTTGTTACATGCATATGGCAATATTTCAGAAGGAAAATCATGCGTTTTTATCGTTTCAAGAACTAAAGGATCACTTAGATCAGGTTGTTTGACTCCCCTATAAAATAGCCCTTTTTCTGGGGATGTCCAAAAACCACTCACTCTTTCTGAAAAAAATACAGTTTTTAAAAAATTTCTTGTTTCTCTAAGAGAATCATTTATTTTTCTATTTAAAGTTTCCTGATTAACTAAACATGGAACAGAAGGTTGGATAATCTGATTTAGTAAATCATCCGGCAACCTTTGATTTAGGTTTTCTAAACTTTCTTCTATGTCACCCCCTTCCTCATCAATTTCTGTAGGAGCTGTAGCAGCACCCGCAGCTGCAGCTCCTACAGTATTTTTAACTTTTTTCTTGTTTTGCTTTTGCCTATATGGGCTTATTAACCAATCTGTGTTAATTTCTGTTGACGAAGATTTTGTATTTTCATGATATTTTCTTAATAACTGATTAAAATGGACGTAAAGCGGCAATCTTTTGAATTCTTCGACCGAACTACAAAAAGGTTTTTCAGGTGAAATAGGGTAGATGATTTTATTGGATAATTGTGGAATTATGCTCACCCACTGAATTAAATGGGTTTTCTTTTCAGATTCTGAAATTATTTTGTCTACTTCTTCTAAAGAAGCGGAAGAGATTACACGTCTAACACATGCGTCAATTTTTAAAATTAATTCAAACATTAAAGTTGCATCATTCAACCAATATTTGATTGATTCATATATATTTTTTATATGCTCAGGCGATTTTAACATCTCTTTATAAGTTAAGCCTTTTTTTGATGCAGCATCATATTCATCCAAAAGTGCTTTCAAAGAAGGGATAAGTCTTCCATAATTCATATATGTAAAACATCTGATAGATCCTCCTGTAATATATTTTTCTAATAGCTTATCTAGCGGGTAAAAAGGATGAGTAAACCATAAAACTTCCTCTTCACTAAATAGCAAAGCAAAAAACTGATTTAAAATTTTAAATTTTGATTGATCCAAAAGCTTGGAACGGTCATAAAACTCTTTATGAGGAAGCACTTTGAAAGGGATTTTTAAAAAACGTTGATCATGCGTCTTTGAAAAAGTTTGAAAATAATCTAGGGTGAGTTGATTGAAAAGAGCGTCTCCTTCCTTTAATTCGATTTCGTCAAAAAATCCCCTTAAAAACCTCATATCGATCAAATAATAATCTTGTTCAATTGTGTCGAAATCAAGAAATGAAAATAGATTAGGAAATTTTTCATGCAAATCTTGATAATTTGGATCGTAAAAAAATGAATATCTTCTCTTTATATAAGGAAAAAGTTTTCCCAAAAAAGCAACTTCAACCATCAATTTTTTTTTAATATTAACAGCTGTGAGCGCTATCTGTCCAATACGGTGATGTATGATGTCGTTTACATGCTCTTTTAAACATTCATCAAGCATGGTCGCACATTGCGATATTCTTTGTTTTAATGATAATCTTACCGACTGCTCGCTTCTCATGGCACTAATCAAACGATGAACTTTTTCAATAATCTGTTTATTTTGACCGAATCGACAAGATTGTAATCCATCTACAGCCTCTTGGATGAACCCTGGATCTAAAACTAAAGATCGGAACTCTCTAAAATTTTGAGATAAAGGTGCTAATGTCATTGAATACTCCGATAACCGCTTAGAAAATTTACTTTTTTCTTATAAATATTTTAATTTCTCTATCTCGATATTTGCACTTAGCATTTCCAAACTCATCAACTGTAAAGAAATTAGAATCTACTGACGCCAGTTGAAACTCTCCTGTATCCTCTTCTGAATCGGTTTCTTGAGATGAAGCCGCATTCTGAGGTTTTTCTTCCCAAATTTCTCTTTCTCTTGCAAAAAGATGATATAAAAGGTAATTCGTATCTGAATTGTTCATTTGGTATAAAGCTAACCCTAAATCATATGTTTTAGAGTCAATTTCAATCATTGAAGAATATAGAATCTCTTTCCTAGAATTAGCACGTTTGAATTCACGCCTTTCAGCATACAGTTCATTACATGCATATTCCAATATTTGAGGCGGAAAATCATGTGTCACTACCTTATTAAACACTGATGAATCGCTTAAATTTGCATCTTCAAATCCCCTATGAGACAAGCCTTTTTCCACAGAAATCCAAAAATCGCTAACTCTTGGACAATATCTCACATCTTTTAGGAAACTTCTTGTTTCTCTAATAGAGTCATTGATTTTTCTCGTTAAATTATCTTGAGATGGTTCAGAGGGCTTAGTGATTTCAATTAGCAAATCTTCAGGTAAGCCCTGATTTGGATTTTCTAAACTCCTATTAAGGTTATCTCCTTCTTCATCGATTACAGGATCAGCAGAGGCAGCTCCAGCAGAGGCTGCCTGAATAGTGTTTTTCGATTTTTTGTTAGTTTGTTTTCGTTGGTCTAATCCAATTAGCCAGTCTGTATTGATTTTTGGTGCCGCAACAGGTTCTTTTACACGGTATTTGTTCAAAAGATTATGAAAATGAGCATAAAGAGGCAAATGCATGAATTCTTCTTTCGATGTGCAAAAAGGATTGCTTGATGAAAGCGGATAATTTATTTTATCTGAAAGTTTAGGTATCATATCAGCCCATTCTATTAGCCTAACAATCGGGCCTCTTTCAGCCATTTCTCGATCAAAGTTTAATAACGCTACACTAAAATTCATGCGCCTAACGCAACTTTCAACCGCTAGTGCTAATTCGTACAGTAAAGCAGCATCAGTTAACCAATGCTCTGATTTAGCGGAAATATTTCTTATGTGCTCTTCAGATTGAAGCATTTGGGTAAAAGTTACCCCTTTTGAACATGCTATTTCGTATTCTTTTACAAGTGCATTAAAACAGGGAATCAATCTGCTCTTTTTTTCATACGTAACACATAAAAGGGCTTTATCTGTGATAATTTTTTTCATCATACCATCTAAAGGATGAAAAGGATGTGTAAACCACAAAGCCTCCTCTTCAAGAAACAATAAAGAAAAAAACTGAGTTAAAATTTTACATTTTGATTGATCCAAAAGCTTGGAACGGTCATAAAACTCTTTATGAGGAAGCACTTTAAAAGGGATTTTTAAAAAGGCTTTATCATCTGTCTTTTCAAAAATTTCAAAATAATCGTAAGTTAATTGATTAAACAAGGGATCTTCTCGATCTAAATCTAATTCACCATAAATTTTTCTTAAAAATTCTAAATTTATTAAATAATAACCTTGATCTATCGTTTCAAAATCCAAAAATGTAAATAAATTTGGGAATTTTTCATGCAACTCTTGATACTTGATATCGCTATAAAAAGAATTTCTTCTTTCAAGATAAGGATAAAGTTTCCCAAATAATGCAGCTTCTATTTGGAGAGGGTTTTTAATATTTAATGCAGTTACTACAAAATAAGCTATTCGAACTTCAAGTCTTTTTTCGTCGGCGTGTTTTGTAAAACACCGCTCGAGCATATCGGCAAATTTTAATAACCTAGTCTGTAAAACTGGTCTAACTGATTTCTCATTTCTGATGGCTTTAATCAACAATTCTATCTTTTTTATTCCATCGACGAAATGTCGGCATTTACAAGATTTCCAGTCATCTATAGCCTTTTGAATTACTCCTGGCTCTGAAACCAAAGATTGAAACTCTCTACACTTTGAAACTGAAGGTGCTAATGTCATTCAATACTCCGCTAACCGCTTAAAAAATTTACTTTTTTCTTATAAATATTTTAATTTGTCTACCTCGATATTCACACTTAGCGTTTCCAAACTCATCAACTGTAAAGAAATTAGAATCTACTGACGCCAGTTGAAACTCTCCTGTATCCTCTTCTGAATCGGTTTCTTGAGATGAAACTGCATTCTGAGGTTTTTCCCAAATTTTTCTTTCTCTTGCAAAAAGATGATATAAAATATAAGTCTTTCTTAGAGATCTCATTTGGCATAAAGCGACTTCTAAGTCATATGTTTTAGAGTCGATTTCAACCATGGAATAATATTGAATCTCATTCTGAGAATCAGGGCGTTCAATCTCTATTTTTTGCGCATACAATTTGTTACATGCATAATGCAATATTTGATGCGGAAAATCATGCGTCTTTATCATTTCATCAACTAAACGATCAGAAGGATCCAAGCCTTTCATTCCTCTGTGAGATAATCCTTTTTCCGTGGAAATCCAAAAATCACTTACTCTTTCTGAAAAGCATACATTTGCTAACAAACTTTTTGCTTCTTGAAGAGATTCATTAATTTTTCTAGTTAAATTGTCTTGAGACGGTTCAGAAGGCTTTGTAATTTGAATTAGCAAATCTTCCGGTAAGCCTTGATTTGGATTTTCTAAACTCCTACTAAGGCTATCCCCTTCTTCATCTATTACAGGATCGGCAGAAGCGGCTCCAGCTCCTGCTGCAGCTGCCTGAAGAGTGTTTTTTGGTTTTTTCTTAGTTTGTTTTCGTTGGTCTAACCCAATTAGCCAGTCTGTATTGATTTTTGGGGCTGCAACAGGTTCTTTTACGCGGTATTCTTTCAAAAGCTTATAAAAATGAGCATAAAGAGGCAGATGCATGAATTCTTCTTTCGATGTGCAATAAGGATTGCTTGAGGAAAGCGGATAATTTATTTTATCTGAAAGTTTAGGTATCATATCAGCCCATTCTATAAGCGGTACGATTCTTCCACGATAGAAAATTTTTTCATTACATATACTCAATGCATTAGTATAATTTATGCGCTTAACGCAAACTTCAACTTCTAAAGCTAATTCATAAACCAGAGCGGCATCAGTTAACCAACGTTCTTCTGATTTAGCATAAATATTTTTTATGTGCTCTTCAGATTGAAGCATTTGGGTAAAAGTTAACCCTTTTGAACAGGCTATTTCGTATTCTTTTACAAGGGCGTTAAAACAAGGAATCAACTTAGATTTTTTATCACGCGTAATTGGTAAAAGCTCTCTCTTAACGATGATTTGTTCCAATTGCTCATCTAAAGGGGCAAAATAGTGAGTTAGCCACAAAACTTCCTCTTCTTTAAAGATCAAAGAAAAAAACTGACTTAAAATTTTACATTTTGATGGATCTAATTGTTTGGATCGCTCCAAAAAAGATTTATGAGGGAGTGCTTTAAAAGGGATTTTTAAAAAATCTTGGTCATCCGTCTTTTCAAAAGCTTCAAAATAATCATATGTCAATTGATTGAATAACGGATCTTCTTGAACTACTATTAGTTCATCATAAAGTCTTCTTAAAAACTCTAGATTAATTGAATAATAACCTTGATCTATCGTTTTAAAATCCAAATAGCTAAATAAATTCGGAAATTTGTCATGCAGTTCATAATAGTTAGGATCGCAATAAAAAGAATATCTTCTTTTAAGATAGGGATAGAGTTTTCCAAATAAGGCAGCTTCTATTAGTAGTGGGTTTTTTATATTGACTATAGTTACAACTATTTGACCGACCCTGACATTTGAATCCTCAGTTGCATGATTCTTTAAACACACTTCCAACATACTGGCAAATTTCACCAATCTATTTTTTAAGATCGGTCTAATAGATTCTACATTCCTGATCGCTTCAATTAGCGATTCTGTTTTTTTTATCCCATCATGGAAATAAGTAAATTTACAAGCTCGCAAGTTATCAAATGCATCTCTAATTCCAATGGCTTCTCTAGTAAGGGATTGATACTCTCTGTAAGGAGGGCTTCTTAAGGAGGCTATAGTCATAAAATGCCTAAAAAAGGTGTTATTGTATCACAGCAATTAATTGTTAAGAATATATAAAAATTTTTTAAATTTATTCAAATAAAATGTGAAAGTGGTCTATTACAAATTATTTCATCAGCAGGAACAGAATAACTACCATCTGTTAATCCTGGACCGGCATCTGTATACTCAAATTGAACGTGGTTCCCTTCAGACCTCAAAATTACTTTTCCAAACCCCTTGCTTTGATACAATTTAACTCCCATTCTTTGTGCTTTTTCAAAAGCCATAGTTTGAATGACGTCTTCATGATCTTTGTAAGGATAAATTTCTTCTAAAAAAAGAACTGGATCACCTTTACAATTCATTAACTTAATAAAACTCCTCGATACAATTATTCCGCTCTTCATCACTGCAATCATCCGAATTTTACCGTCGAATATGATAGATAAAAGGGCTTTATTGATTTCATTATTACCAAATACATTAAGGCAGCTTCCTAAAATTTGCGTTCCTGATAAAAATAAATGCATGAATTCATCTGTGTCGCAAATAATCGCCCCTCCCCTTTTTAAAGCAAACTGCTGTGATTGCTGCCAGATTTCAAGCTGCTGAGGATTCAAAAGGTGAGCATGAGAATTATTTGAATTTCGATAAGAGATCATTTGATCTTCTAAAACAAGATGTATCATTTTTTTTATGAGTTTTGCAATTTTAACATCCTGCTTATGAAAACTGGCAAATGCAAAAATTGCACAAGGAGAAGGTGACTCAAAAAATTTGGTTAAGAACTTTAAAAGATAATTATCGATGTATTTTGGAACAAAACCATCGACGATTAATTCATTTAGAAGCTCCTGAGCTAACCATACAGAAGAAAAATGCTTAATTTCAAAAAGTCCTCTTTTGAAATCTAACCAAATTTTTAAAAATCTAAAAAGAAGCACTTTTTCTTTTTTAAAATCATCATCACCTTCTAGAGATTGCAAAATATACGCTTTTTTCTCTTCATGACCTATTTCAGCTTGATCCACAGCTTTCAAAAATCCAAGAAGTGCTTGATAGCGATGCGACTCTTTCAATTCTTTATGGTGTTGCGCTAAATATAGCGCAACCTGTTGAAAATGTTCTGTTGGAAGGTTTAAATGATCTAAAATTAGCAACCCTAAAGCCAAATCTCGAAATTGAGCCATAGAATAAGTAGGTAAATACTGAATCATTCTAACCAAACGATCTATTGAAAAATCATTAAAGAAAATAAATGCGATATGATCCTGCAAATCGGTATTTTTGTAGTTTTTTATCTCATCACAAACCATTTCAAAAATTTCAAAAACCGAAGAAACAAACTTTTTTGTGCTCAAAATCCTGGGTTCGTGAATTCTAACGTTTTGTATGATTTGATCAAAAGCGGCACGGATAATCGAATCTAGGGTCTCTCGATTTAAAATTTCTAATAACTCTTTTGAAAGTTTAGGGTGAATTTTATAAACTTCTATTAGAAATTCACGGTTTAATTTAAAAGAATGATCGATTAAACCGAAAACCCGATAATTGGCCCTAATAGCTTTTAGTATGAAATCACGATGAAGCAATTCTGGATGCGTGTAAGTAAAGGCGTGATGGTTGATTTTGATTGCAAATAGCATCATTTCTTCATCCAACTTGCTTTTGAAATCATAACAATTATCTTTTATCAAAAGTGGGTCTCTTTCAAGAGCTTTTAAAATCACCTCTTTATCTAATAATGATTTGTCAGCATACCGTATGAAAACACCATCTTTTTCAAGCGCAGCCATAAGGATTTCACGGTCATAAATCCGCCTTGTAACTGGCTTTAAAATTTCCGGATTTTGTCGAATAGCAGTTAAATAGATTTCCCGGTCATTTTGAAGTTCTTCACTAAGTTTGAAAAAAAGTGCACCACATCTCGATACGATAGAAAGAGCCAAGTCACGATCTAATCTGAAAAATTTATTAACTGATAAAAAGGCATATGGAGAGATGGCAATAGCGAATTTTACAAGTCGTTCATCTCTTTTTAATCGATCGGATGCGAATTCTAAAGAAAGGACATTTGAGGTAACGGCCAATGAAACTATTTTATCATCATCCTGAAATTTAGGGAGATGCTCTAAGAGCAGCCCATCTTTTGTTAAAGCGTCTTGCGCTAACTCCCTAGAGTTTATTATTTCTTGGCCGCCATATAAAATCGCTTTAGGGTTGATTGCAATCGCTTGTTTGAAAAACTCTTTATTATTAAGTAATTCAAGAGGTAAAATATTTAAGCTAGACAGCGTGAAAGAAAGCGCATCCAATCTAAATTTTTCATCTTTTCGTAGCGATTGATCAATCCACTTCCACACTTGAGCATCTTTTGAAAGAGCTAAAAGAGCAAATTTCTTGTAATCGTCCATCGAAGGATTGAAATTTTTGATTGCTGAAGGAGAATATTGAAGAACTAAATCACACAATTTATGATTCATTTTCAAATCAGGTGATACAAATTGAAAAGCATTAAAATGGTTCTCAATAGCGATTTCAGCCATCTCTAAATCATTTTGGAAGTGACCTAATTTTTCTAAAAGGGCACCTTTTTTTGCTAAGACAATCTCAGCTATAACTCTGTTTTTTTTTACAGCCTCGCCAGAAAATGTGATGGCAAGCGGGTTAATTTTTACAGCTTGTTTGAAAAATTCTTCATCATTCAATAATGACTCAGGTAAATTTTCCAAGCATTTTAAATAATAAGGAAGCGCTTCTAAAAGAAATTTTTTTTGAAATTTAATATCATGATCTATCAAAATCCATACTTTTGGATTTCTCGATATGGCATAAATAGCCAAATCAAAATAATGAGAATGTCCTATTTTTATAAACTGAATCGATTCTGGATTTAAAAAAATAGCTGTATAAGCAATTTTGAGGAAATTGGTGCTTTCTTGATCTACAAACTTTATAAAATGGGGCTTCAATTTAACGGCTAGAAGATTTAGTTCAAAATCGAAAGCCAATTCTTTTTTTGCAAAAAATAAAAGCCTTGTTTCCGTGTAAATCAATCTTTCTAATAGTCTACGATCTGAAAAGATGTTCAATTCTGAAACATCCTCTTTTAGTAACTCCTCTATACAAATCTGGGATTGAGGAGACGAAAAATGAATCGTCTTAATAAAAGTGATAATTTTTAAAAGTTGTTTCAAATTTAGGCTGTTAATACCTTCTAAAGTCAGCTTTTCAAAATTCATTTCAAAAAGCTGTTTCAGTATCATGTTCAAGTCGATATAGACTAAAAGCCGATCAGAAAGATCAACTCTATAAGTAAAATCATTATCTTTTTCTTCTACAAAACAAGGGAATTTGTAGGTGGACAAGAGAGAAGAATTTTCAAGATAATCGACGCGAATACAGTTAGGATGGCTGTCGTTTTGCAAAAAGAATTCAAAAGGCATTTAGGGTTATAATTTTTTATCGCTTTAAATTAAAAAGTGCCAAACGATACCTTTTATTAAAAAAAAATAAAAGAAATTTTACCTATGATCGAGATGAAACCGTTGATAAAGCAATGCTTGCATTATTCATAGTTTCTTGCACAACCCATCGAGCGGCATTAGATTGATCCCAAATGGATTTGAAGCGATCTAAATTGCTATTTTGCAATTGAAACCTTTTTTTATAAATCTTATTTTGAATCTGATCAATTTCAACAAAATCACTAGCGATCAATTGATTCAATTGCAAAACCTCATTAAATAAAGTTTGAACTAAATCTCTAATTTTTGCGGCTTCTATACCATTTTCTGCTTCGGAATGACTCAATTGCGATAAAATAGTATCCCTTGTTGTAACGGCAAGATGAGCTGCTTGTGCTGCCTGAAAGGCCAATTGCTCCTGGCGCATAGCTACATCACATACATTTGCAAAAGTCCCTATTAAAGTTTCAGGTCGCGCGAATAGTCTAACTTGAGATTTTGCGAACTCTGCACAACTCTGTTTTTCAATCGCTGTCTTGATTACGATTTGGGTGATTAAAATTTGTCGATCCTTTAAGTTTCTAATATTGGCAATTTCTTTCATCATAGTGTCATAACATAAAGCAGATTGAATGAGCTTTACATATGCAGATTTCATATTTGTAAACTTTTGATCAATACGCGAAATGGCTGATTGCCCAGCTGAATAAAGCATATCTAAATTTAAACTCATGTTAACCTCACTTAAATGTTTTGTTGATTAATATCATTTTCTTTTAAAGCCATTTCAAAAACTAAATCTGTAATTTCTACTACTTTTTGTTTAACGCTAATAAAATCACAGTTTTCATTGAGATTGGAAAACTCAACTAATTTATGATAAAGGGCTTTAGTTAATTCGACATACTCCTCGGACAAAGCAGGATTTCGATTCACTGCAAAATATAGCCTTTCAGCTATACCCTTTATCCGATCGACGTCCCTTTGAAGTTGTATGTCGTAACCGTTTGAATGAATCGTTTGAAACAGCCTGCTTAACTCAGAAATGACGGTTTGATTTACGTCTAGGATTTGTCTCCAATTTGTAGAAGTCAATTTTACCTTACAATTTATTCGTTAGGGCGTTAATTATACCTAAATCGACTATTTAATTAAATTAGATTATGAATCGAACTGCTTGCAATTTATTAAACTTTTTTTTAATCTGTTAACTTCATTTTTGAGGAGTTATGTTAGATTGTAATTTTTTCCCGATTCATTTTTCTGCTTGCTATCCTGTTCCAGATCAAGAAAACGCCCATTCAAAAACCTTGTCTATTCAAAGATTAAACGACTTTTTAAAATTTCATCGGATTGAAAGCCATGAAAACTGCAGAGTTCAACTCTATAGAACTCTCAGTCAATTCCAATCAATTATCGTTGACGCTCCTTTGACAGAATGCACATCCAACTTTTTTAATGAATTGCGCTTTTTTCCCATCAAATATCAAGAAATTATTTTGACAAATACAGATGAAAAAACTAAGCAATTGTTTGGTATCATACGTTCAGAGTTTTATTTAGATGCTAAATTAAAATTTTGCGTTTCTGAAAATAAAGATTGTTTAGACTTCAGTCGATTGATCAAGGAAAAAACCGCTTTTGATCTTGTCATTTTTTATAAAATCATAACTTCCTTCACCTCAATTTTAATAGATCATCTCGACGAAGATTTATTAAAATTTTTAATTGACCATAAGGTTCAATTCAACTCAATTACGGTTACAAAAAATTTAAATGTCGATCCTAACCTTTTTAAAAAGTTCATCGAAATTCAAAAAAATTTAGATTTCTCTCATTCAATTCTAAACCTTCAACCTTGTGATTTAAAAGAATTATAATTTTAAAAGGAGCCTTAAAAATGGTATTTAACACGCTATGGACCAATCATGAAAATGCAATCATCGCTTCAGCAAAAGCTCCTGACTCTATTGATACTCTTGTAGGGTCGATCGCTGTAGGAGCACTAACCTTTGGTTTACTGAGCGCTATTGGGACATTGAATGGACGAGCTTCCACAGATAAAGGCCTTAAATCATTAGCTGCCATGGCAGCTTGGTTAACTTTAACAATAGAAACGCCTGAACGAATTGCAGCTTTTTTCAAATATTGCAATTATCAGATAAGAAATCTTTAAAACAGCTATATGATATCATAGGAATGCTTCTTAAAATCTTTTGAAGCATTCCTATTCATCTTTATATTATTTATCACAACAACGACGTTATTTTACTTTAATTTAAAATAGATTCGAGTCTTTCTATTAATCTCAATTAACTATAGACAGAAAATAATATTTTAATTTAAACTACCCCCTTTTTTTAATAGAATTAGAGTTACAATGAGTTTTTCAAATATTTCCCCGTCTAGCTCCGACGGCTCTAAATATTTAGAACAGATAGAAAAGGCTGCAGGGCAATTTACTATTTCTGAAAATTTTATTCATTTTAAACATCTCATTGAAAATGATCGCCAATATGAAGAGGATTTCATCAAGAGGTTTTCTTTGCTAAAGACCGAGCCCTCTATTTCAATAAGCTCGTCATCCGAAATAACGCTCACAAGAAAGCGCCCCCTACCAGAACATCGAGATTTGAATCCCTCAAGACTTTCAAAAATAAAAATGGCTGCTTTAGTATTTTGCGATAAAGAATTAATAGATTCAAAATTAGAAGGAGCGAATTTTGCGGAGGTACTTCATAACTTTTTATTCTACTTCCATCAAATTCAAGAAATTCAATCTCACCCAGTATATGATGAACTAATAGTAACCCTTGCTAAAACTTGCGATCTTGCAATAAACCACCCTAATACCGAACAAGAAGAGATCATCAAATACATGCATTCCTATTGCTCTATTTTAGCCTCTTCTTTGAGCGACGAACTCGAAGAAACTAATGAAATCAAATGTATTAAAACGTTTCTTAAAGATCCTGAATTTGTCGATTCTATAGCACAACAGTTTATAAAAACATGTGAACATGAACTTTTCGCTCAAAATATTTTATCATATCATTATCAAATGATCCATTTGATCAAATCTGAAATTAAAGAAATGCGTTTGGACGACCCAAAAATTTCTAATAAGGAGGTGATTAAGCAATTCGATGAATTCGAAAGTACAGTTAGAACGTCTTCCCAGGCTATCGTCTGTATGTTATTAGGAAATGAAATCTTAGATGCCATCAAAGAAAAAGCGTTAGAAATCAAATTAAAATTAAAAGAACTAGAAATCGGAAAAGAGTTCCTCTGTTTAGGAGGATATTTTAGCATTCCTCACTCTCATGCCATGCTTTATGTCTTTAAAAAGACAAATGAAACAACTTTTGATTTTACAGTTATAAATACAGGTTTTGGCTCAGATTACCACACTAATTATTCCTATAAAAACAAAAATTATATCGTTCCTTTGTATGAATTCAAAAATATCCCTTCTGATTATTTATTAGGAAGCGGCGATGACTCTGATTTCGAGTTCATGATCGAACTCATAAAATTCAAGACACAGCACCTTTATCTCATCGTCGAAAATTATTCAGATAAAAGTATGTGTATAGCACTTTATGAATTTTTATTTTCCTATCTTCACAACTTTAGAATTATTAATACATATTCAGATTATGATCTCATAAGACCTCAAACTTCGGGCACTTGCACTGTTCGTTCTTTGAAAGCCTATATTTCAAGTCGAATGAAAGATAAAACACTCTATAAGAATTGGATCTTATTATTTAAAAGATGTCTTTTAATTGACACATTTCAAGAATTAAAAACCCTCCCTATCACCCACCCATCTTTTGAAACATCTCTTGCTATAACAACAAAGTCAGCGCAAAATTTAATCAATAAATTGCATAAAGATCTTAAACAATATGAACTTAACGATGCAGAAAGCACTCTTGCTACTGCTATTGAAATTTATCGACAGTGTATCGAAATGAAAGGGAAAACATTTCGATACACTTTGCAAAAGGCAAAAGAACGTTTTTTTACAGGCCCTATTCACATCAATCCAGTTTCTAAGATCAGTGGAAATTTAAAAGCCTTATCTCACATTGATTTTCAAGATTGCCCCAACTTTATCACATCGTCACCCCAATCAGTTCAAAAGTGTTTAGAACCCATCAGTAGATTAACCTATTTAGAATCTTCTATCCCTGAAGATGTTAGAACCATAAATAAATATGATTTTAAAGGGCAAAATTTCACCTATGATTACTTCTTCGACTACATACTCAATTTACCTTTTCCTAATGAATGGAGTTCAACAAAGATCGATTACGAAGCGACGATTAAAGCTCTCTATTCCGTTGTAAATAATATCCGTCATCAAAATGACACTAAGACCTTCGCCTGCATCTGGAAAGCTTATTTAATCATTTTGCATTGCGCAAGAGAACAACACCCCTTTTTAAAAGAATTTAAAGTTCACTCCTTTGGTATCGATAAACAAAATTTTATTGATCGCTATGTCAATAATGATTTTACTATTCATGATTTGATTAAAAAATGTTTAGAACAAATTGAAAAATTTAATTCTGATTTTAAATTAGATGATACTCCTGTATTGTTCGAGTCCTTAACAAATTTTTCTATCCCAATAGATGCAAATCAAAATTTAGCTTCACCTGATGGTTCTATTTTTATTTACCAACATTTATGTCAGTTAAATTCGAAATTGAACGCTAAAATCCAAGCGACTTTAGATAATTATAAGTATTCAAAGCTTTTAGTATTAGAGCCTTTAGTTTTAGACTTTGATGTAAAAAACGGAATATTAGCCGAACACGGTTTTTCAACAATCACAATATTAAAAAAGGTCGCTTTATGGACTGAAGAAAAAAAAATGGGGTTTAATGCTTTATTAGATCAAAAGAATCTTACAAATGCCTTATTTAAAATAAATTCAGAATCATACCTAATTTTAGATATTCCTACAAAAAGGCTCAATTACTATCTTAGTATGAGTGAGGTTGTTAACATTGTAAAATTCGATAGAATTTTAGCCGCAATTATTTCAAAAGAACTTTCTGTAAATAAAACCCATCTGACTTGGAGTCAAGTTCCTAAGAATCTAATCGAAAGTTTCTTAATCAATCATCAAGAAGAAATTTTGGCTGCTTTTAAAGGGTCTGAATTAGAAAATTCTTTTATTTTTGAACTGATTTTAGCAAATGCAAATAACAGTGACCCGTTTATTAATTCTCTTCAAGTATTTGCAAATCCTAAATATTTTTCCCTTCTGATTGACTTCCCAGAATATCTTCATCTTTTTGAATACCTCTTTTTTGGAGCTTCTCTAAAAAATCCGATTGGAGAAAATTTTGTTATAAGATTGCAAACAGATGAAATCGCAAGGTCTATTGCAGAGGATTTTTTCGAAAATTGGATTTCTAACGTTGGAAGATGGATTAATAAAACCGATCAGATTCGTTCTTTATTAAAGATGATGGAGCTTATTTTTAATGTCAAATTTCAAGTTGAACTTTTTGCCCCATTTTTACCTGATCTTAAAGCTCTAATTCATGAATCTCTATCTAACAAACAAATCATCGATAGCTTGATCTATCGATATGATTTGATATTTAGGCATGATAAAACCTCTATCGATTACCTAATATCATCTTTAATTGCCCATATTCAATCTAATCCTTTTATCCGAATCACTAGCTATGAATTGCAAAAATTGATGCTATTTCATATTGATTCAATGCATCACCCTAAAATATTACAGTCCATAAAACCATACATTTTAGATTTCTTCCAAAGAGAGTTAATCAAATACCCTACTTTTACCACACGAATCGATCCGTCTAGCATGCTATTTTGGATAGATATCGATGATCATACAGGCTTCGGGTTTAGCTTATTTGATCGATGTAGATATTCAAAGATCAAAGGTATAATTCGACCTATTGAAAATGGAAATGATCTAAGAGATATTCAAGAATCAAACTTCATACAAGCTCTTTTTGAAAAATACCCTTGGTCACAAAAAATTAACCATATGGGAGCTAGGTACTATCTAACTCCCTTTGGACAAATAGTCTCAGATGACTCATCTGAGACTATTTTTGCAAAATTCAGCGACCAAACCAATCATGGAATTCCTAAGGATTTGCATTGCGCTAATTGGGCTCTTATTACTGAGCTCGTCACTGATCGGTACATCACTAATCAAAGCGATCACTGCGACCTTAATTGTAAAATACCTTCTGCCAATGTGCATAACAACTTAATTGCATTATCGAGTCTACCATATGAAATTGCTGATATTTGCCAAATTTTTTACACCCAAATCTCAAATCGATCCTATTTTTTAACAACTAATTCTCAGTTTAGACCCAACTTTCTTATTCAACTAGACTGTTCAACCTACGAAATTACCGACCTTCAAGATTATTCCAAAATCAGATTTTTAGAAAGTGATCATCCTCTTGTAAAGTTATTTCCAAACCATGTGTTTTTATGTCAATTTGTAGCTGAAAATTCAAAAATTACATGTATCAACAAAAATAGTGAAAAGCTCATCTTAATTGAAAAAAAAGGGGTTCTTTATATCGAAAATGCCCCTGACTTTATATTAACTGACTCAATACCAGACATTTTACTTCCTTATGCTCAAGGAATGGTTTTTCAGAATGACAAAGGTTCAAAAATAATATTTTTAGCAACTCTGTTTTATACAAATATCAATTTTCAGTGCCCTGATAAAATAGGAAGCTTAAGAGACACTGAAATATTAACATATCGTTTTGAAAACGGGAAATTGAGCTGCAAATCGCTAAAAGGAAAATTTTATTTTGTTTATCTTCAAATTATCAATCATTCTAAATTAATTTATGAAGAAATTGATCAGTTGATAGCTGAAATTCACATTTCAACAAGCCCAAAAGATTTTATATTCATTGAAAATGCACTAAAATTTTTATCAAAAAATTATCAATCCTACGGAATAGCGCAAGCTTCAATATTAACTTTTATTGTAAAAATTACTTTAAATTTAAACATGGTTGATTTCAAAACCCCGATAGGAAATCAGGAATTTCGATCCATTCTGAAAGACTATTTTAAGATATTCAATAAATTACCTCAGATAGCCCGTTTAACATCAAAAGAATTTGAAGTTATAAATAAAATCCAATATCCGATTGACAACTGCCTGATAAAAATAGCTAACAGCATAAACAAGCTTGAAACGGAAAAAGAAACCTCTACAATATTTTCATCAACAGAATCAACAACCGATCTCAGTAAAGTTTCAATCACACCTTCACATACAAAAAGAAATTTTCTCAAAACCTCTTTTCATACGCTTCCATTAAGAAAAAATGTAGAACACGCAGATGACCACGATCCTTCTTTTTCCATATTAACTTTTCAGGAAATATTACAACAAACAATTCATTCGGCGATCTCTTATGATCCATTAAAAGAAAAGTTACCCATCAGTACAGTTGTCTCATGCTACGCTTCATTTAGCAACCAACTTAACCATAGCGATCTTGCTATTTTCTTGCTTAATATCAAAAGAAGTCATGTTACAAAATATAATCTACAAAATAAAACATATTTTGAAATATTAGAGTTAATTTTTAGCAAAGAATTTATCACATATTTTGAAGATAAATATGACTCGTTATTTTCCAATATACCTCATCCTGTTCCCCTATTGTATTCGACACCTAAATCCACTAAAAAGGTTTTTTCACTTTCTGTCACATTTAAAAAAAATCTTCACATTATTTGCTCTGAATACGACCATGAACTTGCTCTAAGTTATAAAGAGCTTGCTAAATATAAAAAAAATTGTTCTGTTACTTTTTTATCACAAAAGATCCAAAAACTTATCGATTTATTAAAACCCTGTTTTTTATCCAGATCATCTTCCCCAATTATTGGAAGAGCCAGCCCGGAAGAGTTGTCATCCTATGCATGTGTTAGATCTCTTTTAAAACCTAACCATGATCGCAGCGATTTACATTTTGATAATCAAGTCGACATCCATCGGCTTACTGATTTCGAATTAAGTGTTCAGATATTAATTGAAAATTTTCAGAAAGTAGCCTTGATCAAAGAAAAAAATTTTTTCGATCTTCTGGAAGCACCTACATTTGATTTTAAAGGAAAGATTGAAGAAGAAATTTTAATTGCCCTCTCTAAAAAATACTCCAATCAAACAACTTCTCATACTATCGATGGATTAATTCATTGTATTCTTGAAGATCATCCTCAAGGACTGCAATTCTTTTTCGATCAATGTCCACCTCTGGAATCGAAAAACGATTTATCTCGATTTGAAGTTTTACAACACCTATTAATGGAAATTTTAATTTTACGTATTGAAAGCTATAAGATGAAAAGAGCGTTGAGCCTCTATTCATCTTATTCTCATCAATCAAGTGTCGATGAATTAAAAACCCTCATATTTGCAGAAAGAAACTATTCTTACGAAAAAAGACACCTTATTCTATTCGAATATTTAAGTCAGTTTGCTATTAGACCAGTTCAAATGGATGTCTTTAACAAAATGTCCGAGCTAAAAGATGGTCAATATTTATCACAAGTTTCACAAGTGATCATGGGCGGAGGTAAAACATCTGTCATAACAACTTTATTAGCTGCTCAAAAATCAACTCCTTCATCTATTAATCTATTTTTAACGCCTGATAGCCAGATTGAAAATGTTTTTTCTCTTTTGTATCAAAATTTATTCAGATTTTTTAGATACGATACATTTCACCTTAAAATCACGAGAGGTGAAATGACGGAAGAGAGACTTTCGATGATTCTACATCAAATCGAACAGGCAAAAGTTAGCCAATTATTAATTGTATCAACGCCAGAAATTATACAAGGTTTAGAGTTGGAATATCTTGATGAGATGCGATTAGGCCATTTCAATAAAAAATTCGATATTCTTTCGAGAATTATTTTCTCATTAAGAAACCACTGTGATTGCATCGTAGACGAATTTTCATATATCGCAGACGTAAAAAAAATTACAAACTATCCCATCATTAAAAGCGAAGAACTTTCTAAAAAAATACCTTTAGAGCACATCAAATTATACGAAGCTTTATTTATTTTTTTAACTTCAGACAAGTATAAAATTGAAAGCCGCTCAGTAGCCGATATCACCCGAATTCATTTAAATGAGCAAATGTTTATCAAGGAAGAAGAATGGCAAGAACTTATCCCTCATTTAGCAAATGAAGCTTCAATCTGCATTTCAAAACTCTACCCTAATTTCATCGATCCATCTAGCCTAACTAGTTTGTTAAAAAGTAGGGAAATATCTTCTGAAGTTCAGCAGATATGGAATCGGGATTCTAAAAAGCCTGAAATTCAATTAATCGCATTAGCTCATTACACCATCCATTCATTACTGAAAAGATTATTTAAAAAACATGGTGGTAGGGATTTCGGAAGAGATCCCCATTCAACTAAAGTTATTCCCTACCATGGGGTTGGATCACCCTCGACAGCGGAATTCGGATTTTTGTATGAAACGCTAACTTTTCATTTTTGCCAAGCAGCTCAACTAGGAATCGATCTCAATCAACTACTGTTTCTTCAAAAGATGTTAACAAAAAAAGCATCTTCAAAAATCTATGGAAAAAGCCTTTCAATCGATCAAACTAAGGAAGGCGTCCGTTTTAAAGAGCTGACAGGATTAAGCCTTTCTACAAATCCAAAAGATATAGAACAATTTAATATCGCCGTTAAAAACATCAATAATAATAAATCAACTTTCAATTTCAAAATCTTATTTGAAATTGAAAAGTTAACCTGCGAAGAGACAATCACCTCTCATCCACATTATCTCAGCAGTAATCCCCATAATCTATTTTTTCAATTCAAGACAGTTCGAGGTCTTACAGGAACACCTTGGAACCACTTAACCTATAATCAAATATTTCAAAATAACATTCATTTGGATTTAGAAATCGAAGAAAAAATTAAAGAAACTTTCTGTTCTAAACCCAATATAAATGGGCTTACCTCATTTCAACTTGAAACAAGTATTTCTAAACCTGATCTATTTTTAAAATCTATATTTGAAAAACTTCTTCCATCCGAACAGGTAAAAGTACAAGCTATTATTGATACGGGAGGAATCTTTAAAGAATATAATAATGAGCAAGTAGCAGAGCTTTTATTTTCTTATTTGCGAAACATTTATCCTGAAAAAAATAGGTTGTCTGTTATTTATTTCGGAAAAGATCAAAAAAAATACTCTTGGAACCTCCCTTCAGCATTATTTTTAAATGAATTCAAACAAATACAAAAAATCCCCCTCGCATCTCTTTCTCACCAAGGATTAATTGAAGCAGGTATTCAAACAGATGATTTTTTCATATACTACGATGAAGCCCATACTATCGGAACAGATGTCAAATTAAAAGCTGACGCTATCGGGTTAATTACAATTGATGAAAAAACCGTATTGCACCAATTTACTCAAGGACTTTTGAGGTTAAGGGATTATTTTCATCTACAAAATTGTATTACAATAATTCCAGACATCGTTCAAAACTCAAGAACAAAACGAATAGAAACACGGGAAGATCTTTTAACTGTCTTAGAAAACAATCAAAAAGAGCAAATCTCAAGCTTAATGCACTTGTCTTTGAAACAACAAATCACAAACATTTTAAGGGACTTTGCTATTCAACTTTTGATAGAAGATAAAGGTCAAAATTACCATCATTTTCAAGCTTTTATCGAATCAGAAGAAAATTTCAATATCGTTGAATTCGCAACATCTGAATCAGGCTCATCCCCGATCGATCAAATTGTTGAATTTGGAAAATCCCATCTCTCTCAATTTATTGAATCGCTAAAAAATTCTAATATAAGCGGCATCAAAGATAAAATTGAAGAAATCGATCTTTTATTGACTGGGCGCATTCAAAAACTTTTAGAGTTTGCTTTTAACCATCAAGACTATTTTGAAACTCATCCCGTTTTTGAAGAAAGTGAAATCACGATCGAACAACAAAAGCTCGTCCAACAAACTAAGGAAAATCTAACTCACAAAGAATGTATTGCTGGGAATAAAATTCTTTCAATCCCAATCACATATGAAACACCCCTCAATTTTTCAGAGATCATATCCCATTTTTCTGAATCAGACACATTTTTTAAAAAAGAAAATCAAATATTAGGCCCTCTCAGCATGATTCTCAGCAGCACGTTAGAGCGAGCTGACTATCCTTATTCGTGGGTTTTTCAAACTCTTAATTTTTCGAAAAACTGCCTCTCTCACTATTCTGGGATTTTAGAAAGTGCCATCAGCCCCAAGAGAAAAAAAATTCGGTCCTGTTTAATTATTTTAAATAAAAAGCAGCAAGATGAGTTAACCTCCATCGGTTTAACTCATTTTGAAACTGATCTCGCCATCCAGTATTTATCTACCTACCCCCAAAAAAACTGCTTTCTTCTAAATGCCAATCGTCAACTAATTGTAAATAATTTAAACGCTTTAGAATTAGAAAAACCCCTCTTTTTTTCTCGCATCCAAATGGCATTGCTTGAGGTTTTGATTTTCAATCAAGATATTGAATCTTTAAATCTAATGTTTTTAACCGCTCACAAGTGGTTTAACACACATTTAAATTTTGATATCCCCTCATCTACCCCCGCTTCATATAGCCTTGATAAACTCAGATCTGAATATATTAAAATTGGTATCAATCAACAAAAACGATGGGATCTGATGCCATTTGTCGAAGGTTTGGCACAAGGTGAATTTATCGACTATGAAGAGAAAAGAGAAAAAGAAGCGGAAACTTCGATTAAGACTGCTCGTTTGTTATTGGCTAACAATCAAATAAAAGAGGTCAAACAAATTCTTGAAGAAATCCCTCGGAAATATTGCTATTTCATACCTACAGAATTAGTGCCGTTTTTACCTGATGGAAAATTTAAAAGTTTATCTGATCGGAAGTTGGTACAAGTTGTTCCAAAAAATAAATGGCCGTTTCTAAAAAGTTATCAATCGCAACCTTTTAATTATAATCAGCTATTGGATCCAATTTCATTAGAGGTTGTAAAAAAAACAGCCGCTCTTCCTGCATCTTTAACTTTGATTTATAACTATCAAAATATCCCCGGGCTTCCTAATTTAGGCAATACCTGTTTCATCAACTCTGCATTGAAAGCGCTTTTTACTTTCCCTGATTTGAAAAGTCTTATCATCAATGCCCCTTTAAAATATGGCGATCCAAGTGAAGAAAATTTAAAAGAAGGATTGCTTGCTTTATACGAAGCTTATTTGAACAAATCAGCATCTCTTCATAAGCAACTTATCACATTACTTAATAATCCTTTATTGAGTGTATTAGACCCATTTGAAAAACAAGGGGATCCGGATGAGGTTTTAAAAATCCTCTTCCAGGCATTGGGGTTAAATGATCATTTATCGATGTCTATCGGGATAAAAGGGCATCTCATGCCAATCATCCCCTTGAATTTTATTGATGAAGGTCAAAAAAGCACACCGTTCAAAGCGTTGATAGATCAGGCATTAGCCGATGAATACGGCCTTATCCACCCCGATTATTCTCAATTGAAAACAATCGGGATCCAGCTGCCTAGATTCACTTTGGATAGTTCCCAAAGGCCGATTAGAAATAACCAATTATTTGGGGGTCTTTTAGAGCCCGCTATTATCACTTTGAAAGATGAAGAAAATTTTATTGAACTGAAATTAACTGCTAGAAGTTTGATCTGTCACAGCGGCAATCTTCATTCAGGGCATTATAGAACATTTGAAAAGCGGGATGATCAATGGATTTTGCACGACGATGCTACTGTATCAAT
>JACCDV010392606.1_pt1 | contig 23236 bp, 23 predicted proteins | sample 7446131 | NCBI WGS metagenome assembly JACCDV01 (sample SAMN15323448, study PRJNA562643) | freshwater metagenome | isolation source: river surface water | place: USA:Blue River Watershed | collected 2017-08-17
CCCAAACTATTAAATGCTATCCATTTTTCAGTATTTGTTGCGATTGCATTTTTTTATTTTTTAACTCAAGAAGTAAAAACTAAAATCACGCTATTTATCTCTGTATTGTTATTTAGTTTTATAGTTTTATTATCATCAAAAAATATCATTTTAGTTGTAATAACCTTAATTGTCATTTACTTCCTTTTTTATTCAAAAATTGCAAATAAGATGCGATTAAGAAACCTAATTGTAATGATAGTCATATTAGGTTTAATGTTTTCTTTTGGAAAAATAAAGGAACGATTTCAACTAGAGTTTCAAACAAATACAAACAAAAGTTTAAGCAGTAATGTAATTAAAGGAATACCTGAAGGAGTTCACAATGTTAGTATATACGAAGCTTGGTTTAATGAAACTTTTACGCCTAATGATTTTTTCCCTGGAACCGCTTTTAGAGTGTATCAAGCAAGATTATTTTTTGAATTTTTAAAAGAAGAGCCAATTTTTTGGAAAGGATTTGGATTAAATGCATCGTTAATTAAAACAGAAGAAAAAGGAAAAAAATACAACGTATTTTTAGGTGATGAAAAAACAGAAGGCTATCAAAAAAAGAATTTTCACAATCAATACATTCAAAATTTTGTAGATTTAGGTGTAATAGGATTTTTCTTGTTGATGCTAATGGTATTTTTTAATTTAAAAAACGCATTAAAAAGTAAAGATTTTATTCATATTGCTTTTGCAATTCTAATGATAAGCTTATTTTTGACAGAATCTTTTTTATGGAGACAACGAGGCGTTATCTTTTTTATGGTGTTTTATTGCTTATTTAACGCTTCAACACAAATTAAACTTGGAAAAAAATAAAATGAAAAGAATATTAATTACAGGTGCAGCAGGTTTTTTAGGATCTCACCTTTGCGATAGATTTATAAAAGAAGGGTATTTTGTTATTGGAATGGATAACTTAATTACTGGAGATTTAAAAAATATTGAACATCTTTTTAAAGATAAAAATTTTGAGTTTTATCATCATGATATTACAAAATTTGTTCATGTTCCTGGGCAATTAGATTATATTTTACATTTTGCTTCACCAGCAAGCCCTATAGATTATTTAAAAATTCCAATTCAAACCTTAAAAGTAGGTTCATTAGGAACGCATAATTTGTTAGGCTTAGCCCGAGTAAAAAAAGCTAGAATTCTTATTGCATCAACTTCTGAAGTATATGGAGATCCATTAGTTCATCCACAAACAGAAGAATATTATGGCAATGTAAATACAATAGGTCCGCGTGGCGTTTATGATGAAGCCAAACGTTTTCAAGAATCAATAACTATGGCGTATCATACATTTCATGGTGTAGAAACAAGAATAGTTCGTATTTTTAATACGTACGGTCCAAGAATGCGATTAAATGATGGTCGAGTTATTCCAGCATTTATTGGTCAAGCTTTAAGAGGTGAAGATTTAACTATTTTTGGTGACGGAAGTCAAACACGTTCGTTTTGTTACGTAGACGATCAGGTAGAGGGTATCTTTAGATTACTACATTCTGATTATCAATTGCCTGTAAATATTGGCAATCCAGACGAAATTACAATTAAAGAATTTGCTGAAGAAATTATCAAATTAACAGGTACAAACCAAAAAGTGGTATATCATCCATTACCAGTTAATGATCCAATGCAAAGACAACCCGATATTACTAAAGCTAAAGAAATTTTAGGTTGGGAAGCTAAGGTTTCAAGAGCAGAAGGAATGAAAATAACATATGAATATTTTAAAACGCTTTCATCCGAAGAGTTATTAAAAGAAGAACATAAAGATTTTTCTAAATATATTTATTAATTCATGCAAAAAGGAAGATATTCCAAATACATTCGTCCATTAAGTATTTTTATAGATTTATTATTAATACTAGGTTTAATGCCATTCTTTTTTAAAGGCTTGGACATTAATTTTTCGTATTTTGGTTTTTATCTAGTAATTACATGGATTATAGTTTCATTTTTTACCTCATTTTATAATGTTTATAGGTTTACAACTCCTGTTGAAATTCTGAGTAAAATTGCTAAGCAAAGTGTTTTCTTTGTATTGTTAATTATTGCTTTTTTTCCTTTTAATAAAGATGTAATTTTTAGTGGCAATGCAATTGCTTTATATTCTATTGCTTTGTTTTCAATTATCATTATCATTAAAAGTTTATTGTTTTATTATTTAAAAAAATATAGAATAGTAACGGGAAATAATTTTAGAAATGCCGTAATTATTGGATATAGTAAAGAAGCTACTGATTTAAAAAGAATTTTTGATGAAAGACCAGATTATGGATATCGTTTTAAAGGGTATTTTTCGGATAAAAAAAGTAATGAAAATATAGTTGGTAAAGTTGATATAATTAAGGACTTTTCAATAGAAAATAAAATTGATGAAATTTATTGTTCTTTAAATGAACTTTCAGATGAAAAACTAAAAGACTTGGTTGAGTTTGGTGATGAAAATAACATTATAGTTAAGTTTATTCCTGATTCAAAAGCAATTTTTTCAAAAAATTTAAAAATCGATTACTACGAACTTTTCCCTGTTTTATCACTACAAAAAACAGCTTTACACGACCCTTTAATCAAAAACTTTAAAAGAGGATTCGACTTCATTTTTTCTTTAATTGTGGTTATCTTAATTCTTTCTTGGTTAACTCCATTAATGGCTCTTCTGATAAAATTAGAATCTAGAGGTCCTGTTTTCTTTAAGCAGAGTAGACCAGGATTAGATGAGCAAGAATTTTTATGCTATAAGTTCAGATCGATGAAGGTAAACGTGACTACTGAAAAAGAAGCTTCTAGAAATGATCCAAGAGTAACCAAGATAGGTCGTTTTATTAGAAAAACCAGTATTGATGAATTACCACAATTTTTTAATGTTTTACTTGGCGACATGTCAGTTGTAGGACCAAGACCTCATTTATGGTCTCAAAATAAAACGTATGGCAATAAAATTAAAAAATACATGGTGCGCCATTATGTTAAACCAGGAATAACTGGACTTGCTCAGGTTAAGGGATATAGAGGAGAAATTGAAACGGAGAATGATATGGTAAACAGAATAAAATTTGATGTTTACTACATAGAAAATTGGTCTTTATTAATGGATATTAAAATTATTATTCAAACGGTAGTAAACATTTTTAAAGGAGAAGAAAAAGCCTACTAATGAGCGCTTTAGTTTCCATAATTACACCTACTTATAATTCTGCAAAATTTATTGCTGAAACCATCCAATCGGTACAAAATCAAACCTATCAAAACTGGGAAATGATTATTGTAGATGATGGTTCATCAGATGAAACGGAAAGTGTAGTTTTATCTATAATTCAAAATGATAACCGTATCCAATTTCATAAGTTAAGTCAAAATTCAGGACCAGCAGAAGCTCGAAATACCGGAATTGAAAAAGCGTCTGGAGCTTATATGACGTTTATTGATACCGATGATATTTGGTTCCCAACCTTTATCGAAAACAATATCAAAACGATTCAAGAAACCGGAATTCCATTCGTATTTTCATCTTACAGAAGAGCAAATGAACAATTAGAATTTGTCTATTCCGATTTTATTGTACCAAGTAAAGTTTCATATACCGATATTCTAAAATCCAATTCTATAAGTTGTTTGACAGCATTTTTGGATATTAAAAAGTTGGGTAAAAAATACATGCCACTCATCCGAAAACGTCAAGACATGGGATTGTGGTTGAACTATTTAAAAGTAATTCCATTCGCTCACGGAATCCAAGAAACCCAAGCCATTTACCGAATCAGAGAAAATTCACTTTCTAGAAAAAAATCGGATTTAATTACATACCAATGGCAATTTTATAGAAATGTGGAAAAGCTTAATGTTTTTCAATCGGCTTATTATATGTTGCATTGGATGTATCGCGGTTTTATGAAGTATAGAAATTAGGTTTAACGCAAAGCTCTCAAAGTTTAATGAATTGATTTAAGAAGCTTCGCTTTGAAAGGTTTAACGTAAAGAGTAATTTGTGCTAATTCGTGAAATTCGTGTTTAAAAATTATATCATCGACTGAAATTGCTTCAATTTTCCTCTTTTTGTGCGTTCTAAAACTTCTTTTCTATTATAAGTGAAATGCAGTCCTGGTTCTAAATATTTGGCAATCGCTTTTTCAATTTCCTGAATTTGTTCCGAAGTCAATTCTACCGAACTCACATAATCAATTTCAAAACTATCCAATTTTGTTTGGCGCACAACGAATTCTTTTACGTTTCCGTCGTCTTCGATAATGCTTTTGGTTACGTAGTAAAAGGTTAAACCTGGCGATTTTTTTCCACTTGGTAAAAGTGCCACATCACTGGTTCGTCCAATTAATTTTTTTAGAATTGGTTTTTTCAATGTGCTTCTTTCTTCTAAAATTCCAACATCACCAATTTCATAACGAATAAATGGATGCGCTTTATTGTATAACGAAGTAATCACCACTTTCCCTTCTTTTCCATACGGAACAGGTTGATTATTTTCATCTAAAATCTCTACAAATAGGGTTTCCGAATTCACTTGCCATTCATCATTTGTCCCGACACTTCGGGATTGAAAAGCAATCAAGTCTAATTCCGAAGCACCATATTCATTCACAACTGGAATTCCTAAATGTTTTTCAAGCAAGATTCTGTCTTCTTCAAACAACATTTCCGATGTCACCATACAAACTTTTAATGTTGGGCAAACATCAGTTAGAATGATATTTCTCACTTGTAAATATTTTCCAAAAAGCACAATCGAACTCGTATAACCATTGATGTAATCAAACTTTTTCGTTTTAAAATGTTCCAAAACACCATTTAAAATGGTATCCGATAAATCAAAAATCGGGAAACGATATCTTTTACTCAAAAAGTCTTTCAAACGCTCTTTTCTATATCCAATAAAATCCAACGGAATTCCATAAAATCGTGCTTGATACGACGAATTAAAATCAACACCATACCAACCAAAACGATAAATAATCGAAGCCCAAGTTATAGCATGTGCTTCTTTATCCTTAGCAAAAACAAATGGATCACCACTCGAACCCGAAGTTTTATTTATGAAAACATTTTTCTCAGAATAATCTTTGGAAAGTCTATCTTTTAAAGGTTTTTGCAAATCTTTTTTAGTTAGAACGGGTAATTCGTTCCAATTGTCGAAAGAATTTTTTCCAACTAAGTTTTGATAAAAAACATTGTTTTTCAAATGAAATTCTACAATTTCTCGTTTTTTAGTTTCGAGATAATCGGGATAATCTGCTTCTGAAATTTGTAGAATTTTCTCAAAATCAGCCTGAGCTTTCACAATCGGAAAACCGCTTAACTTTAAAGAAAGATGAAACAAGTTGAACATTCGTTGGAATTTATCCAAAAGTAATAAATCTGAAAATAATCTTTCTTCTTTTTTCTTTTTTCTTTCTTCTTAAGAAATAGTACTTTTGCCAAACAACATAACAACACACAAAATGACTATTTTACTACTTGGTTCTGGTGGTCGCGAACACGCACTGGCTTGGAAAATGCTTCAATCTTCAAAATGTACTTCTCTTTTTGTTGCACCTGGAAATGCAGGAACAGCAAACATTGCAAAAAATCTGGATTTGAATCCTAATAATTTTGATGCCGTTAAAGCTTTTGTTTTACAAGAAAAAGTCGAAATGGTAGTGGTTGGACCAGAAGATCCATTGGTTTTAGGAATTTATGATTTCTTCAAAAATGATGCAGAAATCAATCATATTCCTGTAATTGGACCATCAAAAGTGGGAGCGCAATTAGAAGGAAGTAAAGAATTTGCCAAAGAATTTTTAGTAAAACACAACATTCCAACCGCTCGTTACGAAAGTTTCACCAAAGAAAACGTAGAGCAAGGTTGTCAATTTTTAGAAACTTTAGAAGCGCCATACGTTTTAAAAGCAGACGGATTAGCAGCTGGAAAAGGCGTTTTAATCTTATCGGATTTAGAAGAAGCTAAAATAGAGTTAAGAAATATGTTAGTTGGTGCTAAATTTGGACAAGCAAGTTCAAAAGTAGTAATCGAAGAATTTTTAGACGGAATTGAATTAAGCTGTTTCGTTTTAACCGACGGAAAATCATATAAATTATTACCATCTGCAAAAGATTACAAACGAATCGGAGAAGGCGATACAGGATTAAATACGGGTGGAATGGGAGCAGTGTCTCCAGTTCCATTTGCCGATTCTATTTTATTAGAAAAAATTGAAACTCGAATTGTAAAACCAACCATCGCAGGTTTACGAAAAGACGGAATTGAATACAAAGGATTTGTTTTCATCGGTTTAATCAACGTGAAAGGTGAGCCAATGGTAATTGAATACAATGTTCGTATGGGTGATCCAGAAACAGAAGTAGTAATGCCAAGATTAAAAAGTGATTTAGTTGAAATTTTTGAAGCCATTGGAAATCAAGAATTAGACAAAATTACTTTAGACATTGATGAGAGAGCCGCTACAACTATTATGGTAGTTTCAGGTGGATATCCTGAAGATTATGAAAAAGGAAAAGAAATTTTCGGTTTAGAAAACATCACGGATTCTATTCCATTTCATGCGGGAACAAAATTGGAAAACGGAAAAGTAGTGACTAACGGAGGTCGTGTAATTGCGGTAACTTCGTATGGAAATGACTTTCAAGAAGCCATAAAAAAATCTTATCAAAGTATAGCAAAACTCCAATTTGATAAGATGTATTTTAGAAGAGATATTGGTAAGGATTTATAATCCTTGCTAATATCATATCTTAAGATTATTTTAAAAATGAGTGTGCAGTAGTATCTTGCTCATCTTCATTGTTTGCTTTGAAGATGTTTAATTGCTTAATCCAATATGTCATTGCACCACAACAAATAATAATAAAAATCCAGTTTAAGATATTTGCAGTCCACCAATTAGTTAATTCTAGCTCTCTTAACCAATCCATTGGTAAGAATAAAAAATCTACGAAAAGTGATTGTATTCCTTCAAAAAATGATTTCATTTTGATAAAGTATTATATTTACACCACAAAAATATAAAATATTCGGATGTTAGCAAGCATTTTTAGTAAAACAAGACCATTTAATTATTTAGTAGTAGGTGTTTTGTCGCTTTTTTTCTTTTCTGTGAAGATAATTGCGTTAGCACAACCGAACGCTAATTGGATTTATTATGCTCAAGAGTTTGGATTGTATCTGCTTCTTTTTGCTTCATTATTCATTTTAAATTTCATAACACTTAAGAACGGATTAACCAAAGGAAATAATTATGCCTTATTGTTGTTTTTTATTTTTCTTTTGTTTTTTTCGTCGATTTTCCAGAACAAAAATATCATTATTGCTAATTTTTTATTGCTTTTGGCTTTAAGAAGATTAATTTCTTTGAAATCTTTATTGCAAACAAAAGAGAAAATTTTTGATGCATCGTTTTGGATTTTTTTGGCTGCTTTATTTCACTTTTGGAGTATTTTTTATATCATTTTAGTTTTCATTGCTGTAATTCTTCACGTTTCAAAAGATTACCGAAATTGGATTATTCCTTTCATAGCATTATTAGCGGTTACCATTTTGTTTTTCCTTGCAAATAGTATTCTCGATAATACTTTGATAAACACTTTGTTGGATAAAACGTATATCAGTTTTGATTTTTATTACTTTGAAAATATTTACCAACGAATTGCTTTGGCATCATTTACATCATTGAGTTTATTTGCCTTTGTTTTACATGTTTTTGATTTACCAACTAAAGCTTTGAACATTCAATCATCTCATAAAACGATTTTGTTTTCTTTTATCTTAGGTGTTGGAATTTACGCGATTTCAGCTAATAAAAACAATGGAAGTTTAGCTTTCTGTTTTGGGCCTTTATCCATTATTGGAGCTAATTTCATTGAGAAAATCGAAAACAATTGGGTAAAAGAAATTGTAATTTACGCATTGTTAGGTTTGGGAATTTTCTTCTTTGTAATGCAATTATAATTTGATTCCGTAAGCCAAATCTCCAGCATCGCCTAAACCTGGAACAATGTAATTGTGTTCGTTTAGTTTTTCATCTAAAGCCGATACCCATAAGTGACAATTTTCAGGCACATTTTGCTCTAAGTATTCAATTCCTTCTGGAGTTGCAATAACAACAGCAATGTGAATTTCTTTTGGTTTTTGTTCCAAATGTAATTTGTGTAAAACTGCCACTAATGATTGACCAGTTGCTAACATCGGATCAATTAAAATTAAATTTTTTCCTTCAAATGATGGAGCTGCTTGATATTCCACTAAAATTTCAAACTTATCATCGTTGTCATAATGATGACGGTAAGCCGAAACAAATCCGTTTTCTGCATTATCAAAAAAACTCATAAAACCTTGATGCAAGGCCAAACCAGCACGTAAAATTGAACATAAAACGACAGGTTCCGCAATAGTTGTAGTTTGTTTGATACCAAGCGGCGTTTGCACATCGATATTTTTGTAATCAAGCGTTTTGCTTAATTCGTATGCCATTATTTCTCCAATACGCTCAATATTTTTTCTAAAACGCATGCTGTCTTTTTGTATGGTAACATCGCGAATTTGCGCCAAAAAATGATTAAGAATACTGTTTTTTTCGGAGATATAATGAATGTGCATCGATTTTATTTTTTGTAATTCAGGATAAAAGTACAAAAAATAGCTATTTTTGTATCAATTAAAAAGAGATAATTATGTTTGCTGAATTTGCATTTCCCATTTTTGAACAAAGTATCAAAACATATCACATTATAGATGATGTGTATCAACCAGTTGTAAATCCTTATGAAAAAGGAACTATTGAATATTTGTTGTTTGCAAAAAATTGGGTAGATACGGTGCAATGGCATTACGAAGATATCGTTCGTGATCCAAATATTGATCCAGTTGCAGCTTTAGATTTAAAACGTAAAATTGATGCTTCCAACCAAGTTCGTACGGACATGGTAGAATATATCGATAGTTATTTCTTAAATAAATACAAAGATGTTCAAGTAAAACCAAATGCAAAAATCAACACCGAAAGTCCAGCTTGGGCAATTGACCGTTTGTCGATTTTGGCTTTGAAAATTTACCACATGAACGAAGAGGCAACTCGTACTGAAGCAACGGATGAACACAGAGCAAAATGTCAAGAAAAATTGAATGTATTGTTAGACCAAAAGAACGATATGTTTACTTCAATTAGCCAATTAATTGAAGATATTGAAGCGGGTGACAAATACATGAAAGTATACAAACAAATGAAAATGTACAACGATGAGGAGTTAAATCCAGTGTTGTATCAAAATAAAAAATAGTCATCGTTTGATGTCTAAATCCAAACACATATTGGTAATAAGGCTCTCAGCCATGGGTGATGTCGCAATGACAGTTCCTATGTTGAGAGCCTTAGTTTTGCAATATCCCCAAGTAAAAATTACGGTAGTTTCCCGACCCTTTTTCCAACCTTTTTTTGACGGAATTCCGAATGTGAATTTCTTTGGAGTGGATTTGAAAGAGCGACATAAAGGATTCTTAGGTTTACTTCGATTATTTTCCGATTTGCGAAAATTGAATATTGATGCGGTTGCCGATTTACACAATGTACTTCGTTCTAAAGTTGTTCGAACCTTATTCGCTTTAAGCGGAAAAAAAGTCTCAGCAACCGATAAAGGAAGAGCCGAAAAGAAAGCCTTAACCAGTTTAACCAACAAAGTTTTTGCTCCAGTAAAATCAATGGTCTACAGACATTTAGAAACATTCAAGCAACTTGGATTTTCAATAGATTTAGCGCATCCACAATTTCCAGAAAAAGCGATTTTATCGAAAGAAATCATCTCAATTACGGGAATTAAAAATCAGAATTGGATTGGAATTGCGCCTTTTGCACAATATGAAAGTAAAGTATATCCGTTCGATTTAATGCAAGAAGTAATAGATGGTTTAGCAGAAAATAAGAATCATAAAGTCTTTTTATTTGGTGGAGGAGAAAAAGAAATTCAATTACTGAATCAATTGCAAAACCAACATGATAACGTAATCGTTTTAGCTGGAAAACTAAAATTCAAACAAGAATTAGAAGTGATTTCTAATTTAGACGTTATGCTCTCAATGGATTCAGGAAATTCGCATATTGCTGCAATGTTAGGAGTTAAAGTCATTACGCTTTGGGGCGCCACGCATCCTTATGCAGGTTTTAAACCGTTTAATCAACCAGATGATTTTTGCTTGACTTCGGATAGAACTCAATATCCATTGTTACCAACTTCCATTTATGGAAACAAAAAGGTAGAAGGTTATGAAGATGTGATGCGAACTATTTTACCAGAAAAAGTAGTGTTCAGTATTCAGTCGCAGTTAGCAGATCAGACTGAACACTAAATACTGAACACTGTTTACTTATTATACATCATCAAAATCAATCTTAATCGTAGCTGTTGTTGGATGCGCTTGACATGCTAACGTTAATCCTTCTGCAATTTCTGTATCAGTTAAAATTTGGTTCTTTTTCAAGACCACTTCACCTTCTGTAATTCTACAAATACAACTGCTGCAAATCCCACCTTGACAAGAATACGGTACATCCAAACCTTGTTTCAACGCCGCTTCTAATAAAGTTTGTTTTTGACTCATTTCGAAAGTCGTTTCTTCATCATCAACTAAAATAGAAATTTTAGTGTGACCATCAGCGTTTGCAACGGTTTCTCCTTCGTTTGATGAGGTAGAGAACAATTCGAATTTAATATCTGAATCGGAAATGTTATTTTCTTTCAATGTATCCGAAACCAAATTAATCATCTCTTCAGGTCCGCATAAATAGAATTTTGAAAACTCCATTTCAGCATGTTTGTTTTTCAAAATGAAATTCACCGTTGATTTATCAATTCTGCCAAACAAAGCATTGTCAGCAGAAGATTGACTATAAACATATTGTACAAATAAACGTCCAACATATTGCAATTGTAAATCGTGTAATTGGTTGTGGAAAATGGTATCTTTTTCCGATTTATTTCCATAAACCAAAACAAAAGTACTATTTGGTTCTTCCTCTAAAACCGATTTTAGTATCGAGTAAACAGGTGTGATTCCGCTACCAGCCACGAAAGCTGCGTAATTTTTCTGACGTTCTGCTTTAGGTTCGAAAGTGAATTTTCCTTCTGGAGTTCCTACTTCGATTACGTTTCCAACGGCTAATTTTTCATTGGCAAATTTGGAGAAGAAACCATTTTTGATAGCTTTAACAGCAATTCGTAATTCGCCACTTTTTGGTGATGAACAAATCGAATACGCTCTTCTAATTTCTTGTCCGTCAAGCGTGATTTTTAAGTTTACGTATTGTCCAGCAACGAATTGGTAATAGGATTTTAATTCGTCTGGAACATTAAAAAGAATCGAAACCGCATCGGCTGTTTCTTTGATGATTTCTTTAATGCTTAATTTATAAAATGATGACATGTGATTTTATTTTTTTGCAAAAATACTATTTATCAAGAAAATAGAGGATAGAATTTAGAAAATAGATTTTCAGATTTTCGGTTATTCTGATTTTTGGAACATAGATTGATAAAATTATCGGAATAGTTATAATCTTATATAAACTTAACCCGTTGGGTGTAATTATTTAAAGTAAAATAAATTAATTAGATATTGCTCAAGATACTGAAATTCAGTATCTTGAATTCGAAAAACAAAACAATATCTATGTCAAATATAGTAAAAAAATATTTAAGAGTTTTAGAAGTTATAAGTTCTTTGAATTTTGAATTAGAATTTAAATCAGGTGTAGGTAGAAAAGAAAAAATGTCTGATTTAGAGATAGTTGCACTGAGTTTGACCGCGGAATTTATGTCAATTGACAGTGAGAATTCTTTGTTTAAGGAGATAAATAATCAACAAATTCCTAATTTAATTGAACGAAGTCAGTTCAATAAAAGAAGGCGAAAATTGTTTTTATTTTTAGAAGAAGTTAGAATAAAACTTGCTTCACATTTTTTAGAGTTTGAAGATTATTTTATCGTTGATAGTATGCCATTAGAGATATGCAAATTTGCTCGTCATAAGAGAATCAAAATCTGTAAAAATGAGTTTGAAACGGCTCCTTCAAAAGGGTTTTGTGCTTCTCAAAATAACTGGTTTTATGGATATAAATTACATGGGGTTTGTTCTATAAATGGAGTTTTTCATTCCTTAGATATTACAAAGGCAGAAGTTCACGATGTTCATTTTTTGAAAAATATAAAACAACAAATGTCTGATTGTGTGTTGCTTGGCGACAGAGGCTACTTATCTCAAAGCATTCAATTAGATTTGTTCCAAACCGTAAATATCAAATTAGAAACTCCAAAAAGAGCTAATCAAAAATATTATAAGCCACAACCTTATGTCTTTAGAAAATCAAGAAAAAGAATTGAAACATTATTTTCACAACTATGCGACCAGTTCAGAATTAGAAACAATTATGCTAAAACTTTTGAAGGTTTTAAAACAAGAATATTAGCGAAAATTACAGCATTAACTTTAGTTCAATACATCAATAAATTTATCTTTGATAGACCAATAAATAATATTAAAAATCAAATAATTTAATTACACCCAACGGGTATAAACTTATTAAAATAATACCAATTAAGCTTTCAATATTCTTCCATGACTTTTATGGTTTAATTTCCTGATTTTTAATTTTTTGTATGTACTTGTTTTTGATTTTTAAAAAAAATACTTAAGAATGTTATGCATAAGAAAATTATGTATATATTTGTATTCAAATTTTAAGCTTATGAAAAACTCACAATTATACAAAGGTAGTTTGAATACCATCATTATGAAGCTTTTAGAAGAGCAGGGCAGAATGTATGGCTATGAAATTACACAAAAAGTAAAGGAAATCACTAAAGGCGAATTGAACATAACCGAAGGCGCCTTGTATCCTGCTTTACACAAATTAGAAGCCGAAGGTTTGTTAGATGTTGAGGTAGAAAAAGTAGATAATCGTTTAAGAAAGTACTACAAACTTACCGAAAAAGGCACCACAGAAACCGCAAACCGTTTAGCTGAATTAGAAGAATTCATCAAAAACATACAAACGATTGTAAATCCAAAATTAAGTTATTAAGATGAAGTTGACAGTAGAACAAATAGATAAAATAGATGTTATTCTAGACGAATTAGGATTAGAATTTCTCGATATTAAATTAGAGATTAAAGACCATATTGCTTGTCAGGTTGAAGAGAATATGAGTTCTCGAGAAACATCTTTTGATGCCTCTTTACTATATGTGTTAAAATGTTGGAAATCAAAACTTATATTAAGAAAATCATGGCTAATAAGCAATAAAAAATCATTTCCTAAAATTGTGATTCAAAAATTATTTAAACGATTTTTAATTTATAATACAACTTTGGGTTTCTTTATGATTTTATCTTTTTATTTCTTTCAAAATTACAAACAGGGTATCAATGATTCTATGTTCTTTTCCAAATATTCTACTATAATATATAGCTGTTTTCTTGCCGTTTACTCTGTATTTTGGCTTAAAATGTATTTTCAGAAAATAAAAACCAGTTATTTTTACCAATTCAAACAAAACTTTTATCTTTTATTTCTTTTTCAATTTTACATGGTTTTTTTATCTAGTGCTTTTATGAATTATTTTTGTTTATCAATGCTCTTGATTCTTATACCTTTTCTATTTCAATTGTTTTATAAACACCTCCAGTTTATTAAAAAATATCAGTTAGTATGAAACTTACTCCAGAAAACATCAAGCACATAGACAACACTTTGATTAAGGATAGAATAAATTATATTGATTTAAGGATTGAAATTATTGACCATATTTCTTCCGAGTTAGAAATATTGGAGGGAGATTTTGAGGTTGTTTTTCCTAAATTCTACGAAGAAAAGAAATCTTTTATTAGACAAATGTTTGTTAGCCATATGAAATTGGATTATAAAAAAGGATACAAACAGCTTCTTAACAAGCTTTTTTCATTAAGTTTTTTCTTTTTATTCCTAATGATAAATGCTATTATTATTTTTTTGAATCATACAAAAAACAAAGAGTTTGTGTTAGAATATTTAGACATTATTCCAATAATATTACCCACACCTATTACAATAATTATGTTGTATAATTTTTTGTTGTCTAAAAATAATTCAACAGATTTATCAAGCTTAGTTGGCATAACTAATCTAATTATTGTTTCTTATGTTTTTGGCGGTATTTATATAATCAGAGAAATAGATATGTTATGGATTCCTATTTTCTCCTTTTACTTAACAATTAACTTATCTTATTACTTTTTTTATTTTTCTTCAAAGAAAAGACACGAAAAAAAATATAATAACATCTTATTTAACAGATAATTTATGTTCAAACTCACACCACAAGAAATCCAATTCATAGACAACTATCTAAAAAACAGTGAAGTTATCTATTATGATATTCGCATGGAAATGCTCGACCATGTGGCAACGGCAGTGGAACATAAAATGCAAGCTGAAAATTTAGATTTCTATGATGCTTTCAAAAGTTATATGGTCGTGAATAAAAAAGAAATTTTGAAAAGGAATAAAGAGGAAGGTTTGCATTTTAAAGAACCCTTGAAGAAGTTTGGGTTATTTTTAATTCAGCCATTTCAGATACTTTTAGCGATAAGTACTTTTTCTTTGGTTTATTTTTTTGCTAAAATATATGGGTTAAACGTATATTCTAATTATCTATATCTATTTATAATTATAACTTATTTAATATTTGGTATTTCACATTTTTTATTAACTAAAAAAAAGAAATTCTATTACATTGATAGAAACTTTTCAATCATTTTTTTACTTTTTCAAATCGCAAATCCATTGCATAGAAATGCTAATGAAAATTTAGTAGCCTTTGTTGTTTTCAATTCAATAATATTGTTTGTTTTTTTTGCTTTTCTCCGATTTTATTATTTAGAAATGAAGTCTTTTAAACAGAAAAATCAATTTTTATTCCAATAAAAAACATAGAAACTCATACAAGAAACGTATCCAGAATATCTATTAGAAAATGCAAATTAAACAAAAGCCTACTCTTTTCAAAGTAGGCTTTTGTTTGTTATTCCATAAACAACGCTTTTAATTCCGTTGCTTCGCTTGGTTTCATTTTTCCAGCTAAGACTAAGCTTAGTTGTTTTCTTCTTAAAGCGGCTTCGTAACGTTGTTTTTCTAATTCGGTTTCTGGTTCAATTGGTGGAACTGGAATTGGTCTTCCTGTTTCATCAACTGCAACAAAAGTATATATAGCTTCGTTGGCTTTATTTTTAATTCCTGATTCACGGTCTTCAATCCAAACATCAATAAAGATTTCCATTGACGAGTTGAATGTTCTTGAAACTTTAGATTCAACAGTTACTACACTTCCTAACGGAATAGCTCTGTTAAACGCAACGTGATTCACCGATGCCGTTACACAAATTCTACGCGAATGTCTTCTAGCGGTAATACTCGCTGCTCTATCCATACGAGCAAGCAATTCACCACCAAATAAGTTGTTCAATGGATTCGTTTCACCTGGTAAAACTAAGTCGGTTAAAGTAGTTACCGATTCTGAAGGAAATTTTGGTTGCATTGTTTTTTTTGCAAAGATAATGCGGAATTTGATAATTAAATGCAAAAAAAAATCCCAAAATCGGGATTTCAATAATTATTACGCAAAGTGTTAAAAATTTATTCTATCATTAACCAAGCTTCGGTATTGTGTGTTTTTTGAATGTTTTTTCTTTCCGTTTGCGCCTCGTTTAAGTTTTTGAAACTTGCATAAACTACAGGATATAAATTGTATTTATTCATCGGAAGTATCTTAGCATTTTCAAAACCTGCTGCTTTTAATTCGGCAATAGCTTTGTTAGCATTTTCTTCACTTCTATATGCGCCAGCCACTAAATGATATGGCATTTTTTCTTCAACTGGAGCAGCTACACTTAATTCAACCGCTTCAACTGGAGCAGTAATTACAAATGTAGCTTGTTGAATTTGTTGTTGCACTTTTTCTTGTACGTTTTTCTGAACGGCTAAAGTTTTAGTCTCAATTTGTTGATCGTAATACGTTTTATATCCAAAACCACCAGCGCCCAACATCACCACAAAAACAGCTGCATATTTCAAATATGAGTAATCTTTCTTTCTTTCAGGAGTAAAAATAATAGGTGCTTTTTCTTCTAAAGCTTCTACTTCTTGTTTTAAAACTTCTCTTGTAATTTCTGGAGAAACAAAAGGAGTTAATCCAAAAGAATCTGTTAAATAATTTACCGTATTCGCTGGTTCAAAAACCCAATTCATTTCATTGTTCACCGAAATCTCACCAATGTTTTTCAACACCACACGATTGCGGTTTTGTAATAAATAGGTCCATTCGTTCACCACATCACCAATTTTGATTACGGCTAATTCGTAGGACATTTTTTCTTGTAATGCCACATGATTCGCTAATAAACCATCATTGTTTTTTACATTCGCATTAAACGAAACCACTTTTTTAGGTGGAAAAAACGAACTTGCGCTTCCAGTAACGTGAGCGGACACAGTTTCGGTTAAAAACGCACCAAAGCCAGGAACAGTAACGCACTGATAACGATATAATAAGTCGGATATGTGTTTTTCTATCTGCATAACAACAAAGTTAGATAATCAATAGTAATATCAAAATTTTATCAACAAAAATTATTAACAATTGCGGTTTTTACTGTAAATAATTAAAAATAAGCTTGTTGTGAATTTATTCGTCATCCTGAGCTTGTCGAAGGGCTGCTGTCCGCTTTACACGGTGCCGCTCCCATCAGGGCTAGTTAGCTTTCATTTTCTTTCTTGGTCTTTGTTTTCTATGTAAAATGGAATGTCTTGTGCGGTTAAGATAATTTTCTATGTTTCTATGTGGTAAAAACCTTTGGATTATTACTAAAAACCATTATTTTTGTTCTTTAATTATACGCCAAATAAATTTTATACACGCCATGACACAGTCAGAATTATACCACACGCTTGCGTTGATGCAAGTGGAAGGAGTAGGAGATGTAATCGCTAAAAAACTCCTCCAAAATTGCGGAAACGCAGCAGAAGTCTTCGCTTCAAAAAAATCCCAACTTCAAAAAATTGACGGCATTGGTTCGGTTGTAATTAAAAATTTAAAAGACAAATCCGTATTTAAAAAAGCGGAAGCCGAACTCCAATTTCTTGCACAAGAAAATATTTCCACTACTTATTTTCAAGACAAAAACTATCCCGAGCGTTTAAAACACTGTTACGACAGTCCTGTACTTTTATTCCAAGCTGGAAATATTGATTTACAAAACCAAAGAATCATCAGTATTGTCGGTACACGTCAAATCACGACGTATGGTATGGAATTTACTAAGAAATTGATTGAAGAAATATCCCCTTTAAATCCTATAATTGTTAGTGGTTTTGCTTATGGCGTAGACATTTATGCCCATCAAATGGCAATGGATTGTGGTTTGCAAACCATCGGTGTTTTAGCACATGGATTGAATCAAATTTATCCGAAAACTCACAAAAAGTACATGGCAAAAATGGAACAAAACGGCGGCTTTTTAACCGAATTTTGGAGTACCAGCAATCCCGATAAAGAAAATTTCATCAAAAGAAATCGCATTGTGGCTGGTATTAGCGAAGCTACCATCGTAATTGAAAGTGCGGAAAGAGGTGGTTCATTAGTCACGGCTAATTTAGCCAACGACTACAACCGAGATGTTTTCGCGGTTCCAGGAAGAACGACAGATAAATACAGTCAAGGTTGTAATAATTTGATTAAAACACAACGCGCTAATTTGCTCACATCAGCAGCAGATTTGGTGTATATTTTAAATTGGGAATTACAGCGCGAATCTCAAAAAGTAGTGCAAAAACAATTGTTCGTTACCTTAACCGATGAAGAGCAAATCATCTACGATTACCTTCAAAAAACAGGAAAAGAAATGATGGATATTATCGCTTTAGAATGCGATTTTCCTATTTATCGAATTTCGTCTATTTTGTTAAACATGGAATTAAAAGGTATAATTCGTCCTTTGCCAGGAAAAATGTTTGAGGTAGTTTAAACACATTTTCTTGTCAAGCTGAACTTGTTTCAGCTTCTCGATAATTTGATATTATTAGATCCTGAAACGAGTTCAGGATGACAGAAGTTTAGTTTATTAAAATAATTAGATTCTGAAACTAGTTCAGAATGACAAAACAATAAAAAAATGCCTTATAGAACATATCATAATTATTGGGTTTATATTCTAAAAAATAAACCAAAAGGAACGCTTTACATAGGTGTAACTGGTGGATTAGATGATAGAATGGAACGACATGTAAATCAAGAAGGAAGTAAATTTACATCAAAGTATAATTTAAAAGTTTTAGTTTATTTCGAAGAATTTCAGTTTATAAATGACGCAATTGCAAGAGAAAAACAACTAAAGAACTGGCATCGACAATGGAAAATTAATCTAATAGAAGAATCAAATCCTAATTGGGAGAATCTTTGGAATCCTTTAGATCCTGAAACGAGTTCAGGATGACAGGATAATGTGCAAAATAATATATAGTTTGTCAAGCTGAACTTGTTTCAGCTTCTCATTTTGTTATGACAATATATTCTGAAATAAGTTCATGATGACAAGGATAACATTTTAATTTTAAACTCGTAAATTAGTACAAATTTAAATTCCATGTACACACTTCCAAAAATTGAACGCTTTCAACAAAATGTCGCTTCAAAATATACGATTTATAACAGTGTTTTTATCACGTTGCCTTTTGATGAGATCAATAATACCGGTGTTTTGTTGCCTTTGTTTTCAGAAGTTTGTGAAAATGGTTATAAAAACGAACAAAGTCCGGCGGAGATTTTTGAAACCTTCGTAACGAAATATTTAGATAATCCTTCTGAACCAGAAAAAATCAGTTTGTTGTTTCGATTTATTCAATATGTGGAGCGCCAAGTGGTGCTTTTTGATGCGATTGAAGATGCCGCTTTTCCAATTGTGAACAATATGGAAGGCAAGAGTTCGCTTCGCGCTATTAAAGAAACCGCTGAATCCGAAGGAAAAACCAAAGAATTGAAAGACTTTCTAGAAAATTTTAAAGTTAGAACGGTTTTAACCGCGCATCCAACACAGTTTTATCCAGGTTCGGTTTTAGGAATTATTACCGATTTAACGGAAGCTTTGAAATCCAATAATCATATTGTGATTAAAGATTTGTTGGCACAATTAGGAAAAACACCGTTCTTCAAAAAAGAAAAACCAACTCCTTTTGATGAAGCTGTGAGTTTAATTTGGTACTTGGAAAACGTCTTTTATCCTACGGCAAGCGAAATGGTGCATTACTTTCAAAAGAATATTTTCAAAGGAAACGAACTGAAAAATGATGTACTTAATTTAGGCTTTTGGCCGGGTGGCGATCGAGATGGAAATCCGTTTGTAACTACTGAAATCACCTTGAAAGTTGCGGAACGTTTACGAACTTCAATTTTAAAATGTTATTACACCGATATTCGAAAATTAAAACGAAAGCTAACCTTCACAGGTGTTGACGTGATTATTGCCGAATTGGAAAACAAGTTATACCGTTCGGTTTTTTATTCTCAAGGAGAAATTTTTATTTCTTTGGAGGAATTCAAATCGCAATTACAAAACATTAAAAATATCATTATTGAGAAACACCAATCGCTTTATGTGGATGAGGTAGATTTGTTGTTGAATAAAGTTAATTTGTTTGGTTTTCATTTTGCCACTTTAGACATTCGTCAGAACAGCAAAATTCACAAAGCGGTTTTTCAGGATATTGTTCAAAAAGAGAAAAGTTTGTTTCCAGCAGATTATTTTAGTTTATCGGAATCAACAAAAATTGATATTTTATCCAAAGCTTCTGCCCAACTAAAAGCTTCGGATTTTGATAATGAAATTACGAAAGAAACCATCAGTTCCATAGAAGCGATTCGTACGATTCAAGAAAATAATGGCGAATTAGGCTGTAACCGATACATTATTAGTAACAACGAAAGCGCTTTGAACGTTATGGAAACTTTGGCGATGTTCCAGTTGTGCGATTGGAACAATCCTTCGGTTGATGTGGTACCGCTTTTTGAATCAGTAGAAGATTTACACAAAGCGGATTTAGTGATGGAACAATTATACACGAATTCGGTTTATGCGAATCATTTGAAGAGTCGAGGCAATCAGCAAACCATCATGTTAGGTTTCTCGGACGGAACAAAAGATGGCGGATATCTAATGGCAAATTGGGCGATTTATAAAGCAAAAGAAGCCTTGACTGAAATTTCCAGAAAATACAACGTCAAAGTCATTTTCTTTGATGGTCGTGGCGGACCTCCAGCGCGTGGTGGTGGAAAAACGCATCAGTTTTATGCTTCGTTAGGTCCAAAAATTGAAAGTCAGCAATTGCAATTAACGGTGCAAGGACAAACGATTAGTTCTAATTTTGGAACGTTGGATTCGTGTCGTTACAATTTAGAGAATTTAGTGAGTGCAGGTGCGAAAAATCAGGTTTTCAATACCAATCAAAATGAATTGACAAATTCTGAAAATGCCATTTTAGAACAACTAGCCGAAATCAGTTTTAAGAAATATATCGATTTTAAAAATCATCCCTTATTTGTGCCTTATTTGGAAAAAATGAGTACGTTGAATTATTACGCAAAAACGAATATCGGAAGCCGACCAGCCAAAAGAAAAGCAGAAGCCAAATTGAATTTAGATGATTTACGTGCGATTCCATTTGTGGGTTCTTGGAGTCAATTGAAGCAAAATGTACCCGGATTTTTCGGACTTGGAACGGCTTTAAAACATTTTGAAGAACAAAATCGTTGGGACGAAGTAAGTCATTTGTACCAAAATTCGTTGTTTTTCAGAACCTTGTTGGAAAACAGTATGATGGCGTTATGCAAATCGTTTTTCCCGTTGACAGCTTACATGAAAAATGATCCCGAATTTGGCGCTTTTTGGACAATCATTCACGATGAATATTTAGAAACCAAACGATTATTATTGAAAATTTCCGGTTTCAAAGAATTAATGGAAAACTATCCTGATGGGAAAGCTTCGATTGAAATGCGAGAAAAAATGGTCGTTCCTTTATTAACGATTCAGCAATATGCCTTGTTAAAAATTAAAGCGTTACGAGAAAGCGAAACACCAGATGAAAAGTTAATCGCAGTTTATGAAAAAATAGTAACGCGCTCGTTGTTTGGAAATATTAACGCTAGTAGAAATTCGGCTTAGTTTTTGTTGTTGATTTTATAAATTCAGGTTTATGCAAAAACTAATACTACTTACATTTTTTTCTTTATTTACACTTTCTTGTACTGAGAAAGAAAACACCTATGAAGAATTAGAAGCCGAAGTTTTGTGGGATGTGTTGCCGGAAGTTATTTATCCATTTATTCAAATTAATTTACCGCCTCCGCCTCCACCAAGTTCGGATTCATTAAAATTCAATTTAGATAATGATTCCATTATTAAGGATATTAAAAAACAAACAGATGAAATTAAAAAATTAGCTCAAGAGAAACATAAAATACATATTGGTTTAAATTCTCTCATGTTTCCAATTAAAAAGTCAGAATTTAAAACTTCAAATCGAAATAACATTTCAATTGATAGTTTAATGGAAAGAAAGTTTCGAAAAAATGAATTATTAAATTCAACGTTGAAAATTAAATTTGTTGAAAATGACACAATTGCTGTAAGAGGTGAATTTATTAAAGATCCTGAAATTAAAGCGTTGTCAAGTGTTACTCGAGTTTTGTTTAATGATAATAAAACAAAAGCTTTTTTCAAACTCTATCCTTTTGGATGTTTACCTTATTCAGTTGAAATAGTTTCAGAGAAAGTGAATAATAAATGGTTAGTTAAAGAAATTATTAAAGAATAATTTTATGAGATATATTTCAATTTTATTAATTTCTTTATTCTTTTTTTCTTGTGAAGACAATTCAAAAACCTATGAAGAGATAGAAGCCGAAGTTTTGTGCGATGTGTTGCCGGAGATTTTAGAAAGAGAATTGAAATTTTATTCTGTTAGAATTCCACCACCACCTCAAATATTAGATTCGTTAAAATATAATGATAAACAATTAGATAGTATTCGTATACAAGATAGTTTGTTATGGGATAAATACTTAAAAGAATATAAAGTTTATTATAAAAGTCAATTATCTAAAATAAGAGAATATAAGAAAGTACAACAAAAAGTGTTAGACACTTTGTTATATGTTAAGAAACTATTTACTGATGAAACTATTTATTTAAAAAGTGAATTAGATTCAAGAAAAGTTGGATTAGATGAATTTAACAATTCAAATATTAATGTTAATTTAGTTCCTTATTCAAATACCTTTGAAGGGTAAGATAGAAATTCTGGAGAACAAGTTTTGTTTCTTACAAGAGTATTAATGGACGAAAAAGAAGAAAATTCTTTTTTTACTGTTTTTAAATTCTTTGGTACTTATCATGTTTTTTGTAGAAAGACAAAAAACAACAAATGGGAGATAAGAAAAGTAATTCCTGATGATGACAATAAGCTTCGCTTAGAATAAAAAACCTCAAAATTTAGATATCTAAACTTTGAGGTTTTACTTTATTAAATTTTGAGTTTTCTTAGTAACCCAACTTCTCTCTAACTCTTTTCAAAACGCCATTTGCTACTGCACTTGCTTTTGCGGCACCTTCCAATAATAATTTATCTACTTCTTCTAAGTTGTTGATGTAGTAATTGTATTTTTCTCTTTCGGTTTTGAATTTCTCAACAATTAATTCGAATAATTCTTGTTTCGCGTGACCGTAGCCGTAATTTCCACCTAAATAGTTGGCTTTCATTACTTCAGTTTGTTCAGGTGTTGCTAACAATTTGTATAAAGCAAAACAATTACAAGTATCTGGGTTTTTTGGATCTTCTAGTGGTGTACTATCGGTCTGAATTCCCATAATTTGTTTGCGAAGCGCTTTGTCGTCCACAAAAATATTAATAAAATTATTTCTCGATTTACTCATTTTTTGTCCGTCTGTTCCCGGAACATACATGGTTTCTTCACTTGTTTTTCCTTCTGGTAAAACAAAAGTTTCTCCCATTTGATGGTTAAAACGCGAAGCAACATCTCTCGTAATTTCTATATGTTGTAACTGGTCTTTTCCCACAGGAACAATATTGGCATCATATAATAAAATATCAGC
>JACCDV010812876.1_pt1 | contig 23219 bp, 17 predicted proteins | sample 7446131 | NCBI WGS metagenome assembly JACCDV01 (sample SAMN15323448, study PRJNA562643) | freshwater metagenome | isolation source: river surface water | place: USA:Blue River Watershed | collected 2017-08-17
CAAAAGTGTAAACTTCGGAATCATTTACGGCCAAGGGGCATTCGGACTGGCAGACAACCTGGGCATCAGCAGAACAGAAGCCAAAACCATCATCGACAATTACAAAAAGGAGTTCTCCGGCATCAACGGATACATGGAATCAACCATCCAATTTGCACGGGAACGTGGATATGTAGAAACACTGATGGGCAGAAAACGATGGCTCAGGGATATCAACTCATCCAATTTCACTGTGCGTGGATTCGCTGAACGCAATGCGATCAATTCCCCCATACAGGGATCAGCAGCCGATATGATTAAATTGGCCATGATTAAAGTGCATAAAGCCATTAAACAGGAAGGATTCAAAAGCAAAATGATTTTACAGGTGCATGATGAATTGATCTTTGATGCGCTGAAATCCGAAGCGGAAGCACTCAGAGCCTGTATCCTGGAGAATATGGAAAATGCATTGCCACTCCCCAACCAGGTTCCCGTCATTGCAGAAGCAGGCATGGGAGAAAATTGGCTGGAAGCACATTAAACCGATGATTACAAAATTATTCATACTCCTTTTCAAATTGAAGGGCTGGAAGATTGTGGGAACCCCTCCATCTGATCTGAAGAAAGCGGTTGTCATTGCAGCACCCCATACCAGCAACTGGGACTTTGTTTATGCACTGGCCGTATTCAAGCAGTTGAAGTTGAAGATGCGCTACCTGATCAAAAAGGAAGTGAATTTTTTTCCGCTGAGTATTCTGCTCAAGAATACAGGTGCCATTCCTGTTGAACGCAGTAAAAAAAACAACCTTATAGATCAGATTGTCAATCTTTTCAGGCAGCATGATCAAATCTTCATCGCCATCCCGGCTGAAGGAACGCGTAAACGAGTTGACAAAGTGAAATCCGGTTTTTACTACGCTGCCCTAGGCGCCAATGTTCCCATCCTTCCGGGGTATCTGGACTTCCAAAAAAAGGAGGGCGGCTTCGGCGAACCCATTTATCTTTCCGGTAACAAAGCTGCTGATATGGCTCAGATAAAGGCTTTTTATGCCGGCAAGACTGGTAAATACCCTGAATTATTCAATTTGGATGCTTTTAACATCGAATGACATGAAACCTAGAATAATCTATTGTTACGACGCCTATTGTGGGTGGTGTTACGGATTCAGTCCGGTCATCAAAGCGCTATGGGTCAAATACCGCGACCAATTTGAATTCGAAACCCTGTCTGGTGGAATGATTCCTGCTGATTCTACCAAACACATTGGTGCCATTGCCGAATACATCAGGGGTGCCTACACCACAGTTGAAAACATGACGGGTGTCAAGTTTGGTGAGGATTTTCTATGGCATATTTTCAACCCCGATCAAAGCGACTGGTTTCCCAACTCTGAAATGGCTGCCATAGCAATGGCCATCTTCAGGGAGAAATTCCCTGCCGCCACCATTGAATTTGCGGCCGATCTGCAAGAAGCCTTGTATGCTGAAGGTCGGGATTTGACTGATAAGGAGGCTTACAGACACCTTCTTGAAAAGTATGATATGGATGCAACAGACTTTTACAATAAACTGAAAGATCCTGCATACCAGGAAAAAGCCTATTATGATTTTTCATTGGTAAAGCAACTGCAGGTTTCGGGTTTTCCATGTGTTTTTCTGCAAATGGAAGAAAGCAAATTGTACATGATTGCCAGAGGGTACAGCGAATTGGAAGCTATCGAAAAACGCATTGGCAATATCCTGGCAGCCAACAATTAACCATTTGGTTGTAACTTGCGTAGACTAAATTGTGAACATGGAATACAACAAACTCATTTCGGTTACCGGCTTTTCCGGACTTTTTGAATTGGTCAGCAGCAAGACCGATGGAGCAATCGTGAAATCTTTGGATGATAATACAACCAAATTCGTTTCCAGCAGGATGCACCAGTTTTCCCATTTGGAAACCATTGAGGTTTATACAACGGAAGACAATGTTAACCTGATTGAAATCTTTAAAGCGATGGAAGCTGCAGGAACTGCCCTACCTGCTGAAAAAGACAACAAAGCCATTAAAGCCTATTTTGGTGAAGTATACCCAAATATGGATTTTGAGCGTGTTTACAGCAGTGATATGAAAAAAATGGTGCGTTGGTTCAGTGTCATCAAAAAACACAATATCGAACTGAAACTGACCGCTGTAGCAGAGAATGATGAAACTGCTGAAGCTGAATAACCTTCACCTAAAATCCAAACCATGGCTTACACCGCAGCAATTGAAAAGCTGAAACACAACTTTTTGCCGGTAGACTTTACCCTAACCAGCTGGGATGCCCTTGCACCCTATTTCATCGGGTTAACAGAAAGGCCGGTAGAAAGCAACGAAGATCTGGAGCAGTGGCTGAAAGACATGAGTGAACTAGAGGCTTTCATCAGCGAAGATGCCTGCTGGAGACAGGTCAGGATGACCTGTGATACCACAAACAAGGAACTGGAAGAGGCTTTCAATTTCTTCTTCATGGAAATCCAACCTAAAATCCAACCATATGCAGATCTCTTGAACCGCAAGTTGGTTGATTGCCCTTTTACTGCACAGTTGGATCAAAAGAAATATTTCACCTACCTGCGGTCGGTAAAGAAAAGCATCGACCTCTTCCGTGAAGAAAACATTCCGCTACAGGCGGAAATGAGTGTACTCCAACAGCAATATGGCGCTGTTGCAGGCAAAATGACGATCGAACAGGATGGAAAGGAATACACACTGCAACAGGCAGCCAAATTTCTGGAACATGAAGACCGTACGGTAAGGGAAAAGGTTTACCGGAAAATAGCGGAACGCAGATTGGTGGATAAAGACACCTTAAATGAACTTTTCAGCAACCTCATTGCGCGAAGACATCAGATAGCCCGCAATACAGGATTCGATAACTACCGTGACTACAAATTTGCGGAAATGGGTCGGTTCGATTATACACCTGCATCCTGTTTCCAATTTCATGAAGCCGTGAGCAAACATGTCATGCCACTGATGGATGAAATTTACAGTCATCAGCAAAACAGGCTGGGCTTGGATACGCTGCGACCATGGGATACAGATGCTGAACCTGCCGGTATCAGCCCCTTGCGGCCCTTTACTGATGGCAAGGATCTCCTGAGACGCTCCATTGCCTGCCTGGACAAACTGGATCCTTTTTTTGGCAACTGTTTGCGCAAAATGGAGGAACTCAACCACTTGGATCTCGACAGCAGGATGGGTAAAGCTCCAGGTGGATACAATATGCCACTGGCTGAAAGCGGAGCGCCATTCATCTTCATGAATGCTGCATCTCAGATGGCTGACCTCACCACCATGGTTCATGAGGCAGGGCATGCCATCCATTCTTTTTTGGCACATGGATTGGAACTCACCGGCTTCAAAGAATACCCGACAGAAATGGCCGAAGTGGCGAGCATGTCCATGGAACTGTTCACCATGGATCATTGGGATGTTTTCTTTGAGAATAAAGAGGAAATGAATCGGGCCAAAAGACATCAGCTGGAAAGGGTCATTACCATATTTCCATGGATAGCTACTATTGACAAATTCCAGCATTGGGTATATGAAAACCCAAACCATAGCCTGGATGAAAGAAAAGAAAATTGGTTGGCTATACTCAATGAGTTCTCTTCATCTGTGATTGATTATAGCGGATTGGAAAACTTCAGGGGTTACAACTGGCAACGGCAACTGCATCTTTTTGAAGTACCCTTCTACTACATCGAGTATGGCATAGCACAATTGGGAGCCATTGGCATGTGGAAACAATACAGGGAAGATCCCAAAAAAGCACTGGAGAATTATCAATATGCCCTGAGTTTGGGTGGTACAAAAACGCTGCCGGAACTCTATGCAGCAGCTGGTATACGTTTCGATTTCTCGCCGGAAACCATCAGTGAGTTGATGATTTTTGTCAAAAACGAATTGGATAAACTCTGAGATACCACTTTTATGGTAGTGCCGGTTCTATGCCGACTACAGCATCAAGGTTATCTTTGTGGTGCTACTAATCAGAGCCTTAACGAATGCCCCGGTGTTTTTACACCGGGACTTTTTTTATTGGCAGGTTTTGCAGATGCCATTGACCACCATGTTGATTTCATGCATGGTATAGCCCTCCGGTAACTTGACAGACGGAATGGACACCTCATCCAAACAAAGTGTTTTGCTGCATTTCTCACACCGGAAATGAATGTGATTATCGTGGTGGTGACCAGAATTGGTGCAGGTTTCACTGCACAAGGCATAACGTGTGATATTGTCAGTGGCCGGGATGCTGTGTATGATCCCCTTCTCCAAAAATGTTTGTAAAGTCCTGTATATGGTAACCCTGTCAAATTGTTCTGCACAGACGTTTTCAATATCCTGATGGGCCAAAGCATTGCCGGAAGCTATGAAAACATCCAAAATGGATTTTCTACCTGCAGTGATACTCAAACCACTTTGCTTCAAAATGTCTGTACTTTTTTTAACCATCACTCCTTGATGAGCTTTTCAATATCTTGTGTGAGCTGTGTCACTTCATCCTTCTTGATCCCATCATATATTCCCCTGACGCGACCCTGCCTGTCCACTAACGCAAAAAATTGGGTATGCAGGAATTGCTCATCAATATTTTTGCTGCTGTTCTTAGGATCATCGAGTAGATAACTCTCCCTTGCCGTCTGGTAAAGATCTGCTTTGCTGCCCGTGAGAAACCACCAGTTTTGCGCTTGGGCACCCAATGAATCCGCATAATGACGCAATATGGGCAAGGAGTCCGTTTCCGGGTTGACGGTATGGGAGACGATCATGAAACTGGTGTCCGATTTGAACTGATCATAAATGGCCTTCATATTCTTGTTCATTTTCGGACAAATTCCTTTACAGGTGGTGAAGAAATATTCTGCTACATACACCCTGTTGGCAATGTCTTTCTGCGTTACTGTAAGGCTATCCTGACGAATAAAGCGGAACGGTTGAACTGTATTCAAAACAGGCAACTTGACCTCCTCGAAATCCGTCAGCTTAATCATAGCAAAATAAAATCCTCCTAACAAAATCGCGAAAAAAACCAGGTAACGGACAGCCTTTTTGCTCATGATTGATATTTGACACAAAAATACGCAGGTCCCCGCTATTTTAGTTCAATGGTAGAATGCAACTTTGTTGCAAAAGATGTAAATTTGTTAACTTACCATGTTTAAAATCAATTACGATGCCTTGGGGATTGCAGCATCAGTAGCCTGTGCGATACACTGTGCACTGCTACCCCTTGTATTGACAAGCCTTCCAATTCTAGGGGTCAATATCATCAACAACATTTGGTTTGAACTCCTGATGATCCTGATTGCCCTCGTTATTGGGATATACTCTTTGCTGCATGGATTCCGCAAGCATCACCATAAAAAACTCCCCATTGCGATTTTCATTTCAGGGATGATACTCCTTGTGCTGAAACAAGTACTGCATGCCCAACAGATGTGGTTTCTAATTCCTGCTGTTGTGCTGATCATCAGTGCGCATTACCTCAATTACACCGACTGCAGGAAGGCTGCACATTGCCATACAGACGACTGTACTCATTGAAAAAAATCAGTGCTCAAGGCGATCAATGGCCAGTGCTGCTACTTTTTTGCCCTGTATATTTCCATTTTCACAACCTGAACGGTAATGGATTCCGCCATAGACCCTGCTCACAGAAGCTTCTAGCGCAGCTTCACGGAATGATTTAAATGACCTGACGGGTAAGTTGTATTCCAACTCAGATGAATCTATAAAAGCATATCCATCTCCAAATATGTGTGTTAGCATTTCAGCTGCTGATGCTGAAATCGTGCTGTGCCCTGAAGTATACTCGGGAAATGGTGGCGTCTGGATATATGAGAACCACTGCTCCTCCAAAAGACGCTGAATAGCAGTTTGGGGACGGATACGTACAGACCTGTACTTCTCATACCAGCAGGAAATGAATGCATCGTAGAGCCCTACAGCAGTGTAAGCGTATGCTTTGGCAGAAGCATTGATATCAAAACCCTTATCCTTGCATGCCTTACGGGTTATCGCCATCCAATGCCCTGCAGGGGTCATCTTCTTATCCTGAAACATTACATGACCTTTATGCTTGGAAACAAATGGGTTATCGTCCCAGAATATGGCAATATCAATCTGTTCTTCACTGAGGTTTTTGGAAATGTCATACACTTCCTTCAGTTCCTTGTAATAGGCAGATGCGGTGTCTTCACTGTATGCGGCGAAAGGAGCTGCCTTGACTTCATCAGCTGACTGCAAAGCCAGCGTTTTCATTTTTAACCAATGCGGTTCAAGGGCATCACCATAATCAGGCGAAGTAGGAACCCAACGTTGCCTGTCGTCTGTTTTCACCTCAAAACGGTCCATTCCACGGGTTTCCTTGTAGTTGTCTGATGCTAACCTTTTTGCAATCACATCAGCCACGAGCTGACCAAATCGGACAGAATTATCCACTACCGACTGATCAAGATCATTACCATACGCCTTCAAGAGTGAGTCCTGATACAAAGTAATTTCTTCTGCTGAAAATGTCACTTTTTTGGCTGTTTCACAAAAAGCCTGGATGGCTGCTAGGTTGTAATCATATTTTTTGCCAGGCTCAGGCACGGGCATGGGACCAAAGCCGTTCAATTTAGCAGTGATAGAGGGAAAACCTTCCTGATTGAAACGTACAGCCTCATACATGGCAAGCGTACAATTGGCGTAAATGCGACTTGCCACGGGAGGTGTAAATATGTCAACAACAATGATATCCGTCAACTTCTTGACAAGTTGATGCGGGAGGTTGCTGGGATCTTGTTTGGGCTGTTGACTGCAACCAGTTATGAGTGTGAAAAGAACGATTGAAAGCAGGAAGTTTAAGGTTGTTTTGAGCATATCAAGGAGTTATGGGTATATTGGGCTGTATGGTTCTCGTTTGGTTTCCTTTTGCATTGAAAAAAATGATGGATTTGATTTCACGATTGAAACGCCAAATGTCTGAACGCTGGGCCAGAAATGATGAGCCTTTGCTGAATTCCACTTTTTCCTTTTTGTTGTCTGGATGAACCAGGATAGCATAGGCCTCACCAGGCATGATTGCAACAGCCACAGTTTCCTCATGAGGAATGGCGAACATGCGCAATGGTTTCCTGTTTTCGGTGGAAACAAAATAGGGCTTTGATGCCACTTCTACCACCGAAAGAGCCCTTGCATCTCCGGGAACATAGAAACCAGATTGACCAAAACCAATGGGCTCGAATTGCTTGTTTTCGCGATTGATGAGCACCATTCCATTGAAAGCATCAGCACGACCCTGACTGGTCTCCATACCAAAATCATTTCCAATCAACTGGATGTCTGGCAGCCTGTCGCCATTGATATCTTTACATTGCATCCCATACAAAGGGGCAGCCTGCGCCTGAATGGGGAGGTCATGCAGTTTGAATTGACCAGCACCAAGGTTTTCAATCCAGCCGCTTTTCATGTGGTTTGCTGTTCGTATCTCAACCCCTTTCATCTCTTCTTTTGTAAAAACATCCTGAACTGTTGCGCGACCAAAGTCGGCGTACTTCTCGAATTTTTTCCTGATTAGAATCAGTTGTTTCTGCATATCATCCTTGGAGTGGTAGAAATATTCATTGCGCTTACCTGTTGAATCAGGAAAATAACAAGAGATGAAAGCATCATAAGAACCATTCTGATCAAAATCCTTGCTGTAAATCCGAAGGGGTTCATTGGATGAGCATTTGAAATATTGGTTCAATCCAAAATTACCTGCCACATAATCCATGTCACCATCCAAATCAAAATCTGCCGCAGCCAAACTGTTCCACCAACCTTTGGCTTCTTGCAATTCGGGTGAAGTCTCCAGGCGTTGGAAAGCATTTCCTGTATTTTTAAAGAATATCAATGGGCTCCACTCACAAGCCAACAACAAATCGATTTTGTTATCATTGTCAAAATCAGTCCAAAGCGCATCACTAACCATGCCGATACTTTGTAATGCAGGAGACCACTGCCCAGTAGCATCAGTAAAGCGGATTTTACCCTTTTGTGAATCATTGCGCAGCAAGTACGAATGACCAGGCTTAGGATAGGCTTTCGGTTCCACACGTCCACCAACAAACAAATCAAGGTCACCGTCATTATCCATATCCGCTGCTTTCACATTCTGGCCGGAAGCTGTGATGGCTGGCAGCGCATCTGAAACGATGGTAAAATTGCCTTTTCCATCGTTCTCACAGAATATGTCCTGGTACAGGGGTGACCCCGCATCGTGTTGGTAGCTGCCACGGACAACATACAAATCATTGTCGCCATCCTGATCGGCATCAAATAAAAGGAGTCCCATGTCTTCCTCTTTCATCAGTTCAGAGAGTTTGAGTTGGAGAACCTGCTTTTTGAACTTGCCGTTGCGTTGTTGGATGAGCAGAACCGGCCCTTGAAAGCGACTGGAACTGGAGAGCACCATATCGTCGCGCTGATCACCGTTGACATCACCCACTGCTATAGAAGGACCATATTGGGAGAATTTATGCGGAAGGGTTTTTTGCAAATTGAAATCGATGAAATCATTTTCCTCGTAAACATAATCTATGCCGAACTGCAATGGGTTGGTGAGCTGCAGCAGCCTGGAAGGTTGAAGTTGTAAAGGAATTGATTGTGAATTTGCTTTTTGATAATTCAAGTGTATAATACGATCTCCTTGATGGCTTCCCAATTTTTGCACTTTGCCATCAAACCAGGTTACCTGAATGGAATCCACTTTTGTTTGGTTGCCCAATCCAAAATGCAAAAAGCCTTCTGAAGCAGAAAGGTATCCCCTTACACACTGGCTTTCTGCAACCTGTTTTTTTTCGCCTTGCCAGATGGTTACGGTTGTTCCAAAACCATTTTTATTGGCTGGCGGTCCATCCAACTGAACACGCAGATAGTGTGATTGTATTTCCTTTTGATCTGCCTGATACAAGGTGTTTTCAAAAAGGAATGCAGGATCATCAATATTGTTGGTAAGGATATCCAAGTCGCCATCGTTATCAAGATCTGCATAAGCGGTACCATTGGTAAAACTGGGGATGCTGATACCCCATTCGGCTGACTTATCTGTAAATGTCAGATCTCCGTTATTCTTGTAAATGTAGTTCGGAATTTTAACTTCGGGAATCATATCCAACAACTCGCCGCGTGTTACCAAGCTGCTGCTGACACTTTTGCGAAATGCGCCGAAATCATGATCGATAATGTCTTTGGGAAAACCATTGGTGATGAGCAAATCCCGATAGCCATCGTTATCAAAATCTGCAAAAAGGGGAGACCAACTCCAGTCTGTTGCTTCCACCCCCGCTAGAAAGGCAAGGTCGCTGTATACTGGCAATTGGGTTTCCGGACTGATGCCCTGGTATACCTGAAAAGCATTGCGTACGAATTGGTATTCATATTTGTACTCCTCAGTAAAAAGATAATGGTTGTAGTTGTTGGCATTCATGTTCACCTTCTTGCGCTTGTTCTCCTGCGGCAGCATTTCAACAGTGAACAGATCAGCATGGCCATCATTGTTGATATCGGCAAGGTCACTACCCATGGATGAGTACGACTGGTGCTTGAATATTTTGGCGACTTCATTGGTGAAAGTCCCATTTTTATTGTTGATGTACAACAGGTCGTTTGTCAGGTAATCATTGGCTACAAAAATATCTTGGAAACCATCACCATTGAAATCATGAATCAGAGCAGAATGGCTGTATCCAGCCCAAATGATGCCAGCTTGCAGGGATACATCTGTAAACACCGGATGGCCTTTTACAGAATCATAATCATTACGGTATAACAGATCACGTGTAAGTGATTTGCCGTCAGGCAGGCGGGTAATGAATTGGTTTGGATACTGCATATCAATGAAATTGACAGCAATGAACAAATCCAAATCACCGTCATTGTCATAGTCAAAAAAGGTGGAAATGGAATTGTGTGTATCATCCAGAATGCCATATTCGGCACCCATCTCTTTGAATGTAGGAATCCCTTCAGGTGTATTGCCCTGGTTGATGAATAAAAGGTCGCGTAAGAGGAGGCTGTCTTCAATCATGGTGTTACAGACATAGATGTCTTGCTTGCCATCTTCATTGATATCGGCGATAGTTACTCCCGATGACCATTGACCATTTTTCTTTTGCACTCCAGACTGTGCTGTAATGTCTTCAAATTTCAGTTTGCCTTTATTCAAGTACAATTTATTGGCCACCTGATTACCACAGAAATAAGCATCCTGCAGTCCGTCGCCATTGAGGTCTCCAACGGCAACACCTGCCCCATTGTAAGTGAATTCATTGTCAAGGATGTTGACACTGTCGTTGATGGTGATGGCATTGTTGAAATCTATTCCGGATTGGTCTGCATCAATCAGTTTGAATAGTGTTGACTCTTGTTTGCAGCCTGTAAAGAGGGCAATGAAAAATAAGATATAAAATGACTTCATAGAGAAATGCACTTGATTGCTGACGGGACTTAAAATTAATTCATTTTTCAGCTGCTGCAGGTTTGTTGACATAAAAAAAGGCTGCACTTATTGTGCAGCCTTCCTTTTTTCATATAAATATGATTAGTAGCCAGGATTTTGCTTCAATGTTGGAGCACCATCCTTAGCACTTTGCGTAAGCGCTTTTGAAGGAATAGGGAAAATTTCGCTTTTGCCAGCTGTGAAAGTGGCACCAGTGAGGTAAGTTCTCTTGGCTTTTTCCTTGGCGAAATATGCGTTCTTTACAGAAGCAGCTACACCCCAACGAACCAGATCAAAGAACCTGTGACCTTCCATACCCAGCTCAATGCGACGCTCAAAACGTACGGCCTTTGTGGCAACAGCCTTGTCAGTCCAAGGAGCAGTATACAAAGCAACTTTGTAGTTGGCAGCAGGATTGGCACCATCCATTACGAAATCTGCGGCATTGGCAGCACGCTGACGAACTTGATTCACCAAAGTCCTAGCTCTTTCGAGGTTACCCAATTCAACTTCTGCTTCAGCCAGCTGAAGGAGAACATCAGCGTAACGAATCAGCTTGGTCGTATTTGAGTTGTAACCAGAAGTCCAACCAGAAGCATGGGTTACTTCAGCCACCTGTGCTTTTCCATGTACATTCTTAATAGGAGCATAAGGACCACCATAAGACTGGTCACGAATCCAGATGGAACCTGGGTGTTTACCCCAATCGAGGTAAGGGATACCACGGCGACCAACTGTCCTGTCCAAACGGGGATCCAAAGGACCAGCGTGTGGAGTGAAAGGAGCGTCAGATTTCAGACCGTCGTCGTTGGTAACATCCTGATTGCTGTAGGTATCCAGCAAAGGAAGACCGTTGACTGCATCAACCTGGAATGAGTTAACCAAGTCTTGTGAAGGCTGGTGGAAACCGCAGCAACCTGCAGGACCGCCATTGTATGGGAAGTTCAATACGTCACCTACGTTACCTGCATCACCACCACCAGTGTTAACAGCCATTTGTACTTCAAGTACACCTTCTTTAGTGTTCCTTACGGAAGCATTGAAGTTGTCAGAATACTTCGCGTTGAGGGCATAGCGACCAGAATTCACTACAGCATCAAATTGTGCTTTGGCCTCAGTGAATTTCTTCTCCCACATGTAGGTCATACCCAACATGGCTTGTGCAGCTCCTTTGGTTACGCGACCAGGCTCTGGCTGAGTAACAGGAAGGTTTGCAATGGCAGCAGTGAGGTCAGCCTGAATTTTAGGGAGGATGTTGGCGCTGTTACCGATACGAACGTCATCCAATGTTTCATCGATATAAGGAACATTCCTGAAAATCTTCCAAAGATCGAAGTGCATCCAAGCACGGAGGAACTTGGCCTCAGCAATGCGGGTTGCCTTTTGGGTAGCGCTGATATCCTTCAGGGCAGTGAAAGCCTTGATAGTTTGGTTAGTTCTGGAGATACCGTCATAATAGTTTCTCCATTTTCCTTCCAAATATGGGTTGTTGGCGTCAATGGAATGCCTCTCCAAAGGAGTGATATCTGGTTGGTCACCAGCTTCTGAACCTTTGTAAGCATCACCTCCGGCGATGCTGCCGAAAGTCCAGTTTGAAGAAGCGCCACCCCAAGGTGTGCCGTTATCCCAACCGGAGAAACCGTCCAGGTTGGAGTAAGCTGCAATAAGTAGGGCGTTGGCACCCTTTTCCGATGTGGAAAGCAATTCGTTGTTCACACTACCATAAGGTTGTGTTTCGAGAAACTCTTTGCTGCAGCTGTAAATCACGATGGCGAGTACAGCAACCACCGCTAATTTTTGCATGATATTCTTTCTCATTTTATGTTTTTTTACTTTAAGAAATTGACAGTTGAAGATATATACGATCTGCTTGCTGTTGATTTCTTGTTTAAACTAGACTGGCAAATTAGAACTCAAGGTTTACACCAAAGATGACAGACCTTGACAAAGGAATGCGTCCGTTGTCAACACCGAGAGACAAGTCACGCTGGCTGTTGAAACCTTCTGTGATGTTGGTAACAGTCACATCCGGATCCAATCCTGAGTACTTAGTCAAAGTCAGGAGGTTTTGTCCCTGCAGATAGAAACGAACCCTTCCCAGACCAAGCTTCTTCAGGGTATTGGCATCCAAAGAGTAGCCAACCTGGAGATTCTTCAGACGGGTGAAAGAACCGCTTTCAACATAATAGCTGTTACGCTGTGAGCTGTAGTTGTCACCACCATCAATCTTGGGAAGTGTTGGCTCTTTCGCAACGCCATAGCTTTCATACAGGAAGTCTTTGCTCCTGTTACGCTGGAAGGCATTGAAATGAGTGAAGTACTTCACAAAGTTGAACAGCTTGTTACCATAAGTACCGCTGATATAGGCAGTGAAATCCCAGTTCTTGTAGTTGGCAGTCAGGTTAAGACCGAGCAACAGCGTTGGGATTGGGCTACCGAGGTAGGTCTCGTCGTTGTTGTCGATTTTACCGTCACCATTGAGGTCCTTGTAGCGGAAGCGACCAACTTTGGCATCACCCTTATCAGTAAAGAGTACCTTATCGATGTCAGCTTGTGATTTCCACAAACCTTCCTGAACATAACCGTACAGTTGGGAAATGGGGAGACCGGCTTTGGTGTAAGTGATGTCACCAATCCTAGATCCACCGGAGCGGATAAAGCTATTAGAGTTGGCTTCCAATTTAACAACAGTATTCTTCACAGTAGAACCAGAGAAGTTTACGTTGAAATTGAAATCCCTGTTCACACGCTTGGTGTAACCCAATGCGAAGTCAAAACCAGTGTTCTTCATAGAACCGATGTTTTGTGCCTGACGGCCTACTGCACCCAGCTCAAGAGGAAGTTCCACATTATAGATCATGTCGCGGGTATCACGGTTGTACCACTCCAACATAACGTTCCAGCCACCAGTGAGGTTGGCATCAAAACCAATGTTGGTTACAGCGGTGCTTTCCCATTTCAATTTGGGATTGCCGGTAGATGACTGCTCGAAACCGGTTACGGTTCTGTTACCGGTACCGTTGATGTCGTAGTTGGAAACGTCAACACCAGTTCCGAAGTTGGAGAAACCTGGATAGTCACCACCCACCTCATTGTTACCAAGGATACCATAAGAAGCCCTCAGTTTCAAGTCAGAGATGAAGCTTACATTATCCATGAAGCTTTCTTTGGAAATCCTCCAGCCGATACTTCCTGAAGGGAAGATACCGTACTTGTTCTCGATGAACCTGGAAGAACCGTCACGGCGAACCGTACCGGAAACCAAATACTTGTCGTTATAGGAATAAGAACCGGTAGCAAACTGTGAAACCACATTGTGCTCACCACGGTAGCTGCTCATATTGTATGTAGCAGGATTCACATTCTGCAACAAACGGTAGTTGTAGTTGTCGAATGCGAGCTCAGAACCACGGGCGCTGAAACCTTCGTAATAAGTCTGCTTAGACTCATAACCAGCCAAAGCACTTACCCTGTGGTCACCGAAGTTCTTCTTGAAAGCCAAAGTAGAGAAGAATACCCAGTTCCTGTTCAGGAAGTAAGAGTTGCTCATGGAGTTGGGGTTGGTATTGCCCTCAGTTGCTTCATAAGCACGGGTACCATAACCTTGGCCAGGACCACTGTTATAGTCAATACCATAAGATGTTTTCCAAGTCAGGAAGTCAGTGAGGTCAACTTCACCAAATGCACTACCGGTAACGCGGAAGCTATGGCCTGCGTTGTTGGCTGCATTCCTCATCTGTTGTGCAACAGGGTTGGCAACGTTTGAATTGAAGTTGGCAGGTGAAGCATAGTTGCCCTTGATGTCATAAACAGGCACCAATTGAGGCATACCATAAGTACCAATCAAAGGAGAACCTTCGTTAGGGTTACCTTGAGAAGCACGGGTTGTTTGGTAGGCAACGTTGAGGTTTTCACCTACACGGATGCGCTTGCCTACGTTGAAGGAAGAGTTTACACGACCTTGGTAACGCTTGTAATCGTTGCCGATCATAATACCTTCATGGTCATATACGTTACCAGAGAAGAAATACTGGCCTTTGTCAGAACCACCGGAAGCAGAAACCTGATAGCTTTTTACAGCAGCAGGTTTGAACACTTCGTTGAACCAATTGGTTCCTTCCTTATTGGTTTTCAGGATGAGGTAATCACCTACACCGCGACCAACTGGGTCTGTATTCAAGAAATACTTGGCAGGGTCAACTGCAGGATCACCAGCAAGGTATCCACCCAAACCACGAACAGCGAAGTCAGGGAATACCCATTTGCCGCCTTGGTTGATGTAGATGTTGGAAGTGAAAGGAATGCCCTGACCGGAAGCCAGCCTTTGCTGTACATCAAGGAATTCTGCAGGATTCAAAGTTTCTGGAACTTTTGAAGGAGTCTGGTTGCCGTAATAAACGTCAACTGACAATTTGGAAGTTCCGCTTTTGCCCTTCTTGGTGGTGATCACGATAACGCCGTTGGCAGCACGTGAACCATAGATGGAAGCTGATGCAGCATCCTTCAATACCTGAATGGACTCAATGTCATTCGGATTGAGGAAGTTGATGTTGGATTCATTCTGAACAGGAACACCATCTACCACATAAAGAGGTTCGTTGTTGTTGATGGTTCCGATACCGCGGATACGCACGAATGCAGAAGAACCGGGATCACCGGAAGTTGACAACTGCACACCGGGTACTTTACCTTGCAGCTGGTCTGCAATGTTGGAAGCGGCATATTTGGTCATTTCCTTAGTATCCACTACAGCAACCGAACCGGTAATGCTCCTTCTTTCCTGTGAACCGTAACCGGTTACCACCACAGTCTGCAAGGCACTGGTGGATGCAGTAAGCACCACATTCAAAGTGGAAAGAGATCCGACTTTCACGTCAGAAGTTTCATAACCGACAAAAGACACCTCGAGGGTGGCGTTGTTGTTGGCTACAGAAATGGAATAAGTACCATCAGCACCTGTTGTAACAGCTGTAGATGATCCTTTTACTTTTACTGTGGCACCAGATAAGCCTCCGCCTGTATCGCCACCAGTGACTTTACCGGTAACTTTACGCTGCGCGAAGGAAGCTGAAACCAACAGGCCGAAGAAGACAGTCAGCAAACCGGCCTTAACCGAATTAGCGAGCATTCGTTTCATGCATTTGTTGTTTTTAATGATAAATGGAAATTGACTATTGAAAGATTTGTGATGGCAATATTTTTAAAAATCGTTGATAAATTGTGTGTTTCGGGCGACTAAAATATCAAATTGGTTTTAAATTTTAACAATTTGGTAAAAATTAATTTACTCAATAATGTGTAAAATTTACACTAAATGATTTAAAAGGTCCGCTCCGCAAAGACAAGGCAATAATCAAAACCGCTGCATGAAAATTTAAAGTTTTTTTAAAAAGGTCGAAAAAAACCATAGTTATGGTCATCATCAGGAAAATTCATTATTATGCAACCCATTATAGGATTCAAACCGGAAAAATGAAATACTTACTGCTTTCAGTCGCTTTTTTGAGCTGCTCTCTCCATTTTCTTCAAGCCCAGGTCAAAACAGTACCGGATTTCACTTTTTCCAGGTTGGATAATGGCGTGGAATTCAAATCGGCAAACCTCGTGGCCGGCAAAAAAACCCTTTTTGTCTTTTTCGATACGGAATGTCCGCATTGCATGCAGGCCATCACGGAATACAACAGCAAGGAAAAAATGCTGAACAACATCAATATCGTCCTAATCACGAGAGATCCCAAAGTTGAGGTGCAGGCTTTTCTTAAAAAATACGGTCCCATCCTCTCTGTCAAGAAAAATACAACCGTCCTTTTCGACAAAAACAACCAATTCATCGGCAAATTCCTGCCGAGAAAGTTCCCCTCCATGTTTCTCTTTGACGCAAGCAAACGTCTTATGATTTACAGTGATGAGGAAAAAGACATTCCTGTGATTTTCCAAATGATCAGCTCAAAATAAAACCCAACCAATATGATCTCCAGAAGAAACCTCCTGAAACAAATGGCCTGGATGTCTGCAGGCTCTCTGATGTTGAACGATGCCCTGGCCCTGCACGATGTCAAAAACAAAAAAGTGGGCGTCCAACTCTATACGCTCCGGAATGAAATGGGTAAAGACCCCTTGGGTACATTGAAAAAAATCGCTGCCCTGGGTTTCGGAGAAGTGGAGAATTTCGGTTACGGAGGCAAATTCTTCGGCATGTCTGCCGCTGAATACAAAACGTTGCTAGCAGACCTCGGCATGACGGCCCCTTCCGGTCATTATATGTATGGTGATTTCGGCAACAAACAAATCCCCGGCACTGTGCTGTATGGCTGGGAAAAAGCAGTGGAAGATGCAGCAGCCCTGGGTCAACAATATATGGTCATCGATTACCTGATGCCAGAGGAAAGGGGAAATATCGATGCCTATAAAAAAATTGCAGCTAACCTGTCCAAAGCAGCCGAAACCTGCAAGAAATCGGGTATCCAGCTTTGCTATCATAACCACGACTTCGAATTCGAAGCGCAACAGGGTGTGCTTCCTTTCGACATCCTGACTTCCGAAACGGATGCCAACCTGGTTAAAATCGAGTTGGACCTTTACTGGGCTACAAGAGCCAACCAGAACCCTATCGACCTCTTCAAAAAACACAAAGGCAGAATTGCACTTTGGCATGTCAAAGACATGGACAACACCGATAAAAAGAATTTCACCGAAGTGGGTAATGGCGTCATCGATTTCGGAACCATCTTCAGCAATGCCAAAACTTCCGGCATGAAACACTTCTTCGTGGAACAGGATGTTTGTCCGGGTTCACCCTTCGACAGCATCAAACAAAGTATCGGCTTCATCCAATCCAACCTGGCTAAAAAGCTCTGATCATGAAACTGTTCAATTATATCATGGGCGGATTGTTTGTTCTCTCTGCCGCTTTGCAATACAATGACCCAGATCCGTATGTGTGGATTCCCATATATGGCGTGGCTGCCCTGCTGGCTTATATGAATATCATTGGGCGATTCGACAAACTCTCACACCTGGGGGTTTTGGTCGCCTGCCTTATTTTCAGCATCACGCTGTTGTTTAAAAGGGATGGCGTCATTGCATGGGTCAACGAACACGAGGCAGAAAGTCTGGTGCAAAGCATGAAGGCAACAAAACCCTGGGTTGAAAACGCCAGGGAGTTCGGGGGACTGATGATCATTTCATTTTTTACGATCGTCAACCTAATCAAACAGAAATAATTCAACCAAACAAAAAGGCTGCCTCATCAGAGGCAGCCTTTTCTATTTTCAGCAAACCAAGTTTACTTGCCTGCAATCAGCCTGAATGAGGTCACAGCCACAAACTGTGTCTCTTTACTGTCTGCTTTGGCCATCTTCATGACGAGCTTGAAGGGCTGGTCAGGCACCTGCTGAACAGGTACGATAACCTTTGTCGATTTGGCATCGACATCTTTCCCGATTTGCACTTCACCAAGCTTGGTTCCATTCGCATCACCTACATGCCAGCTGATGACATAGCCAAAATCAGGAACCTGCTGCATTGCATAATTCAATTCGAAAGCTGTAATGTTCTTCAGGTTCATCTGGTCGAACTCCAAAGTACCGGATGCACCCTCAACAACAGCAAGCTTCCTTCCGCCGAACTCAGCTATATTGATACCTCTCTTGCCGGTGGATGAAGCAACTGATACTACCGGACTTTTCAAAGTCAGGGAACCAACGCCACTCTGGGGCCTCAAGCCGGCACCACCTTTGTCTGTATAGGTTGCGGTAATGACCATAGCGTTGCCATTGCCCATATCCTTTTCAGTGGGTACAATTTTGCCTTTAGCGGGCAATGATGGGGCCTCTTTTTTGTTCAATCCAAGGATCCACTCTACAATCATATCGGCATCGGAAGGCTTGAGGTCAGGGTGGGCAGACATGGCCACTTCGCCCCAAACACCAGAACCTCCCTTGATAATCTTGTTGGTAAGGTAGGCCCTTGCCTTTGAATCTTTTTCGTATTTGGCTGCCACATCTTTATATGCGGGTCCTACGGATTTCTCAGCCTCTTTGTGACAGGCTTTGCAATCGAGGGTGGCTGCCAGGTTCTTTCCTTCCATGGCGGCAGTGATGATTTGGTGCCCAACAACCTGTGCCTTATCAGTGCCGGTTAAGTAATCCACTTTAACATAAACGGATTTGTTGTCAATTCCTCCTTTGGCAGTTGAACCGTCTTCCTTATCGTTTATGAGAACGGAATAAGGAACTGGAATGCCGGGGAAATAGAAATTGCTGTTATTATCCGCCTTTACAGTGACTTCAGGTGCCTCATTGCCGGCATAGATTTTCAACACCTCGCTCTTGGTGATGGCTCCCTTGCTGTCTTTGGCTTCTACATATATATTGTACTCTCCGGGTTTGGTAAAGGTGAAGCTTGCCTCTGCAGATGCTGCAGCAGGTTTAACAGTTCCCCCGAAATGCCAAATATAGGTCAGGGCATCCTTGTCAGGATCCACAGTGCCGGCAGCGGAAGCTTTCACCGTAAACGGAATGGCTCCTGTACGCTTGCCAATGCTGATTTTGGCCTTGGGGGCCCTGTTGCCACCATTGAAATCGATGCGAGACAAGGCAGCATCAGCATTCTTGCTGAACCAGCCAGTGCCGTATTCAATCATATACATGCGGCCATCCGGACCCATCTCCACATCCATGGTGTTGGCAAACTTGGTGCCTTCCATAAAGGGTTCCAGCTTCTCAAAATTTCCGTCTTTATCCAGTGATACCCATTTCATCCAACCCCTCATCCATTCATAAAACAGCATTTTGCCATCATAATAGGAAGGGAAACGGGTGGCCTGTGGGTACATATCTGAGTAGTAGGTTGGTCCAGCCATGGCATTCCTACCGCCTGTTCCAAGCTCTGGGAAATCAGGGGTAACGGCGTCTGGATACCAAATGAATGCTGGGCTCCCGGGTGGTAAGTCAACCAAACCGGTATTGTTTTTGGAAAGGTTTACAGGCTTCAAGGGATCAAAATAATCCCCTGACTTGCCTGTTGCATAGTCAAATTGCCTATTGGGATAGTTTTTGCCGATGAACAAAGGCCAGCCAAAAAATCCGGCTTTCTTGGCCTGGTTCAATTCGTCGTATCCCCTGGAGCCACGCTCAGGGTTATCTTCCTGGGCATCCGGACCCACATCACCCCAATAGAGGTAGCCGCGTTTTTTGTCGACCGAAATCCTATAGGAATTACGGGTACCCATCACGTAGATTTCAGGCCTGGTCTTGGCAGTTCCGGGAGGGAAAAGATTCCCTTCAGGAATGGTATAGGTTCCATCGAGATTGACATTAATCCGCAATACCTTACCCCTGAGGTCGTTGGTATTGGCTGAACTCCTGCGGGCATCGTATTGCTCAAAACCTTCGCGGTTGTCCATGGGGCCGTATCCATCAAGCTTGTAGGTGGAGTTGGCCTGATTGAATGGCGTGGCATTGTCGCCGGTAGACAGGAACAATTCCCTGCCCTTGCCAAAGGTAAGTGAACCTCCAGTATGGCAGCATATTTTCCGTGTGGACGCAACATCGAGTATTTGCTTCTCAGACTTCAAATCAAGTTTGCCATCTTTGAAAACAAAACGCGACAAACGGTTTACTGAAGTATCCAAAGGAGCATAATACATGTAGATGTAGTGGTTATTGGCGAAATCAGGATCGGCTGTGATGCCCATTAACCCTTCCTCAGCGTTCACACCGGGTACACCGGAACGGTGGTAGAGATCGAATTTGGCCACCTGTGTCACTTTCTTGGTAGTATTATTGTACCACATTACCTCACCTTTGCGCTGCGCAACCAATATGTCGAGGTTGGGCAAAACGGCCAATTCTGTTGGCTCATCAAAAACACCGCCCGCCAAAACATTCTTGGTGAAACGGTCGTTGTCTGGAACAAGTTGGGTCTTGGCTTTGGCATAATCCAATTTCACACCCTTACCAATGGCATATTGGATGCCGCCAAGCAGGTGCTTGAGGAAAAGGGGGTCGGCGAAGGATTCGTTGGTATGACCGAATTCAGTATAAAATGCCCTTCCACCATCGTATTCATGGTACCAGGCCATGGGATGCTTCTCTCCATTCTCACCACCTTTATAGGAAGTTTCGTCTATGCTGATCAGCACTTTGACGTGTTCAGGTACTTTTTTGAAGTTGTACCATTCGTCTGTGCGTTCCCAAACATCGGGAAGGTGAGCAGTGCTGGGATGGTTTTTGTCATTGACAATGAGCTTTGCTTGCTGATTTCTGGGGTGGCTCTTGAAATAGGCTCCGGAAAGTTTTCCGTACCAGGGCCAGGTGTACTCACAATCGGTGGCAGCATGAATGCCCATGTACCCGCCGCCTGCCTGGATATAACGCTCAAAAGCTGCCTGCTGATAATGGTTGAGCACATCTCCGGTTGCACTGAGGAATACCACAGCACTGTACTGTTTCAGGTTGTTTTCGTTGAAAGCGTCAGCATTTTCGGTGGTATCCACTGAAAATCCGTTTTCTTTACCCATTTGAATAAGTGCTGTTTTACCTACAGGGATGGAACCATGCCTGAATCCTGCAGTTTTGGAAAACACCAGCACTTTGTTCTGCGCCAATGATGCCATGGAAAGCATGCACACCAATGCCGTTGCTACTGATCTGATCATGTTGATTTCAATTTTAATCATGAATTGCCTTTACACTAACATCGCTTAAAACGGAAAAAACGCCGCAAGATTTGCGACGTTTTTGTGTTTTGACTAATTTTTTAGAGTTCCCTTATTTTGATGTCACGGAACCAAACCGGATTGCCGTGGTCTTGCAAAGAAATCCTTCCTTTGGGATACTTTCCAAACCCGGGGGAATTCTTGAACTTGCTACCGGCAACCATTTTGTTCCAGTTGTCATCACCTACGGTAGTGGTGACCACATTCTTCCCGTTCAGGAAAAGTTTGAGTTCGCCTTTGTTGTAGATGATTTCTGCTTTGTTCCACTCACCAACAGCTTTTACGGTTTCTTCGCTGCTGGAAATCAGGTCATACAAATCACCTGCACGGTGTTTGATGATTTTGGCATCAGCATGGCGGTCGTTGTCCAGCACCTGCATTTCCATACCGGTAAGGTAGGATTTCTTGTAACTGGAATCTTCTTTCACGCCGAAGATAATACCGCTGTTGCCACCCTCTGATATCTTCCACTCCACACTGAAATGGTAGTTTTCATATTCGAGGTCTGTGGTGAGGTCACCGCCGGTTTTTACACCTGGCTTGGTAACGGTATTGAAGGCCAGTACACCATTTTCCACCTGCCAGGATTCTCCCGTGCCCTCTCCCCTGTAAATATGCCATCCCTTGAGGGATTTGCCATCGAACAACTTGGTCCAGCCTTTTTTCACCTGTTTTGGAGAAGGTTTGGACTTGGTGGGGTTGTCAGACTTGTTTACACTATCAAAGGCTGTGAGGAGGGTGAAGCAAAAAAGGCAGGCAATCGTTGTAAGGGTTCTCATTGTATGTTATTTTTTCATTGACAGGATATACTCAACCATGGCAGTAGCATCTTCCTGGCTGAGGTTGGGGTGTCCGGCCATGGGAATTTCACCCCAATTGCCTTGTCCACCATTGATTACCTTTTCGGCCAGCATTTTCACGTTGGCTGCATTGTTCTCATACTTCTTGGCAACGTCCTGGTAAGCGGGGCCAATAAGTTTTGCGTCATCCTTGTGACATGTGCGGCAATCTGATCCGTTGATCAGGGCCTGTCCGTCTTTCTTGGGCGCTGCAGCTTCTGCTGTTGCGGGTGCAGCGGCTTCAGTGGTTGCAACCGGTGCTGTTTCTTCTGTTGTAGCGTTACTGATGGGTTGGGTTGTTGTTTCTGTACTTTCTCCACCACCGCAGGCGTAAAGCCCTGCAGCGATCACCATGGTCATAATTGCTTTTTTCATTGCGTATGTGTTGTTTTGATTAAACTATTGGATGATTAAATTCCCAAAATGCTGCGGTTGAAGGCCTCATCGCTTCCTGTTCCGGCAAAATCATCGAATGCCTTTTCGGTAACACGAATGATCTTGTTTTTGATGAAAACAGCACCTTCTTTGGCACCTTCTTCGGGATGTTTCAAGGCACATTCCCATTCCATCACCGCCCAGCCGGCATAATCATAGCCCGTGAGCTTGCTGAAGATGGCGGAGAAATCCACCTGACCGTCTCCGAGGGAACGGAACCTGCCTGCGCGCTGCACCCAGTTCTGGTATCCGCCGTAAACACCCTGCTTGCCGCTGGGGTTGAATTCGGCATCCTTCACATGGAACATTTTGATGCGCTCATGGTAATGGTCGATATAGCTGAGATAATCGAGGCATTGGAGTACAAAGTGGCTTGGGTCGTATAGCAGGCAAGCTCGTTTGTGATTGCCAGTTTTCTCCAAAAACATTTCATAAGAAATGCCGTCGTGCAGATCCTCTCCGGGATGTATCTCATAGCAAAGGTCAACACCCTGCTCATCGAATGCGTTCAATATGGGCAACCACCTGTTCGCCAACTCGGTAAAACCGGTGTCCACCAATCCGGCAGGACGCTGGGGCCAAGGGTAAACGGTGTGCCACAGGAGGGCTCCACTGAAAGTGGCATGGGCGTTGAGTCCGAGGTTGGCGGAAGCCTTTGCCGCATATTTCAGCTGTTGTACGGCACATTCGGTGCGGGCCTTGCTGTTGCCATGCACACTGGCGGGTGCAAAGCCGTCG
>JACCDV010192511.1_pt1 | contig 23218 bp, 28 predicted proteins | sample 7446131 | NCBI WGS metagenome assembly JACCDV01 (sample SAMN15323448, study PRJNA562643) | freshwater metagenome | isolation source: river surface water | place: USA:Blue River Watershed | collected 2017-08-17
GTGATCCGACCGCGATACGAATGAAATGCCATGTGCGTTCCCAAAATGCCTGAGTCATTTCCAAGGCCATTCGGGAAGCGGGATGAAGTCGAATTCAACAAGATTAGATTGGTCGCCAAAGGGGATGCATTCACGAAAATCACGGAGGCAAAATACTCCTCCATTTCGAGGGTTTGGGCATTGATGACGCGTACCCCCACCGCCTTTTGCTTTCGCTCATCGTAGATGATGGAATGCGCAATGGAGTGTTCCTTTAGCGTTAAATTTCCGGTTTGATAGGCAGCAGGTAAAGTAGCCGAATTGCTGCTGAAATAAGCGCCGTATGGACAGCCTCGTTCGCAGAGTGTCCTGCTTTGGCATTGGCTTCGACCTACCGTCAAATGAATCTTTTCGGCTTGACTTAAATTCGCTGTTCGGGCGCTGATGACATGGCGGTTCGGGTATTTGTTTTTAACCGCTTTGCCAAAATGGCTCTCCACGCAATTCAATTCATAGGGTTTTAAAAACTCGCCATCGGGTAAAGTTTCTAGGCCATCTTTATTTCCGGAAATACCGGCGAATTTTTCAACGTATGAATACCAGGGAGCGATATCTTGATAACGAATGGGCCAGTCGACCGCAAAGCCATCGCGAGCCGGACCGCTGAAATCAAAGTCACTCCAGCGCTGGGTATGTCGGCCCCACAAAAGCGATCGACCACCTACGTGATATGCCTGAATCCAATCATAGGGTTTGTCTTGAATGTAGTGCTGTTCGCCGTCTTTCGTCAGGAAGTGCGAAGTTGCTTCGGAAAAGATGTAATTCTTGCTAGCCGTTTTGTATTCCTTTTTGAGGTCAATCGGCGCCTGTCCGCGGTGTGGATATTCCCAGGGATTCAGCATGGCCGTGGGATAATCGATGACGTGTTTCACGTCCCGACCACGTTCTAGGACCAAGGTTTTTAGCCCTTTTTCGGTGAGTTCTTTGGCGGCCCAACCGCCACTGATTCCCGAGCCGATGACGATCGCATCAAACGTACGTTTTGCTTTGCTGTCCATGGTTAAACCCAGAAGTTTGAAAAGTTTTTGGCATAATGCGGAATGGCAATTTCCGGATCTTCAATTTCCGGATGCCAATGTTTCTCCCATTCAAAACTGTAATAGCCCGAATAGCCTCCGGTTTTTAAAGCATGCAAGGCCTCTTGGACGGGAGCGTTTCCTTGTCCCAAGAGGGTATATTTTTCACCGCTTCCGCTAGGGATAGCGTCTTTGATGTGGGTATGCAGAATGTATTTTTTTAGGACTTGGTAAACCTGGGCTGGAGGTTCTTGGGTGACCGACCACATATTAAAGAAGTCCCAAACAAGCCCAATGTTCTTGTGATTCGTTTCCTCCATGATGTGTAAAAGCATATCGCTTTTGATGACCTTTCCATGGGATTCCAGCAGCACTTTCACTCCCGTGTTTTTGGCGAAATCCCCTAATTCTTGAAGGGCGCGAATGATGGCATCCACCGTCTCGTTTTCAGGTTGATCTTTAGGTAAGTCATTCGGAAAGACCCGGATAAATGGACAGCCCAATTGGCTCGCAAGTTCAATGTATTTTTTCGCCTCATCGAGGTTGTTTTGGCGCTTCGTTGGATCGAGAAAATGCATGTTTGCCGATGACCCCAAATTCACAATCTTCAATCCGGCGTCAGCGACTTGTCGGCGAGTCGCCCCCATATTCGTCGCCGAAAAAATGGGGTTATTGGGCAGATCCAAATCCCCTTTGACTCCCCGGATTTCAATCCCTGCGTAGTGATTTGCTTGGGCATGTTGGAGGACTTGTGTAAAATCCCAAGCAGGACAACCGAGTGTCGAAAAAGACAGCAGCGGTTTTTTGGTCTTTGAAAAATCAAAAGCAGAAAGGGCCAAAAGCCCGGTGCTTTGTTTTAAAAATTCCCGGCGGGTGTTCATAGGTTTCGAGTTCGCTGCTTGAAATTAAGCAAATTATTGGTAGAATATAACATGTCTCTTGGGCTTAATCAGCGATAAGGGCAATTTGCCTATCTTTGTTTTTCTAATGCCAAATAATTATGAAATACCACATCGCAGAAATTAACATCGCGAAAATGAAGGGGGTCGATATTAACGATCCGATTATGAAAGAATTTGTGGATAACTTAGATTGTGTGAATGAAATTGCAGAATCGAGCGATGGATTTGTGTGGCGATTGAAGGATGAGTCTAATAATGCCACGAGTTTAAATCCCTATGATGATGAACAAATTTTGATTAATGTCTCGGTTTGGGAGAGCATTGAGCAATTGGAACACTTCATGTACAAGACTTTTCATTCGGACTTTTTAAAGCGTCGCAAGGAATGGTTTTTGGCTTATGGAACCGCGCATACGGCGATGTGGTGGGTACCGGCGGGTCATTTGCCGAGCCTGCAGGAGGCCGTTGATAAGTTGGCTTATTTGCAAAAGCATGGGGCTTCGCAGGAGTCGTTTGATTTTCGCAATAAGTACGCGGCTCCTTCAAATTAGACGATGCTAAATTACCTTGATTGTACGCTGAAAGCTCGTATTCAACATGTTGAGGATTTGACTTGCAGGTTGATTGAATTAGGCGCCCAATACATGGGTGTGGATAGGCAGCATGATACCTATTTTGAGGTTCCTTATGGGAAGTTGAAATACCGAAAAGGAACATTAGGTACACTGATAACGCATTACGAAAGAACCGTGGTTGATCTTGTGGAGAAGACCCAAGTTTATCGATATGATGTTAATCCAAGCGAAGTCGAGATTAGGGAATTGTTCATGAATTTAAAGGTTTTGGGGGAGACCGAAAAAAGTCGGACCCTTTACCAGCTCAATAATGTAACAATACATTTGGATGACTTGCCGGATGGCAATTCTTTTATCGAAGTGGAGGCCAAGGATTTTGAGAATAAAACAATCCCCTCTGAATTGCAGGCGCAATGTTTGGAATTATTTCAACGATTGGGGATCCCGAAATCGGATTATATCCCGACGGGCTATTTATAAATAATTTGATTGATGAAAGAGACTCCTGCACATATCGAAAAAATGGCGAAGTTAAGTTTTGCATCGGTTTATCCGCATTATGTAAACAAGATTGAAAGAAAGGGTCGAACTGTTTTTGAACTTCATGAAGTGATCAAGTGGTTGACCGGATTTAATTCAGACGACCTTACCAAACTAATCGAAGAACAGGTCTTGTTCAGTACGTTTTTTGAGCGGGCCTCCTTGCATCCGAATGCGCCTTTAATCAAAGGGATTATTTGTGGCTATCGGATTGAAGAAATAGAAGATCCATTGACTAAAAAAGTGCGCTATTTGGATAAGCTGGTCGACGAATTAGCTAAAGGAAAACCCATCGAAAAAATCTTACCTTAATCTCATGGATAGCAAACAATTATTTATGGATTCTTTGTCGGCCGACACCCCTCCGGCTCATTTTTCTGCGATTTTAAAAAGTCTGTGGTTTGATGCGAAAGGGGATTGGGAAAAGGCGCACGACCAGGTCGACCAATTAGGAGGTTCGGATGCGGCTTGGGTGCATGCCTATTTGCATCGCAAGGAAGGGGATCTCTGGAATGCAGATTATTGGTATGCCCGAGCGAAGAAAATCAGGCCATCTATATCCTTGGAGGCTGAATGGGAAAGCCTTGTTGGCCATTTTGCTTAGTTGGTCAGCCCTTTAATTCTTTCAGGAATTCTGACGGCGTTTGATTCATGCAAGCGGTAAATGCTTTATTGAAATTCGAACGGGATGAAAATCCAGATTTGGTGGCGATGGTTTCGATTGTATATTTTGACCATCGGCCCGATTTAACCTCGGAAACGGCATATTCGATTCTCAATTTATTTTTCCAATCGTTAAAATTGGTCTGCAGAAAGTCTTTGTAGTATAAAGAAATTTGGTGAGCGGGAATCCCGGTATCCTGTGTGATTTTGGTCACCGTAAAGCCCTTCTCTAAAAAACGAGAATCTTCAATATATGTGCGGATAATTTGTTCGATTTCCAGAAGCCGCTCTCGTGAGATAATGGAATCTTCTGTTCGGCCTTCTTCATTTACTTTTTTGGTAGGCTTTTCAACCGTTATTTGTTCCCGAAATAGAATTTGAGGGAAAAAGAGTAGAAGTAGATTCTGACCAGCTGATAAATAGTGGAAAAAATTATTGACTGTTTTGAAAGAGATGCTTGTAAATAGGTTTATATCAAAACTTTGTACGAGTAATTTATTCAAGATAAAAATGAACGAAAGGCTGTTTAGCAGGGAAGCGATGGCCAGGACCATGACCACAAAATTTCGCTCATTGAACTTGGCTTTTTGGAATTCTAATTCATGTCGTTCATTGAGATAAACACTGACCGAGTAAAGGATGAATAATAAGTTAAAGATGGGTCTGAATAAGGATTGATAGTAATAGGGAAGAAAAAGGAGTTTAGCTTGATATAGGGCTTCTGCATTTTCCAATAACGCCTTCCCAATTGTTAATTTTTCGGAAAATGGAGTAATCAGGTAGGGAAAAACATTAACTAAAATAGCCAAAAATGGCATAAAGAATAAAAGGTAGCGGCCCTTAAATTGATAATCCTTACGGTGACTAATTAGGTATAAATGAAGGAATGGTAGTGTTAGAAAATAAAAGGGAGTAAAATTGATAGCAAAAAAAGCAGCTAACGTGGCATTTTCATGTTCGAAAATGATGTAATAAATCAGCGAAAATAAATTTGCAAACAGCAAGTATCCAGCCAAAAAGGCATTCATACTTTTTTTATATGATGAAAAAATTAAGATAATCCCCGCAAAAATAAACCCTAAAAGGGAGACGTTTAGGAGCATGGAATAGGTTTGAATTAGAACACTTCACGCGAATATAGAGTTATTTTTTAAAACATTCCTTTTTCATTTATTAAGCGGTTAATTTTTTAAAAAAAGCGGTGATTTCTTAAAACTGTTTCTTTATTTGTAGTATTGAAAAGCTAATTAGTTAACGTATGGGTATACATGTTCATCTCTCGCCAAACCAGCAAATCACCTGGGTGGATGTTTCTGCTCCTACCAAAGAAGAATTGGAGGAGTTGAGTAAAAACTATGCCTTGAACCCCTATGCGATTTTAGCTTGTTTGCAGCCGGATCATTTGCCGAAACATGAAGACATGGATGGCACGCATTTCATCATCACACGCGCTTTAAGCCAGCCCTTGACCAAGCAAACGATTTCGATACAAAGCATCTCGACGAAGATTGCCTTTTTTTATCGCAAAGGGCTGTTGGTGACTATCCATCGCAAGCATCATGATTTTATCCCTGATGTTCGTGAGAAATATTTCGAAACGGGAATTTATTTAGAGGAAGAACTTATTGTGGCCAAATTACTTTGGCACATCTTGCATTCCTATGAGATACAAGCCGTTTACCTTTCCAATGAGATGGATGTCTTTGAGAATAAAGTATTTTCTCAAGAAGTAACCCCGCACATGCTTTCGGATTTATACCAAATGAAACGAAAGGCCTTAATCAGCAAAAAACTCTTGCTATTTAGTCAAGAAGCGGTGAGTTCATTGAAGTTGAATTCCGATGATTTAACGGTCATTCAAGACGACCGAGACCTACATGTCAAGTTGATGAATATCTACGACCAAATCCACGAAGACGTCTCCAACTTAGTAAATTTTTACCTTTCCATCTCCGCCCAAAAAACGAATGATGTCATTAAGGTCTTGACTATTTTCTCGGTATTCTTTATGCCGCTGACCTTTATGGTGGGAATTTACGGCATGAATTTTGAGCACATGCCTGAATTGAAGAGCCCCTATGGCTACATGGGTATTTGGCTTTCCATGGTAGGAGTTAGTGCGTTTATTTATCTCTGGTTTAAGCGGAAAAAGTGGTTGTAAATTATTGGGCTATTAATTTTTATGTACATATATTTGTACATAAAATTGTACAACATGTTAACAACCACTTTATCAGATTTCAGGAAGGATATTAAATCGTACCTTGATCGAGTTACGGAGAGTTTTGATACCTTAATTATCAACCGCGGAAAAGACTCAGGCGTTGTCATCATGTCGCTTGAGGAATATAATTCACTCTTAAATACACAGCATGAGTTATCATCTCGCAAAAATCAACAGCGTTTAGATGAATCAATACAAGAATTAAAGGCCGGGAAAAAACTTGAGAAAAAACTCGTAGTCGAATGAAAATTGTTTTCACGTCTCATTCATGGGAGGATTATCTCTACTGGCAGAAAATTGATAAGCAGAAATTAAAGCGTATCAATGAGCTAATCAAGGATATTACCCGTAATCCTTACGCATGTATTGGCAAGCCAGAGGCATTAAAATATCAATATGCTGGATTTTGGTCGCGAAGAATTGATGAAGAGCATCGGCTTATCTATCGGGTTGTCGATGAGGAAATTCAAATTGCCAAATGTCGCTTTCACTACGACTAAACGCATTTATTTCACAAATCCCGCAATCGAAGCCGCTACTTTACCTGGCACCTCTTCCATCGGAACGTGTCCCACATTCTTATAAATTTCGGCTTGGCTTCCTTGAATATCGCGCTGAAATTGTGCGACGTTATCCACGCTGATGAGGTTATCTTTGTCGCCCCAAAGAATCAATGTGGGTGTTTTAATTTCCTTGATCCGAGCGATGTTGGAATTTAAGAATCGCTTCGAATTTCCCTGGAAAGAACCTTTAAATATCAGCAAAGCTGCCGCTCGGTTTCCCTCCCGTATCGCAACATCGTGAAAGCGTTCTACTTGCTCATCCGTCACCCGAGCCTGATCATAATAAACAGTCTCCAAGCTTTTACGCACCAGGAATTTTGGCGTAGCGTACAACAATAAATTATTGATTACAGGCGTCGAGGCAATTGTGAAACCTAAAGATCCACTCTCTCCTTTTTTGGGATATCCAGCTGCATCAACGAGGACCATTTTGGCAAGACCTTGTGGATTATGCAAGGCATAGTTCCAGGAAATCGCACCCCCCATCGAATTACCCACCAATATAAAGCGCTTGATCTTTAATCGCGTCGTAAAGGAATCAATGAATTTCGAATAATAATCAAAATTGTACGCATTCTCCGGTGAGGGACCCGTCAGGCCAAAGCCCGGCAAATCCAAGCTAATTACCCGCTTTTTATCCTTCAAACCAATCACTACGCTGTCCCAAGTATTCAAGGACGAAGACATGCCGTGCAATAAAATCAAAGGCGTCGAATCCGACTGAATTCCTTCATCGCGGTAATGTACTTTCATGCCTAAAATCGGCATGAACTTGGAGTCTTTGTTGGCATACAAGGGAATCAATTCCTCCAGCGGCCGATCGCGTTCACATACAATAAACAATAAAATGAAGATTAGGGCCAAGAAGCCTCCGAGTATTTTAGCGATTGTTTTCATTCGTTTGTTTTTCCTTTTAATAAGGCGAAGATAGCCATGGCATGTCCATGTCCTAAATCGAATTCATCCTTTAGCCAATGGGTTATTTCGGTGGCTTTCACACAAGGGGCACCGTCTTTAACAAAGCCTTTTTCTTCGGCCATGGCTTTAAAATCTTCCGGACCTTTTCCGGTCTTTGCCTGTATGTTGTCGAGGTAGGCTTGAAAGGACATGGTATTGTGATTTATGGCCCAAAACTACGGCAATCTTTCGAATATTTGCTAGCTTTAAGCATGAAAAAATTGTTATTAAGTTTTGGGTTTTGGCTTGTGTTTTCATCGCTTTGGGCCCAAGAAAAATCCTGGGATTTAACCAACGTCATCATTACCCAGTTGACCGAAAATACCTTCGTTCATACCTCTTTTCTTCAAACAAATGATTTTGGGAAAGTTCCTTGCAACGGCTTGGTCGTTCGCAGCGGATCGGAGGTGGTCATTTTTGATACGCCCACGGATGATGCGGGTTCGACAACATTAATTAATTGGATACAAAATACGCTTCATGCAAAGGTAAAATACATCGTCCCGACACATTTTCACAACGACTGCCTAGGGGGCCTGCAGGCCTTTCATGACCAAGGAATTCAGTCAGTCGCGAATCAAAAAACGATTGAATTGGCTGAACTGAATAAGGTTGTGGTTCCGAAGCAGGGTTTGGGCCAACAAACCAATTTGGCCTTCGGGAAGGGCCAAGTTGCTGTTCGCTATTTCGGGCCGGGGCATACGCAAGATAACGTGGTTGGGTATTTTGACAAAGAACAAGTGCTCTTTGGAGGCTGCCTGATTAAGGAATTGGATGCGACCAAAGGGTATTTAGGCGATGCGCTTGTCGGAGAATGGTCGGCCACGGTGGGGCAAGTTAAAAACGCCTACCCAAAACTAAAATGGGTTGTGCCGGGCCATGGCAAGGTAGGCGATGTTTCGCTCTTGGATTACACGATTCAATTGTTCTCAACACGCCAATAGCTCCGCGGCGAATGTTTCGTATAGGGTGTCCAAGAACCGAGCTAATTCCCAGTCTTTTTCAGTCACTTGGTTTCCGGCATCGTGCGTCGTAAGTTTGACGCGCAACTGATTGTAGGTGTTTGTCCAAGTGGGGTGATGATTATTTTCGCTGATAAACGGAGTGGCCAATACCATGAAGCGCATGACATCTTCGAAGCTATCTAACACAAATGTTTTTTCGAGGGAATCGTTATTCTGTTGCCAGTGTTCCATGATTAGTTTAAATTTCAGCTATGAAACCAAGCATACTCCTGATTGTTTTGCTGTTGACGGCAAATTTATCAAACGCACAAAGTTCGTTGCCCGACTCGAAAACCCTCGCATCCAGTGTAGGGAATTGGAAAGGCTCCTTAACCTATTTGGATTACAGCACGGGAAAGCCTTTTTCGATGGCCGCTAATCTGATCATTCGTCAGACAAAAGATCAATCGGGCTACATTCGCCGTTTCGAATACCCGAAGGAACCGCATGCGAATAGTTCAGATACGCTATACATCTCGAACCAACAATTTGGGGATGGCCAAATCGTTTCTTTCCAACAACAAGCGTTGGGAGATTTTACCTTAGTAACCGAGCGACAAGGCCAGGATGGGAATGATCATAAACCGGCTCGAATTCGACTGACTTATCACATTTCACCGAATAAATACCAGCTTGTCAAGGATGTGCTTTTTGAAGGATCATCGACTTGGATTAAACGACATGAATATCTTTTTTCACGCTAACGTAAACTTTTTCGATTAAATCGAGTTTAGCATCTGCACTTCACTATAAATCAGATGCTTATGAAACGTGGCGAATTTTTATCTACCCTGGCAGGACCTATTTCCATGGCTTGCGTCGCTTGTTTAGCGAGCGCATGTTCCAAAGATGATAATGGCGCTCCCAGTATGGTAAACAACCCTGGGACATCTTCGGGCTTTACCATTAATTTGGATTCAGAATTAAAATCGGTCAATACCTTCGTGGCGAAGAGTGGTTTTATCGTTATTCGTACAGCTACAGGAAATACAGCAGCTAGTTTTGTGGCATTTTCATCGGTCTGCCCGCATGCAGGAGCGACCGTGGAATACAACGCAACCACATCATCCTTTTTATGTGCGGCGCATGGCTCTACATTTAATTCCGCGGGCGATCGATTGCAGGGTCCTGCCCCAAAAGGATTGAGCAGATTATCGATTGAAATTACGGGCACTACCTTGCGTGTGAGCGCCTAGAAATATAAATTTCGTTTATAATAATCATAACGAAATTAATTTTTTTTAATGATTTCGCCTGTTTAAGTTTGTGACGTTAACAATGAACAGACAGGTTACGTTTGAGTAATTTAATTAATGAAAAAGGGTTGTACATTAAAGCCAGGCAATTTTGCCTGGCTTTATTTATTCAAAGTGTTTTTGTCTTATGGCATCCTTTTCCTCCATGACATAATTCAAGAAAGCCTTGGCTACCGGGGATGGGCTTTTTTCTTTATGCCAAACGAGCTTCCACGAAGTTTTAATGGGTAGGCCATCGTAAGGAATGATCGCCAACTGGCCGTTTTTTATTTCATTTTTGATCCCATACATCGGCATAATCGAATAGCCTAAGCCCGCCATGATGGCTTGCTTAACAGCTTCGTTCGACATCAATTCAATTTTTTTCAAGGTTTGAATACCCTTCTTCTTTAAGAATCCCTCCATAATTTTTCGGGTTCCGGAGCCGTTTTCTCGGAATATTAACGGTAACTCTTTGGTAAATGCCTGAGGAGAAAAAGTGGGGTTTAAGGCGGCTGTTTGAACATTGCCAACTAAGTATAATTGGTTCTCCAAAATATCAATGTATTCAAAACTCGGACTATCTAAATTGGTAGAAATTAAACTGAAATCTACTTCATTATTCTCTAAACTATGAATCACTTTTTCACGATTCGTCACATCAATACTGATTTCCACACCCGGATTCGATTTCAAGAAATCCGTTAAGAAATAAGGCATCACATACTTGCCAGTCGAAACAACCGAAATCTTCAAACGACCCAAAAGCTGATCTTTGAAAGCCATCGTTTTGTAATTGATGGCATAGACCTGATCGATGATGCTTTCGGCAGACTTGGCGATTTCCAACCCAAAATCGGTCACATAAATCTTTTTCCCGATGATCTCAATTAAAGGAATTTCGAATTGAGCCTGAAAATTTTTCACCTGTATCGAAACCGCTGGCTGGGTAAGGTTTAACTCTTCCGCCGCCTTCGTGATGCTCAACGTTTGCACCACCTTTAAATAGATCTGTAACTGATTTAGGGTATAATTCATAAATAATCATGATGTATCGTATAATAAACTTAAATAAAAATTATTTAATCGAGGCACGTTACTTTGTAAAAAATATACCTTGATGCATTTAACCAAGCGAAAAATTCAAATTACGCTTCACTTTTTGGCCTTATTTCTCGGCATAATAGCCTGCTTGCAAGTGGAAGATCCCATTTTGGATAAACTTGGGATTAGCCTTTTAATCTTCGTGAGTTTAAGCCTAATCAAGTGCCTTCAAGAACCCAATTAACCTGCATTTATGTCAAATTTCGAATTACTTATATTTAATCTTAAAAATCCCACCCTCTTATTTTTTCTTCTCGGGGTCGTTGCTAAAATCATCAAAAGTGACCTCGAAATTCCTTCCGCCTCAAAAAGCTTTATTGCACTCTATTTGCTCTTTTCCATTGGATTTAATGGAGGTTCAGAATTGGCAGTAACGGGTATTACCATGGAGGTTATTGCGCATTTGTTATTTGGGCTCTTTTTAGCCACGCTCATTCCGATCTATTCATTTTTTATCTTAAAAACGAAGCTTAATTCCTTCGATGCCGGTGCCATTGCGTCCTCTTATGGTTCTGTGAGTGCAGTTACCTTTGTTACCGCCGCGGCTTTGTTGGAAATGAATAAATTGCAAGTAGGCGGCGAAATGGTCGCCGTGATGGCATCCATGGAATTTCCGGCCATCATCATGGGAGTTATTTTAATGAATATGTTTCCGGATCGTTCCCCGATCAAATCCGAAAAAGCACCCTGGCGTTCCGCGCTAAAACACTCCCTAACAAATGGTAGTGTGTTGATGATTTTCGGAAGCTTGTTGATCGGCTTTATCTCTGACTCCCATCAATCTGAGGGTATAAAACACTTCACCTCCGATATCTTTAAAGGATTTCTTGCCATCTATTTATTAGACATGGGGATGGTAGCCGCCAGTCGCTTCTCCGCCTTTCGAAAACAAGGCCTATTTTTAATTGGTTTTGGAATGCTCATTCCACTCATCAATGGTGTGCTCACGGCCTATTTCAGCCAATACATCACGGGTAACGAGGCAAACCGTTTCGTGTTTGCGGTCCTTGCTGCCAGTGCCTCCTACATTGCAGTTCCTGCTGCCATGCGTTTGGTAGCTCCCAAAGCGGACCCAGGAATCTATATTCCCATGGCCCTGGGTGTCACCTTCCCGTTTAATATTACCATCGGTATGCCCCTGTATTTGTTGATCGTCCATGGATAGTATGCAGTTTTTTCAGGGAAGAACCTTGGTGGTGGCGAGCCAACATGCCAAAGAAAGCGTGATTGGCCCTCGCCTCTCGAAGGCTTTTAACCTAAAGGTTTCATCAGCCCCCAATTTAGATACCGATGCGCTCGGAACTTTTTCCGGGGAAGTTGACCGACTACTTTCCCCCATCGATGCCGCACGCGCGAAGTGTCAGAAAGCCATAGATTTAACGGGTTGTAATTTGGCCATTGCGTCCGAGGCGTCCTTTGGACCACATCCCATCTATCCCTTTGTAGCTGCCCACGAAGAAATTCTGTTGATGCAGGACCGGAAAAATGATTGGGAGTTTGTCGTGAAGACCCTCGAGACAACGACCAATTATAACACGTGGACCATCCGTTCGGTGGAAGAACTGACGGATATCCTCGAGCCCGCTAAATTCCCCAGCCATGCCTTAATTGTCAAAAAATCAGCGTCTGATGCGAGTCATTGTGTGAAAGGAATTCAATCAAACACCTTGCTGGAGGAGACCGTGGAAGATTTTTTACAACGTTATTCAATTTGCCAAGTAGAGACCGACATGCGTGCGATGCATAACCCAACGCGCATGGATGTCATCGCCCGTTTGACGGATCAAATAATCGATCAAATCAACACAAGCTGCCCTCAATGCGATGCGCCTGGTTTTCGAATCAGCGATATCATTCGTGGATTGCCGTGTGCGATTTGTGACCATGAAACGCGCGGAATTCGCGCAGAAATTTATACATGCTCACACTGTCTGTTTGAGGAGCCGCGTAAAAAAGTTGGTTCTCCCGAAAAAGAGGACCCCATGTATTGTGATTACTGTAACCCTTAATTCATTATGATTACCTCTGATATCAAAATTATTCGAGAGCGACTATTAGAGGGGGATGTCATCGGACTTCCCACCGAAACCGTCTATGGCCTTGCGGCAAACGTATTTAATTCGTCGGCCGTGAAACGCATCTTTGAAACGAAACAAAGGCCAACAACCAACCCGCTCATCGTTCACGTAGCATCCATTAGCCAAGCGCGTGCCCTCGTGAAAAATTTCCCTGAAAAAGCATTACTTTTGGCTAAGGAATTCTGGCCTGGTCCCATGACACTTATTCTCCCGAAGAATCAAACAGTGAGTGATTTAGTGACAGCCAACCATACCCGTGTCGCGATTCGGATTCCTAGTCATCCACTTACCTTGCAACTATTAAATCACCTCGATTTCCCGCTCGTAGCACCTAGCGCGAATCCCTTTAATCGGATTAGCCCTACTACCGCGGAACACGTGGAGTCTTATTTTCCATCGATTTATACCTTGGACGGCGGACCTTGCCAGTCGGGCGTCGAATCCACCATCCTCGGCTTTGAAGACGACGAGGTTGTCCTTTTAAGACATGGAGCCATTCCCATCGAGGCCATCGAAGGAGTTGTAGGCCGAATCTTAAATCGAACACATTCCAGTCAGGAGGGAGCATTACCTGGCCAACATAAAAAGCATTATTCCCCCAACTGCGAGTTGATCGTCACCTATGAACCCCTGTTCATGTTATGCGCCGTCAAGAACAAACGCGTTGCCATCGTTTGGTTTCAGTCGATTCAGATTGAAAGCATCGACGTAGAGGTCAACAAGGTTTTATCGCCTACCGGAGATCTTGCGGAGGCCGCGCAGCATATTTTTTCCGTGCTGCATGAATTAGACCAAATGGGTATCGAAATGATTATCGTCGAGCGACTACCTGCCCATGGGTTGGGATTAACCGTTAATGATCGATTAGATCGCGCTGCTGCCAAATGAAAAAATACTTAATCACGAACGCCCGCGTTGTCAACGAAGGCGAAATAAAAGCATGCGATGTGCTCATCGCTGGGGATCGCATCGAGCGAATCGCCCCATCCATCTCGGATTCTACGGCGGAGGTCATTGACCTGGCGGGTAACTATTTGATCCCCGGCATGATCGACGACCAAGTCCATTTCCGCGACCCCGGATTGACCTATAAGGCGGATTTGGAAACGGAGTCCCGGGCGGCTGTCGCCGGAGGGGTAACCTCCTTCATGGACATGCCAAATACGGTTCCGAATACCTTGACCCGGGAATTGTTGGAGGAAAAATACCAACAAGCCTCGCAGAAATCCTTGGCCAACTACTCCTTCTTCATGGGTATTACGGCAGCTAACCTAGAGGAGGCGTTGCGGGTAGACAACGAAAGTGTTTGCGGCATTACGGATGATGGGCTCTACCTGGAAAAGCAGGAAATTCTCGCCAATAACCCCGAATACCTTGAGAAACTTTTCTCACGGGCAGAAACCTTGGTTGCCTTGCATAGCGAAGATGATTCCATTATTCGGGAGAATTTAATCGCAGCGAGGAATCTATTTGGGGACGATATTCCCATTGAGATGCATCCCAAAATTCGTACGGTTGAGGCATGTTTGGAGGCCACCAAACGGGTGCTGGAAATTCAGGCACGATACAATAACCGACTGCATTTGTTTCATATTTCTACGGGCGAGGAGGCAAAATTATTTTCGAATGATTTGCCCACCATCGAAAAACGTGTCACTGCCGAAGCCTGTGTGCACCACCTTTGGTTTAACCATGCGGATTACCGGGAGTTGGGGAGTAAAATCATGTGGAATCCCTCGGTGAAGTGGGAGGACGACCGACAAGAATTATTGCGCGCGGTGCAGGACGGGCGGTTGGACATTATAGCCACCGACCACGCCCCGCATGCCTTAACAGAAAAATTTGGGCATTACCTACAAATTAAATCGGGCGCTCCGATGGTTCAACATGCCTTGGTGGTCTTGTTTGAACTCGTCGCGCGAGGAGAATTGGGCTTGACCTCACTCGTGGAAAGAACCAGCCATCGTGTTGCGGATTGTTACCGCATGAAAGACCGCGGTTATATTCGCGAAGGCTATTTCGCAGATCTTGTGGAAGTGGAAACGAATCATCCTTGGGTGGTGACACCTGATTCTTTGCACTATAAATGTGGCTGGTCACCATTGGTCGGCGCGCGTTTTCAATCCGTCATTAAACGGACCATCGTCAGCGGGAACCTCGTATACCAATCGGGGAAATTTGTTTCCGACCAAAAAGGACAAAGACTTCAATTCGCCAAAATCAGATAAATCCATGAAACAAGTATTCATCACCGGAATCGGAACCGACGTCGGAAAAACCGTTATTTCCGCCATCCTAACCGAACATCTCCAAGCCGACTATTGGAAACCGATTCAGTCGGGGGATTTACATAACTCCGACAGCATGAAGGTAAAAGCGTTGATTTCAAATTCGAAATCCGTTTTTCATCCCGAGCGCTACCGCTTAAACAATCCCTTATCTCCGCATGCTTCGGCAGAGATCGATGGGATACGAATTTCCTTGGATGATTTTGAGTTGCCTCAGACGGATAACAATCTGATTGTAGAAGGTGCCGGAGGGCTATTTGTTCCGATTAATGAAAAGGATACGGTTATCGATTTAATCGAGCGCTTGAACATTCCGGTGGTTTTGGTCTCCCGAAATTACCTAGGCAGCATTAATCACACGATGCTTTCCATCGAGGCCTTGAAGGCGCGCAATATCCAGATTGAGGGGATCATATTTAATGGGGCTTCGACGCCGGCCACGGAACGCTTTATTGAAGAAAACGCCAACATCCCGGTACTGTTTCGGGTGGAAGATTTATCGGAAATTACCCCGACGATCATTCAAGAAAAGGCGGGAAATATCAGCCCATTTTAACGTTGATTTCGGGCTTTCGCTCAAAGACTTGTTGGGCCATCCCATTGTCATAGCAGGTAGAACGAACGCATTGAAATGCCAGCGGATTTTCGAGTTCCCCAAACAATTTGACACCATTCCCCAATAGTACGGGAATGGTCGTAATGGTCATGGACGAAACTTTATCTGCCTGCAAAAAAGATTGAATCACCTGCCCGCCATCGAGGTATAAATGGGTATATCCTTTGGCTTTGATTTGCTCCTCAACTTCGTACAGATTTCCTCGGACGAGAAAAGCCTGATCGGCTAATGCGGCAGGAATTTCTTGGAGTGTTTGGCTCCACACAAAAACCGGTTTGGTGTAGGGCCAGGCAACGCCAAATCCAAGCACCGTTTCAAAGCTTTTTCGACCCATCAAGAGGGCGTCTACGCGATCCATGAAAGCATAATACCCCATATCGGAATTGCCGGGCATGGTATAGGTATCCAGAAAATGTACCGCCCCTTTGGCGTCTGCGATATAGCCGTCGAGACTGGTGGCGATGAATACGTGGTGGGTGATTTTCATTTTATACGGGATTTTCAAAAGGTACAGAGAAAAGGAGGTAATATACCGTACCTAAACCGATTAGACAAAAAAGTAAAATTAGCCCGGCATTCACATATTTTATTGCCATCTGTTTATGCATCCAAAAACCCAATATACCACCAAGCCCATTTAAGATAATGTCATCCACATCGAATATTCCCACGCTTAAACTTATCTGGATGATTTCAATCAGTCCGCAACATGCGAAGGAAAGGAGCCAAATTTGGCCTGAATGGATTTTTGGAAAGCATATTGGAAGTAAAAAACCGATGGGAGAAAGCAATAATAAATTACCCAAAATATTAAGTCCGGAAATCAACAAACCCTTTTCCCCATTTAGGTAAGCAAAGATGGTATGTAATGGGATCCAATTGGCCGTACCCGACTCTGCTCCCCCAAAATAAAATCTCATTTTCCCTATTAAAATCATGTCCATGTCTTTTAATACCACAAACTTGATTAAGATTAGTAGGTAAAAAAGGAGCGTGATTTTTGATAAAAGCTTCATAAAAATTTAAATCGTCTTGGCCCAAAGGTAAATTAAAAAGGGATAAAATGGGTATTTAATTGAATTTCAGTAAGTTTGGAATAAAGAACCTATTTAAACATTGATGAAGCAATTACAATCCCTAGACTACCTCGTCTTTTTCCTGTATTTCATATCCGTAACAGGCTATGGTTATTGGGTTTATCAAAAGAAAAAGAAAGCCGAAATCTCTACTAAAGATTTTTTCCTCGCCGAGGGTTCCTTGACTTGGTGGGCCATCGGGGCATCGCTTTTAGCATCCAATATTTCTGCCGAACACTTTATAGGCATGTCGGGCTCCGGCTTTGCCATAGGTTTAGCCATCTCGTCCTATGAATGGATGTCGGCCGCCGCACTCGTCATCGTCGCCGTATTTTTCATTCCCATCTTTTTGAAGAACAAGATCTACACGATGCCGCAGTTTTTGTCGCAGCGCTACAACAATACCGTCGCGACAATCATGGCCGTTTTTTGGTTATTACTCTATGTCTTTGTGAACCTAACTTCGATCTTGTATTTGGGGGCCTTGGCGATTGAAAGCATTACGAATATTCCATTCCTCTATGCGATGATCGGCTTGGCGCTCTTTGCCATTTTCATCACCTTGGGAGGTATGAAGGTGATTGGTTACACCGATTTTATTCAAGTGATTGTCTTGATTTTCGGTGGCTTGGTGGTGACCTATTTGGCCTTGGACATGGTGTCGGATCGATTCAACAGCGGAGGCGTTTTCGGGGGCCTGTTGGAGTTAAGGTCGCAGGCCGACGATCATTTTCACATGATCTTTTCGGAGGGTGATAAGTATTACGATGCCTTGCCAGGTTTCGCGATTCTGTTTGGCGGAATGTGGATCAACAACTTGAATTATTGGGGTTGTAATCAATACATCGTGCAGCGGACCTTGGGGGCAGATTTACCAACGGCCCGTTCGGGTATTTTGTTTGCCGCATTTTTGAAATTATTGATGCCTTTGATTTGTGTGATTCCAGGCATTGCCATGTATGTGTTATACCAAAATGGAGCCTTCCAAAACGAGATGACCTTGGGTGGTGTGATCAAGCCCGACCATTCGTATCCTACACTCATGAACCTACTTCCGGCGGGTTTGAAAGGACTTTCCTTTGCGGCGTTGACCGCAGCGATTGTGGCGTCATTGGCCGGGAAAAGCAATAGTATTTCAACGATTTTCAGCTTGGACATTTACAAAAAATCCTTGAATCCAAATGCCTCAGAAGCTCAAACCGTTTGGGTTGGACGCATCGCCATTTGGGCGTCCTTTGCCATTGCTTTGTTGATCGCTCCCCAATTACGCCAGTTGGAGCAAGCCTATCAGTTCATTCAAGAATATTCCAATTACCTCACACCGGGCGCATTCGCCTTGTTCTCGCTCGGGCTTTTTTGGAAACGTACCACCTCGACCGCAGCGATTGTCGCGGCCGTGGCCTCTATTCCTTTGGTCGTGTTATTTAAAAATCTGCACACCTTTATTGGCGGCAACCCGATACCTTTCTTGAACGTGACAACGTGGGTGTATGTGATCTTGGTGCTTTTGATGGTTTTGATTTCGTTGGCTGATAAATCGAGCGTGGATAATCCGAAGGGATTGGCGGTGGAGCGGGCCGACTTCAAAGTAAGTAGCCAGTTTGCCATCATATCGATATTAATCATGGGCATCGTAACTGCCTTATACATCGTATTTTATTAATTTATATCTTTGCCTTTATGGATACTATCGCAAAAGAAAAATCTGAGTTTCGTAATTACGAACAGGGAGATATTACCGCTGCTGTGAAAGAGCACTATCGAAAGATGCGTTCACGTCAAACCTATGACTATGTGCAGCGCATGAAGAAAAAATATTTAACTTTTGATCACCCGATGGACCTTTGGGAAATGATGGAGCGTTTAAATGTTTTGGTGGATGTTTCCGATCCCGATTTAAATCTTCCCAACATCATTCACTTATTGCAATCTGCGGAAGGACTTCGTGCCGAAGGAAGACCCGATTGGATGCAATTGGTGGGCTTGATTCACGATTTAGGCAAGGCAATGTACTTGTTTGGTAGCGATGAAGATGGCACCTCACAAGCAGAGCAATGGGGCTTGGTAGGCGACGTATTTGTGGTGGGATGTAAGTTGCCAGACTCGTGTGTTTATCCGGAGTTTAATGCCTTGAATCCCGACATGCAGGATCCGCGTTACAACACGGATTTAGGTGTTTACGAAGCGGGTTGTGGATTGGATAATTTACACTTGGCTTGGGGACATGACGAGTATTTGTATCAGGTTTTAAAGAACCATAAGGATAACAAAATTCCAGAGGCAGGGATGGCGATGATTCGTTATCACTCATTCTATCCTTGGCATTCCGGTGGAAGCTACCGCCAGTTTATGACAGCCAAAGACGAGCAATACATGGAGTGGATTCGCGATTTTAATAAGTACGATTTGTACACCAAATCACCTGTCGTTCCCGTATACGAAGAGTTGAAATCGTACTACATGCCGATTGCCGAAAAGTATTTGGGTAAGGGTCCGATCAACTGGTAATGACAGTATTGTATTCAATTGAAAAGGCATACCGCGACAGCAGTATGCCTTTTTTATTAGTTGGCGAATTTAAGATTCAAACCGAGGTACCAGGTCCGACCATCGGCAGGCAAAATACCGGGTCCTGGGTAACCCCCTGAACGCCGCGTGAAATACCGAGCATCTGCCACATTGTTCACCCCAAATTTCAATTGCGCGTATTTTTTAAACTTGTAAGAACCCGAAATGTCCTGAACTTGGTAAGCGGGAATAAATCCTGTTGTTGCGGCCGCATTGGGTTTCATCGTATTGCTGGCATCTGCAAATGCGGATCCGATGTCGCTGATTTGCCAACTCACCGATAGGCCTTTCTTGGAATAGGTTATCCCATATCGGTTAATTTTTTCGGGGGCATTTTCTACCCGTTTGCCGTTTAAATTTCCCTCCACAATTTGTCCATTCACCACCGAGGTTGTTTTGAAATCGAGGTAGCGCGCATTGATCGAAGCGATGGATGCAAACATGGATAGATTTCCCCAGCGCTGGGTTTTTAACCAGGCGGTCGTTGGACTAAATTCCACATACGCTTCGAATCCTTTGGAAACCGAATGACCCAGGTTAGTCCGGAACTGATAGATTTTTCCATCCAAATTCGTGCGGGAAATAGTCCCCACTCGGTTGTCGTAATCGAGGTAAAAATAGTCCACATCAAAGGTCAGGTAATTCCCGATTTCCCCACGATATCCCAAGTCAAAATTAAAGCCCTTGGCATCCTTTAAATTCGGGTCAATGACATCGGTGGTCGCTGGAGGTAATAAGTCGGAGGCCAAAACCGGACGGTAAGCCTGTGCAATGTTACTGTATAATTTAGTATTTGCACTTACCTTATATTCCGTTCCGGCTCCAAAAAGCATGAAGGTTCGGCCTCGATTTGTCGGCGTGGCTGCGATGGGCTGGCCAGATGCCGTTAAACCTGATTGCCCCATCATGTGCGTGTCGATCTGCTCCAATCGCCCGCCGATGGTGATTAATAAAGATTCGGATGGGCGTAAAATGGATTCTGCAAATGCGGCATAGTTGGTGTTATGGAAAATCAAGTCTCTGGTGAATAGGCCTTGTATCGCAAAATTCATATCGCTGCCATTGGTGCCCACGCCCAACTGCTTTCGTTTGATTTCCCCTGAAAAATAGCGCAATCCAGTTGCGAGCGTATTCTTCCATGAACCTATTGAGTAGTTGGTCAAATAGCGTAGCTCAAGGCCATTGGTTTGGTAAAAATCTTGATCAACTTGTCGGTTACCCATGGGGTCGATTTCCGTAATGGCTTTGGTGAATCCTACTGAGCTTCGCTCCGCGCTTGTTCCAAAGTATTTCAGCGATAGCTTCGATTCTGTGCCAATGAGGTAGTCGGCCGTCAACGCATAAATCAACCATGGATTACTGAACCAGTTTCGCCCGCGCTTGCTTTGTTGGGCGTTCTGCGCGAACCCCACATCGGTCAATCCGCCGGCTTGTTGGCTCTGTGTATACATATAGGTTAACTGTGCTCCAACTTTTAATTTATTGCTTACGGCATAAGACAATTCGGCATGCGAGTGGTCGGTGTTAAAGTAGGAATTCTGGCGCCAGCCGTTCCCGAGTCTTTTTTGGTAATAGGTCGTATAGCTTAAGCGGCCGGAGGTTCCACCGAGGTAATTGAAGGAGCTAAAAAGGCCATTATTTCCGGTGGTATTTTGGCTTTCTACGACAAGCTTGGTGGAAATATCGGGTTTCCGTAAGATAAAGTTCATGAGTCCACCGAATTGCGGGCCGTATTGCAATGAGCTTGCGCCGCGGATGATTTCAATGCGGTCAACGACCTCCATGGGCGGCGTGTAATAAGCTTCCGGGTAACCCATCGGGTCAGGCGTGATGTCGTAGCCATCCATGCGCACATTGAATTCCCAGGAGCGATTGGGGGATAGGCCGCGGGACGCAACACCGAGTTGGATCCCTGAACCATCACTCTCCCAAACAGAAATACCCGGTGTCCGCGAGAAAATCTGGCGCGAATTATTCATCGCCAAGTTTGCTTGCAGATTATCGAGCACGATGACTTCATTTTTTTTCCCAGCTGTGATCGTATATTCGTTGACCTGCGGTAAAAATCCATTCCCCTTGACACCGGATTGTGCAAAGACGGAAACCCCGCTTAATTCGGTCGCATCATTCAGGGTGAAATTGGAGATGTTTGATTCGCCTTCTTTTAAGTTGATTTCTTTTTCGGCCGACTGCAATCCAACGAAACTTACTTTGATCGTGTATTTCCCGGGCTTCAACCCTTTGAGAATATATTGTCCAGCGTTATTGCTTTGTACGCCTCGAACGGTTCCGACAAGTATGATAGAAGCGCCGGGCAATGCCTCATGTGAAGCCGTTTGAACAAGTCCGGAGATTTGAGTTGATTGGGCAAAAGATGTCAAAGAAAAAAGCCATATGAGCCCCAAAGTGATATATTTCATGTTATACTTATTTAGACTAATTTTAAATAGAGCACAAATGTAGGTTGGGGCTTTTGTTTATGCAAGCTTATTTAGAATTATTTTAAATAATAACGAAAATACCTTAGAAACGACATAAATGATAACTTTGGAATATAAAATTCACCGGTATGTACATCTCATTGACGGGTTTAAAGCCCAAAGGGTTCTTTGCTTACATTCGTTTTTGGCTATTAGCCATTCCTTCCTTTCGGCAGGCCCAAACGGCACCTGGCAATCTGCATTGTGATGTCAAGAAGGTGAAGGAATATCAATGCACGATCACGGCTTGGGAGAGTCGGGAAGTGATGTTGAACTACTTACGTAGCGGCGCCCATTTAAAAGCCATGAAAGCTTTCACGAAAATTGCGACAGGGCCCACTTATGGTTATGAATCCGATACGATTCCCACCTGGGAGGAGGCTTATGTGTTGTTAACCGAAAAAGGGAAAATGCACTAATAGAATAGCAATTCATCCACCCGGAGCCAAGCCCCCTTGCCCTTATTATCCACAAATGCCGGTAGGCCACGTAAACGGGTCGCTTTCACGCGGTAATATTTTGCCGTAACGCCTTTTAAAGGAATGTTAATTCCCTTTGGCGAATAGCCATTTTTTTCCTTCGGCTGTTCTGGTTTGAATCGCGAAACTAACCGAAGCTTCGCCGCATCATCTCCCGCCCAAACCTCGATGCTCGTCGGCGGAAACACATCCGAATCCGTCTTTTCCAAATAGGAGAATGTCACCCCTTGAATGTGGGTTGGTTTCGCAAATGTCGCCACCGCATCAAAGTCCGTTACCTTAAAGCCCAACCATGTAAAATTGGATACCCCTTTCACCTCTCTAGCTCCCGGTATAAAATCCATCAAACTTGCTCCTCCGGCCGCTGGATACTTAGGATCCGTTTTCGAAAGCAAATCAATTCGCGAAGGAATGAATTGGGATTTATACACTCGGACGTCGATGGGGTTACTGGCCAACCAACCATTCTTGGTCGCGATGATTCGCACATTGGTAAAGTTTTTGATATCGATGGACGCTCGGGTTTGCAGACTCGATAAGCTATCCGGCAAGGAGTCATTCACGGTATAACGGAAGAGCACATCCCGCAAGGTATGTTTGAAATTTAGCTTTTCGCCCGGACGTAATATCAAGTTTTCATTCACCAAAATCGGCGGGTTGATTTGCAACTTTTCATCCTTAGGAATATAACCCTCATCGAAATGAATCTTCGGGAATTGCTTTCGAAATGCACTCATTTCGCCTGCCGTGATGCCCGTATTCCAAACATGAATTTCTTTTAATGCCGATGAACTTGAAAGTAATTTACTTA